>Ga0194135_10002391_pt1 | contig 11371 bp, 7 predicted proteins | sample LitLau_LLRF_2013_FD_134024 | JGI IMG/M metagenome (GOLD analysis project Ga0194135, IMG submission 134024) | Freshwater sediment microbial communities in response to fracking from North America - Little Laurel Run_MetaG_LLRF_2013 (version 2) | ecosystem: Environmental > Aquatic > Freshwater >... | reverse complement strand
TTTTTTTACAAATCATCAGAAAATGAACCGAGGTAATCGTTTACATTCAATTGCATTCGATACGATTTTGATTAGGAAAAGTTTCCTCTGAAGAGACTACATATGTAACATATTACAGAGAGCCCATACATAATCATATCCTGAACTGGTATGTGTGTCTCTCTCCCCATACACTGTTGAATGTGACATTTCCCAATAGCGTGGGATGTCTCTATTCAAGTAAGGAACCCGCATTTAGACTGACAAACGATATTAAATTATACGAGAAATACTGTCATTAAATCTATGAAGGAAAATCAAACAAAGTCCTTGCTGAACAGTTTCCGTCTGCTAAAAACTTGCTTACTTTTCAAACAGGCCAAATTACTCGATAAAATCAAAGAGACTTTCTTTCAGGGGAAAATATAATCAGAAATCTTTCAGCTGTCACAAATAAAAAGCCAGATCCAAATATACGTAGACAACAGAGTGTGTATATATAGACAGTAGAGATCTATAATGCTGCTTTCGAATCCGTCAATCAAACAAACAGCCCACTTAACCTAACAACTTTCATCCACTTATTTAACTTCTTCCTCAACGAATGCAGCAGCCAATCTATGAAATAATTCGATCTCACTATTCGATTCCATTTGCTTTCTTAGCTTCCTCCGCGTCAGCGTCCATTCAATTTATTCCCTACAATTTTCAAACTAAAAACTGACGAAGTTTCCTCCACACTTATTCAGACACGGAGGATTCCTCTAGTCATGAATAATTCTTAGATTTCTCTCGTCCTTAGAATTCCCATGTGCCCATCACAAGTAGAACTTACAACAAAAATGTGTAGCTGAAAAACTCTGCGAGCTCATCTTCAAGCAACTTCATATTATTGTGTGTTAGTGTTAGTGTTCTCGTCATCTTGGCGTTTCGGAAACTCCAAGATAGGCAAACATAAACGTAACCATGAAAAGTTACCAAATTTAAATGATCATTTAGCCCAATGGGGCAATGTATTTATGTCTAGCTTTTAAATCAACTTTATTATGTAGGATGGCTTATGTGCAGGGGAATTTCTTTTCTACTCATCTTATTCAACTTCTTCAGTTAATTCTAAACCACACACTGCGCGTACAACAACATTCATCCATGCATCAGATAGGCGCGAATACCTAATGGATGCAACGTAAATAGGAAATGAAGATGAATAGGAAACATGAGGGAAAGATCTCTCCCGAGACTTTCCAAATGAGTATGGAATCAAATTCGAATGAGAATCAGGAAATGTGCTCTACTTTTCTTTAAATGTGCCCAACTAATGGCCGAGTGACTCCCTCATATTGTGAATGTAAATATACGTTACAGAACTTAACTGCTTAATAGGTATTCATTGAATCTATTCTCATTTAAGCCAATTAAGGTGGGCATAAAGTTCTCAACGCATCCTACTTTAATCAAGTCGTATTTTTATCTACGTCATGATGTGCTCACGTGTTCGGGGTTTCCAGAGATTCATCCAAGTTTTGTTGTTGATGAATTTGAAAAATACGCTGAACTAATTATGTAAATGACTGTTAGCTAGAATTTAGTTGAAGAAAGTCAAATTACGAGAGAATTCAAAGGAAATGAATGTTTATGTCTATGTATGTAACGATGGTTCGTCACAGTGATGATAGTTCTGCTGGTAGTAAGGAAAAGAACGTCTCACATGTACAATAAATAAATTCGTAATATCAACAGAGATGATTTCAAAGAAAATCCTAGTGCAGTCAAAATATTCACAACGAGTTCTGCTGCTCCATTTAACCTAAACTCTCTTTTGTCTGACAAAATGAGCCCTTCCTGCTCAAGACTTCGTGAGACGGAGTTCACACTTGCAATCTCTTCCAACGAACAACTCATTTTTATCCTCATATCTCCTTCTCTCAGACACATTCGCAATATCTTTGGCAAAATGTTCTTCATTTAATCATGTCCTGTATGAATCTAGCTGTCCCTGCATGAAGCTTAAATTGTGTATACGAATGTATATGTATATTGTACATATCACAGTCAACAACACAGCTTAAACGACTACCATTTTTCATGTAGTGCGAGGCTATATGTGCGAAATTGCATCCGGGCTCTTCTAAATGCGGCCCCTTAGTCGTTTCAACGCTGCTGAAAGAAACTAATCAAAGAAATCGCAAGTTCAAAATTTTATCATCAGTTGAAAACATTAAAGAAAGGGAGTAAAGTGTTTAATGGGTTCATGTTGAGTAAGGCTGTCGTGTAGATAAATTGGAGATTCACGATTCTCCAGGAGAATTACTTTCACTAGTTTCACTACTGTCCAGTTATATTACTCTACCTCTACACGTCTATCCTGTAACTTGGTCTTATCAATCTCGTCCACTAGTGAACCACCAGACCTAGACGAACTAATCAAGTGTTGATATATCTCTCTATATATATACAACAAATCCCAGAGGAGTTGAGAACCACCCATTTTGCTTTCATCATTCCACTAGACCCAAAGGGACTTGTTAATTGAAGCAATTTCCTCCTGTTCCTAATTAGCCTCTCTATAAATCAATTTATTGCTGTTTCATGGCTTAAAAGACCATCCCCCTGTGTACATGTAGTTCCGCTCGTACTCTCTACTTATTTTAATGCAAAGTAAATTCTACGCTGTCTGTGCACTTAACACATTTGAGAAAGTAATTCAGCAAATCCCACACCGGTGGAATTGCCGCATGTGTATTCTTTCTAACTAAACTAATGCGATGCTTTATATAAAACCTGACGATGAGATCCGATACAACCACTCTGGCCATCAGCAATTCAGTTATTTACCTATTACCCACGACAAGTGGAATGAATATCTCTGTATAGTGGCATAAAACTCTAACAATACCTGCAGTCAAGATTTGAAGAGTAGAGCTTTAAGTAATTAAATTCGAGACACATGCGTACATATATATGCTTTCATTTGCTATGATCACATAGACATATGAACAGAAATTAGCCGTGCCGTGTTTGTTGGTTTCTTCCCTATTTGTATTATATCACTTGTCTCATAATTTCCCACTAGAAGTAAACCATTGTAGAGAAGTATAGAACTATTGTAGAAGTGTGTTGACAAACCTCATAATCAAATGTAGTTTCCAGAGGACCAAAATGTATGTAGGTACATATGCAATATTCCTGAGCCAAGTATGACACAGGTAATCCTGAGGACACATGAAAACTTATATTCCACTTCAATTGGGTTAAAATATGACAAAGACATTCTACACGACATCGACATAACATTGTATATATATCCTCAGGAGATTGTTAAACGCAAACAAGCCTGAGTAAACGATCCAATCCATGTTGACTTGTTCATGTACTGTTCATACAGATCTCATAATTATTTCATTGGGAGTATTTACAAAGTGTTGAACCGAAAGTTCTATCTCATCACGTTTCTCATTTCTAAAGAATGGAGACTTTTGCTTTTCGTCGCTGGTAATTTCATTGGGACACACTTTTATTGGAATTGAATTTGCACTTACTTCTCCATTTACTTTCTCCTGAGTCTGCATAGGCGTCTTCCATCTGCGTGACATTCACTATGTACGTTATTTAAATAGACTTTTACAGCTTCAATTCAAACAGCAGAGCATCTGCCCACATACGGTGGTTCTGATTTGTACTGCTGTCATTGCTCTCAACATATATGTCTTCGAGATAAAACAAAATAAATTAAAATGGAAGCAATGGAAACGTAAGACTCATTGATCTCTATATATCAGGTTCAAGTTCGTTGTATTCTTTCGATTGATTGTAATACAACTTTAAAGAACTTTTAATCTCTCACTAGACTTCTCAGAACATAAAAAATGTACCGATGGAACATTGAGCTATTCAAATACAGAACAACAGGATTATAGTACAGCAGCTTTTTCGACGTATTTTGTTATCCATGATAACGTAGGTGTGTAGTTTTGAGTTTCACTCTTCCAACCTTGAATAAATAAATAATCTTTTCCTGGAAAGCAATAATATTTTCCACTCATCTTATTGTCAAGTACATGTCACAAGTCCATTCTGCATATCACTATACATTCTCATACTCAAGTGTCAAGTTCTTTGTGAACTTCACCCTCATGGAAGTACATATTTTCGCCAGTTCACTCTTGAATTTTTATGTGATTGATCTCTGAGAAACCTTCTCTGTGAGTGGTATTGACTGCACTACTTTATAATACATGCAATTTATGCATGACCAGGTACATTATTATTATATAACTTTCATTATGGCCAAGTAAGTTAGATCCTGATCAAGATCCTGATCGTTGGATAAAACTCAAATGCCACCAAAAAATTCTGCCTCACATTGAAGAACAATTCAACAAAGTTTCATCTCCTTCATGTGTAATTTCTTTATGGTTCAAAGAAGACAAGAATGTATATCAGTGCACTCGGAATTCCTCTCAGAAAGTCTCATCTATATAAACTTAAGTTTCTCTACCTTTTCTCAATTTCTCATGATAACTTTCTGTGTTTGCTCAAAAGAAATATTAAAAATGTACCCACATTTCGTATCCGAGTTTTGAAATTGTCATTCCTGCTTAAATCTATAGTGCGTATAGGGAATAGAGACCAAAGAACTTTCCGTTCGACAAAGAAAACCTTCGAATGAATGAACATTAAAATAAATCATGTAAAGTCTAATTGGCTTTATAACTTCAAAGCGAAAAACTCAGTTCCTCGGTTCAAAAAAGTCCTGTTCCTACTGAACTCCAAAATCCACCTGTGAATTTTATTTCGTTCTGCTTTCGTCTACGCTCACCAACCAATTTTATTTGTCCTTGTCATCATAATCCAATTTGGGGTTTACTTTTTCCTGGATCTCCACAAGTGTTTCAAGCCTTTTTTTCCTATTCCTTTGTGAAATTGCGAGTCAATTCAATATAAGACACAGTTAAATAAAGAATATGTATTTGTACGAAGCCATGCCCAGTATAACAAAGATTTGCTAATTTCCGTGTTGGTTTAATCAATTAAGCCAAGGCGTGATGTCTAAATTAACCTTTCGATCTCCCGTGAGGAAACTCATTCAGGTTTTTCCCGTCTTCAAGAACGCTGTTGTTTATTTACTTGCAGTATTGTCATTACACATTAAACTTTCTTTCCTGCAGAGAAACACACTCCAAGTTACTTGATGTCCTACAGACTTGAAAGTTGTTTGATCAAATCTTGCCTTAACATTCTCTCTATGTTCTATCTATCTAACCCAAAGAGTACCCCACACTAACTTAATTAAAACTTTCTTGATCGATTGTCCTCTTCAGTCCTCAGCGTGCAAATTAGTTTTTACCAGGAGTTATTCAGAGAAATCTTTCTCTTGCCATCACATCCAACATCAGTTATCAGCTCCCGTTCGGGTGTCAAAATGAGACCGAAAGAAATCTTGATCGTAGATCCCCATAGTATGTATCCAGAATACCGAAATAAAAGTCTATATAGATTAAATTGCAATAGTAACGCTTGGAATTAAGCACTGTGTGATATAATGCAATGTGGTAAGGATTTCAGAAAATTATATTGAACCACAAACCATAATGGAAGGATTAAAATCCCATTCTCTCCCAGTCCTTACAAATGAGTCTCGTTTTTCACGCTCGCATGCTCCCCATTACCGGATGAAATGACGTTTTGATCTTATATATGGTACGTGTTTGATATAAGTATACGTGGATGCATACACATAGTATGCATGAGACTTCATGTGTCAGAAAACACCTCGTGGATATTCAAAAAATATTTTTCATTATTTTTTTTTCAACCACCTATAATACAGGAGCTTTAAATAAAATGTACGGCATTATTTGCTGAAACATCTTCAACATTAGCTGTCAAAACAATGTCAAATATATGCAACGGGGTCTTAAAGTTATTTATCTCCTGTCCACACAAAATGTCACAGCTCGATTTCTATCTTACGCCCGCAAGGAAACTTCGATGAAGATCAATTTTGACAATAGACTAGAAATAATTTACATACGTTAGTATAATCTAAAAAAAGACGTTTGGCAATCGACACGAATCAACCAGCATACAACTTTATCCCAGTTGACTATGAAGTCGTGTAGCGTGCATTCTCGATACATATACACTCTTTAATATCTCAATCAATATGATGTAGACCAACCGTTGTTGTTGTCTTTCCTCTGAAAAACATTCACCACAACTGACTTCTCCAATATTATCTCTGACCTGACCCACATAGTCGAGAGTTGGTAGTAGTAGGTAGGCATTTCCGAATACAAACTGCAAACTAACATTACATTTTCTCAGTCTTGAGTGCGATGAATCGAATCAAATTTATGTTCAGCCAAAAAATCGAAATGTTTTTGCGCATCTTGCTTCCAAGTCCCATCACTGTATCGGATTCCAGAAGAAGCTTTTTATTTAAACTGTACATATTGCAAACTGACAACTGACTGGGAGTCAACCAAATACAAATACAATCGACTAGCGTGTAAACCTAGGCTGAAGAAGTTGAGCCTAGCAAGCAAATACAAGCTCAACTAGAATGGAAAGTACACAAAATATACGGAAAAGAAAGGCAGATAATCAATTCTTGGCATTGGATACATACGAGGTGACTAATCATGAAGTTCTTCCATCAGATCAACTGAACAGAGCCTTATATCCTTTACCTGAAATGTCTTTTCACCCAAACAGTATATATATGCAGTCAACTTGTCATATCATTGATATCATAAATCCAAAACTGTCCAAAAATCCACATATTGTGAATACACTGAGTAAGAAACACGTTCAGTCTCCGTTTGAAATAAACACGACTTGCTTCATCTACTTTCTCCAATTGTTATTTCAATTTGTATACTTATTCTCCATAAGCCACTCAAATTACCCCAAGTTCGGCAATCTTATCTCTAACTACTAACAAATACAACACAAGCAGTACAATGGGACTTGAATAAGATTTCCTTTCATGCTTCAATTAGCAGTCTCTTTTAAAGCAATATATATATTATTCTTCCATGAATGATTGCACGGAAATACAAAGGGACATTGTTCAAGATCTCTCCTGCGGTGTCTTCTCCCAGCTCGCATATTTTTTCCTCCGGCTAGCTCGACTTTCTTTGACTTTTCCGTCAAGTCTCAACTTGTCTATTTCTCTACCTGAAGTTTGGAAAGAATCCCCTCAAAAGAACAAAGTTAGGCGGAACTTTTACGATTTTAGATTGCTTACTCTTGTCAAAAGTACCAAAACATTTTGAAATGATCCATACTTAGTCAACAAAACTTGCATGTAACATCATATTCAGCCAACAGGCTTCCCAGAACACTGGAGAAAGTACATCATATGCCTCTAAGAAGAGACAACCAGAACCAAACTTGAATATGGCTTTGGACAACGCATAATATTATATTATAATGATTATTCATAGCACTTTCTCATTTAGATTTGAGCATAATCGAAAATCATTACGGAGACTTCCGTCCCTCGTCTACGTAGAATTAAAGTTTTTACTTGTGTGTTTCAGATTTACTTCTTCCTGTTCGCTCTCCTCACTACTAACTATCTCTATCATGAGATTTACAAAGCGGATGAGCTACAATCTCTTGATGGGGCTTCAGCTTCCTTGACAAGTCCTACGGGGACACCAGAAAGTATTAATAATGCCACAAACAATAGCACCTCTGGAGTCACATCCACAATTATCAATTCTACCTTTCATACACACTCACCGAATTCACAGAAATCTGCTGGTATGATTATTATATCATGTGAGCTCTGCTTATATGTGAATATTTTTAAACCCGCAGTGTGCAACTTATCTCAATTGTTACATTTCAGGAGACCTAGTGATTATTATGGTAGATTTAACTAGCGAGCTGTGTGGTTTTGCTGCGTCTTTTCTGCTAATCTGTGGCTTACAGCAGGTATGCATATCATATGTCACACGAATAAGCCCACGAAGTTAGCGTGGGATTAACATGTACATTTTGTACTTCTCACAGGAAAAGAAAGCGTATTTGATCCCATGGCTTATTTTGGTCCCATTCCATACAGCTATTGATATAATCTCCTTCCTCAACATTATCGTAAGCAATTTTTGCTCTGAATTATTTGAAAAACAAATGGGTAATTAACGTTAATCTATCTTTTAATAACACTTTCATGTGTGCGCTTCCCATTTTTATGAATAGATTGATGATGTTGCGCAAGCCGAACAGGAAAATCAAGACTTGGAGTGGTGGGCATTTGTCATTGGTCTCTTTGTCCTCCTTGATCTCACCTTCAATCTCATAAATGTAAGTTTTGATGATGAAATATTTTAATGTTTTATCATGTTTTGTTTTTTCTAATATTTTGCACCTACGTTACTATACATATACATATATCTTATAGCATTCCATGAAATCAATGAAATAGTTCATAAATTTATCACACTTCTTATGAAGCTCTCTCGAATTCCTCTAAACCGAGAACCGGAACAGTAATTTCATAATCTTCGATTGATTAAATTGAACAACGGATTTAGGCCTCAGGCATAATTATTTTAACATTAGTATTTTGCATGCAGTCAGTAACAGAATCATCCGCAATCATCGGGAATCGTAAATTGCTAACTAAATTCTGAACAAAATACACAGAAGTACACTATTTATGTAATATTCTTCTGAACGCGAAGTAGGATTAAAATAATCCGAAGTACATCTCTTTTGTCCAAAGGACTTATTCAGTCACCAAACCACATGTTACGTTCACAAATAATAATAATCCTTTAAGCGTTGACCATCTAATAATATATTACTCATAATTTCTTCCTTCATTCGATCTTATCAAACTATTGCACACAAATTTCCTGCTTTCTTCAAATAACATATGAGCCCGATCATGTTGCAATGTAAATGAAAGACTACACATAGCTAGGTTAACGTGTTTTCGAAAAAAATAGAGACAATTTTGCTTCCATTTTGCGTTTTGCACGTATACTTATGTCGTTTTACTTGGAAAAGTTTGTGCTGGAAGTAACAGAATCCTTTGAATTTTAAAAACAGCAGTAAAAAAGAAAGAAGTATCTCACGTTCAGTAGTGATGTGTATCTCTTCACATGAGACTTTCCCATGTATGTTATTTTAAATCCCTCATCTATGTTTGTTGTAAAGTTTTGTATTCACTAAAAAGAATGGAATTGGTGATGACTTACCTTTACCAAACCCAGAAATTTAGTTATCGGATTTCCAAAAGGATGCTATTAAGATAATAACAAGACTGCAAGTATCCAGAATGCGTATCTCTTCAAATTGCGTGTCACTCTTCTGTAACACCTGTCAAGAATACACTTCAGCATTATTATTGCCTTCTTTCGGCTATACATAAACATAACAACATACCCGATGCGAAGTAATGCAACAGGATCTGCAAAATTTAAGTGGAGATTGAAGCCTGACTACCATTACACGGAGATGGGCCTGGTTCACTATCCAATCTCAGTGGATCTCTTTTATGAATAATTCAACACCTTTATTCTGTCATAGGCTTAATGCATACCAAATAATGGAAATACTAGAAAGAATGAAAAAAGTATGCTATGAGTATCTATATGAACGCTGCTTCTTCGCTGGGTAGAATCATATAAAATAGTTTTTTGTCTCAGTCGTTATACACACATCACAAACCCCTCTGGCCACATACAACACCTAAAAATGTTCACTTTGTAATCACCTCGAGATTTAGCATTTTACATGCCAAACCTTTCACCTGTTTCCCGAAGCTGGAAATAGTTTTTGAGTTCAAATAAAAGCTCATTATTGGAATATGCAGTACAAATTATGAATGCTCATGCATTTTGCAAAGCTTGTTGCTTTCAAATGAACACTCCAGAATAAAATTCACTTGCAGTTTTCAATGTTGGCACGGATGAGCGAACATGCAGTCGAATTAGCAACTCTCATTATGAATATTTGATTCCGGGAATTCCCCAGCAAAAAGACATTCATGTTTCTCCTTCACTCATTTTCAGTAATTTATGCAAATTGTATACATGCTATAGATACACTAATAGCTTTAATGTAAATGATCAGATTATGTAATTATGGGCTGTTGAAAGTCGGTAATATTACATAGTTCTTATTAAATAATCTCTTTTCAGGTTTACCTATTTCTCTGCGTGTTCTCCCAGTACCAGGAATATGCTGCTGGCAGAGGAACTGCAGCTTATGAGGCCCTGAACTCGGTAAGAATGTCTTTCAATCCAGTATAGCTGTATGAATTAAGCGCTTATTAATACCTATTAAACTTATTATTTCTGTGTTTTCAAGCAGACTCTCACGGTCCACTATCACTCTGAGTCAGGCGGACATGGACAAGGGGTCGTGGTCACGAAGAACTCAATCCCAAAGGCTTCTAATCATTCAAATGAACGTCATGTTAATTTAGACAAGAATGGCACTGGCAACCCATGTTTCAATGATATCGAAAAGTTTGACATTTGGTGCGAAGATCTTGTCCTCGATAAACTTGATGCTGCAGCTGATCGTGCCAAAGGAAACGGTCAGTTGCTTCCGAAGATGCTCAACAATGGCCAAAATAAGGAAAAAACCCGAAGTGGATCATCACCAAGTGTGAGGTTTTTTGAATCGGATACGAAATCATTGTGTGCTGATAACACATCTCAACATAACTTTGATAATGGTGGGAAGAGCAAAAAGAAAACTTTTGGAGGTCGACTGGGTTAGCGTTCGTTCTAATTGTTTTGACAAAATACTGCACAGCGCTTTTAATAAAAGACTAAATCTTACTTACACGTTATTTTTAAAGCTCCTATTGGATCAAGAAAGCATTCATCTGGAAATGGTTATGACGACTTTGGAGGAGACTCTAAGCTTGGAACTTCCAAAAAATTATCTCCACCTTCTGGACGCTCTGCTGAAGAACTAAGTGACACAACAACTTTTGGAACTATTGACTTTCCATCTGAGACTTGAATATATCAAATTTAAACACTTTTTCACTGTCCGAATGTCAAGCTACTGAGTCTTCAGTGATTGTTAAAACTCTCACTACTTCATTTCCAACATACAATGTTGATATAAATGTCATATGTATTATAAATTGATGGTTTAAAAAGATGCTGTTGGCGTCAAAACTGTATTATACAAACTATATTATGTGGATTTATGCACGATTAAGTATTAACTCCTGTACCTGTAAGCATGCAAAATGTTCCTTCAAGCGACCTACAATTCATTTGTGCTGACGAGGGAACTTTGTGAGTGGTTACACGAGTTCTGAGTATCGGTGCATATAATAGGGTCCTTCAGGGTCTAGTTTGAATAAAAATGTGCGACTTTGCTGCCAATGCTCGATTTCGAAAGAAAT
>Ga0194135_10002390_pt1 | contig 11372 bp, 1 predicted proteins | sample LitLau_LLRF_2013_FD_134024 | JGI IMG/M metagenome (GOLD analysis project Ga0194135, IMG submission 134024) | Freshwater sediment microbial communities in response to fracking from North America - Little Laurel Run_MetaG_LLRF_2013 (version 2) | ecosystem: Environmental > Aquatic > Freshwater >... | reverse complement strand
GTAGAGTTGGGTATGGATATAGCGAACCGTACCGTACACAACGTGAAGTAGAGCGTACAATACACGTACCGTACAAAGTACTGTACTGTACGGGTACTGTACGGCTTTTTATCGTACACAAATTTTCGCCGTACCCTAAAGTGTCAAGTGTGGCTGTAGATGTATACAAGCCATAAAGCCACCCCAAATTGTTTCAAACCTCTTCCATATCATTCCAAAAAGGATTCATTTAATCCATTATTACACAATCGATGTCCGAAGATTGCTTCGTTACATTTTCCAAATAAAATTAAGGCTTCAATAATTGCTCCTGGCAATAATCCTCTTCACAATTAACAAGTTGCTTTGGGATTTCATGAAGTAATATATATATATTACTATATTCAGCGGGCGTTTACTTCCTCAATGCAAAATGTCAAACGAACATTTTTAAATCTATACGATTTCATCCGAATATATCATACACAGATTGTTCATTATGAATGTGAGAATATTCATAAATATTTGATTGATTCTTAGATATGCACTTTCTAAAAGAGGTAAGAACGGCGTCATAAATAAATCGACTCATAATAAATCCTTGGCCTGCTATTTTTTCCGATCAAACTTCTTTTCATGACCAAAACAATATTATAAACAGTAAAAATTGATTTCACAATTATTTTTATATTTTGGTACAGCTACAAAAGAGTTGTTCTCATAAAAATTAAAATTTTACAACCCTATTGTTCGATACACAAAGTATTGTCTGTCGTTCAACAGAACATGTTTAAAACTCATCTTCACTCCTATCCCTATCAACACCATATAAGGCTGATACCATAGCCAAACTTCTCTGATTTAAAAAACATGAATGAAGTTATTACAAAAGAACTTTTTACACAAGTATTCCTACTTGCAATTGGTTTTCTTTAGCTTTCCCAAAAGCAAAGCTGAATTTACGCTTCTGGAAAACTACACCTAGAAAGGTGTGACAAGTTCCTTTAACAACATTTATTAAATCACTGTCTTCAGGTAACTTTTTTAACTTAACCGAGTCCTTTTCAACTCATGACAGGCGTAGAAGAAAGAGTACAGAATCTTGAATATTTGTTCGGTGTAGTTAATAGCAAGCACGAGTTTCTGTAGCAAGAAGACGGCGAAGAGGAAGAGAAATGAGCTGTAAAAGCGCGTCGACTATTGGACGTCGAAATAAGTTTCCAGGAATTTTTCGTTGACGTCTCGTGTCGTTTCATTATGTCCTGATTAGTAAGTGCTATTAGTTTCCATACAGCCGTACTAGTGCTCAGCTCATAAAAATTATCAGTGTGCATTTGCTGCCTGTTTCGTTTAACATAAGTATTGGAGATTGACAATCCATTATACGAACGCACGTTCATTAATAGTTTTTACTTATCAATATTGGCATTAACTTCCACAAAGTTCAACAGAATGGCCTCGCGTTAAGCATATGAAATTGCCTCGTCGTAAAAAGTATCCTTGGCCTTTGTATTTTTTTAGATTATCAGACTTTAATGCACACTAAAAGAAAATTACAAGTGATACTTAAAAATGAAATTTAAAAATAAATTGTTGTACTGCTCAGCATAAATGGATTTCTAAATAATTTTACTTTTTGCCGTTAATAAAAGAAATGTTGGTTCGTTCATAGTAGTAGTAGTAGTAGTAGTAGTGTGTTTATTTTCGATTGATGTGGCTGCCAGCCTTTACAATCACAGAAACATTTATATTACATTATAGATATTGGTTCGTTCATAGTAAAGATTTACGATTCTATTCTTCTATACAAATGTAAACCAAAGTACTTTTTGTATTTCAACAGAACATGTTAAAACTCATTATCCCTATCGACACCATACAGGGCTAACAACACTATAGCCAGAGTTTCTATGTTTTATTGTAAAGACATGGGTAAAAATATTAGCGTCAAATATTTCCCACAAATATTCTTACTTACAATTGGGCTTCTCTGGTTGTCCGCAAAAGCCAATGCTGAATTTTCGCTAACAATGGCTGACTACAACGAGCAAGGTATGATAAATTCCAACATTTTTTAAATAACTGTCTTCAGGTCTTAAGTAACTAAATTGAAGGCTTTGAATTTTTTCTAGGTCTTTTGGATGAGCTTGACAATGTAGGCCCAGTCTTGGTAGAAGAGGGAAAGTTAACGAGGAATAAACGACATTACCCATACGGACCACGTTATGGACGTCGCAGGATGTACTACTACGGGCGCAATTCATGCGATTGTTGCCATTGGATTATTTGTGATTGTGAGTGGCAATGTCCATAATAGTTTGAAGATTTTTCATCACCAGTAGATTCACCGAAAAGTCTTTTAAACCGTGTTTAAACCATTCAAATTTAAATTCTTTACTTTTTTTGATATTTCTAGATGACTTTTAATTTTTGTTTTTGAAATAATAAGGTTTCATTTAAATTTATTACACACTCGTTGTATGAGAATTGTTTTGGGAATATTCAATTAAATCCATATTCCATCGATTTAGAAATACAAGTCCAATTGTTAATCTTACGAAGTAATCTCTTTTGATGAAAGTGCTGAATTGTTGAGGTATTTCTGTCAGCAGACGGAAATCACAATGGAAATAATATCTGTCCTGAGAGGAAACTTCTTGGCATTAAACAGGCGTAAAGTATTAGAAACAATAATTTCATGCATATCGGGAAATGCAGACAATAAGCTACGCATGCTGTCTGCTTTGCTGCTTTGGGACAGTTTCGAACCTACAAAAAAAGAAAATCTATGGACAGTTGCCAATTTTCTATATTGTTATTTTTCAATTTTACTGAAATATTTTCTTCCATGACTAGCAAAAGTGAATTTTGTTCTTTTCATTCTCTTTAATTTTTAATTTTATATTTTATAATTTTAATTTGTAGCTAAATGTTCTGCTTGCGTAAAGCTTCACTTTTTTCCTATTCGTATTAACAAAGTAAATACACGTGAAGAAATATCGTGGTAGGATGATTTCGTCATCAATAACATTTTTCGTTAAAACTTATAACACGCGTACATTTTTACTCTTTACATTGTGAAACAATTGAAGTCATGCACATTTCACTTGACGTAGCTTCCAAAGCCCATCAATGATGATAAAAACTTTCTTTTATTCTTTCTTTAATTGTGAACATCTCAGCTTGCAATTTGAGATATGCAAATAAATGAACGGACTTCTTCAAAGAGTCCTTCGGTGCTCAACAATCTTCAATTAAAATATTCTCTTCCCACAAGTATCACAAATTCAATTTCAAAACAAATCTTGTGTGAAAAGAACACCAGTCCTTCTACTTCCACTTATCTTTTCGTTTGTGGATCCAAATAATCAACTTTAACTCCTTCAAAATCCTGCGTGTTTGGGTGTGTCCAGTGTGTCATCGAATTTCTATTCTATCACTATCTCCTTTAAGTGGAAGGTGTTGATGTCCTTTGTTATATCCTCCGGTCACTTTAAAGATCATGGATGTCAATTAACGCATTTTCATACTTCTGGAGTCGAGATGCTGTTAAGCAATTGCAGCCCCACAAATGTTTGGAGATTTACGCAAAGGTTACAAATGTAGCTAGAAACAAATCCCAACTGCTCTATACTTTTGTTACAACTCAAATATCCAACAACAGAAATTGTAATAATATATTAACAAACAAAACATGAACACCGATCAATCCCGGATTCAATAACGTTTTTTATAATACTAGTAATTATCAAAACAACCAATATTCCTCATTAGCCGGCTACATCCTTGAGTTAAAACGCTTTTGATAATGAGCAACTTTAAACATGTGAAGAATATGGGACGGCGTATTAGTTAATTATACAGGATCTATCTGTTCATCGCATTGACGTCATTTGGGTGACGTTAATTATTCCAATTTTTTACCTAGAATATTCGTATAAAAGCATCTGAAGTGACAACAATATTGTCTCACATCACATCACTGTTGTTCATTGAAATATAATAAATATTAGAAGCTCCCAGCCTAACAAAATGAAGTTTGTTGCACTTGCACTTCTCTGTCTCCTTCTCTTCTTCGTTTCAACTTTTGGACTGCCTTTGAGTAAGTCACCCGATCAAATATCATAAATATAGACACAATAATTTTAAAAATATTATTGTTAAAAAATGCCCTGTTCTGCTTAAAGATGAAGAAAGGCAAGAGCGAATCCTTACTCTTCCTGGATTAGGATTTCCTAACGGAGGACATCATCCTAAAAAGTGAGAAGCACTCTAAAATTAACCATGGTGAGATGGAGGAATTATATTTTCCCCCACGTAGATTTTAGTGTTATAAGGATTTTTTTCTACTTCGCTATTATTAAAAAAACCTATTTACCATATTTGTCTCTTTCCACCTCTTTTTTTAAATAAAGAAAAAAATCTTGAAGTAATTGAACAAACAAGTACAATGGTGCATGTAATTTCCACCTAGCTTTGGCTATCACATCAAGTCGTTCCTTGTATTCAGTAGCTTGTGGTCAATAGTAGTAGGCGTTGTTATTAATGAGTTTGTAATTATGCAATCACCTATTTAGTTATAGGTACCAATTGTACACGCACACACACCAGTACTCATTTACACCTATATCTTAGAAATGCTGGAGAATTCCTCAGTTTCAAATTTGTTTCCAGTAACCAGATCTATTCATTGAATCACAATCTAATTCAGTGCAAATGTTCGCAACGAAGATAATGCTTTCGCTCTCATCTAATTCTCTGTGCATGGTTTTCATGTGATTAGTAAAGCGTGGATTGTAGTCTAACTGTTGTGTCATTAGTGAATAAAAACTATCGCAGTTTATTTTGCCACAAATTTCCGAGTTGTTGAAGACTAACTGTTTATTTCAAAACCTGTAACTGTCACTTCTGATTAAACTGAATATTATATTTTTCCATTGCACAGTGAACTGTTTTAACTCAAGTTTGTCAGACAATTTGTTTGAGGAAACATGAATATATTTACTTTTTTTCTAAAGGGAAACGAAGATTTCTGCAACATTTAAACATAAAATAAATGTAACATTGATAGTAAAGTAAACATGTAGAAATTCCTTCTAGAAGTGTCTAAATCTATTTGTTCATCATTAAAAGGAATTGCCCAGATAGAAACGAGTTATAGTTTAAGAGCCTGTGTTTCTGTATTGCATGTATAACATAGGTAGGTATCTTAAGCATATACTCGATGAACTTGAATGAAAGCCAATTCCTTTTACTTTAATTAGACAGTTTATTGAACAATGAATGAATCCAAATGTAAACTTTTTCAATGAGTTCATCGCTCGAGTCAACTATAAGGAAGTGAGTGGGTATTAGTAATTCTTTTATATTCACGAAGTGACGTAGGGAGCTCTGTACTCCATCACATAAATATTCCATATAATGGTTGGTGCATGCAGTTTTGCATTAGGAGTTTGATTGGCCTTGACACTAACTACCTGGCTAATGCAAAGGGGAGTTGCAGTCGGTGAGGAAGCTTTGCCGGTAAGTTAGCTTTAGCTTGCATGCTCTAGTTAGTCCCTCTTTGATTGCTCACCTTTTATTTGGTTTCTTATGAAGAAGTATTGACGACTCTTTTCGTAAGTACATATTTTATTTTATTATTTTTATGTAGATTTTATTACGTACTTAAGTAAATATTCAATGTAATCAATTAGGTTAACTAAATATTTAAAAAACTAAAAAACACATTTTGATCAAAGGTGTCCGTAAACTCGTTTGTCTGTTTTTGAATCCTCTCTTATTGCTTCTCGTTGGTCTTTCCATTATACAGTGAAATACATTGCCTAAAAACCAAGTTTATTTTAAAGGAATGTATATATTTTCGCATCAGGCTAATCTGAATGAGGAATTCTGGATAGCACATTAAATAATATATTTAAAATATAAATTACGTATTCAAACGGTCCTTTCAAAAATGTATCAATCTATTTCCTCATTAATAAGAATTATTACAAAAGAATCAGAACTTAAAAGTGTGTGTGTTTCGGTAAGTTTAATAGGCACCTATATATATGGTTATCTTCAGCAAGTAATCAATATGTGAATGAACTTGAATGAACGCTATTTCCTTTCACTTTGAGTAGGTATTGTTGAAAAATGAAATAATGTAAACAATATTTCAACGAGTCCCTCGCCCGAGTCAACTATAAGGAAGTGAGTGAGTGTGTGGAATTGTTTTATTTTATTTACGATGTGACGTAAGCACTACTCTAATAGCCTCCATCAAGTTCCATATGAAGGATAGAAAATTGTCATTACGCAGTTTGCAAGTAAAAGTGCAAGAATGACCTCCAAAGTTCCAAACTATTCACTTTTGTTAATGGAAAGTTGCGCTACAGTCGATGAGGAAGCTTTGCCGGAAAGTTAACTTTCAGTTCACAATCCATTGGTCTATCTTTGGTGGCCCACCTCATATTTGATTTCTTATCGAAGAAGCATAGAAAACGTTTACTTCATTAATGATTAATCGATTTCCTTTTTTGATTCTATTTAGTGCTTAACTTTGCCATAAACTATTTAATGGTATTAACTATCTCACGATCAATTCATTATATAGTGCTGATGGTTATTTTGAATGCTGCATTTTTCAAACTAAATTCGTGAACAATTATTGAATAATAATACTAAATACACATTTTGAGCATGCATGAAGCTAAGCTAATTTTGAGAAATTGTTTCTCGACTGACTGTTATCCAGGGAACTCTCAGCATCAATATTGCAAGTGTGCCCTGTAACTTTTTCCTAATGCTTTGCATTTGTTAATAAAAATGTGTAGCTACACAAATTATTAAAACCAAAAGTACCAAATTTTTTATATAAAATGTTATGGTGTAAAATCTACAATTTGCGACTCACATCATTGTCAATTTTTCATTGTATCAAAATCGTAACAAAGATTTCCTGGATTTTATCCACAGAAAGCCTTCCAATTATATCAATTTAAAAATTCTACTCAGACCTACTACAACAATCAATTTTTATCATCGTCTTTGAAGTCGATTTCTTAATTATGTTCTAAATAGCAATTACATCACTTTTACCTTTCTTAACAACTTGAATTAAGATTAAGCAAAATGCGTTGGTAGCACAAAAACATACATTTCAAATTAGAAGTACTAGTTTTACATACAGAAACATTATAGATCTAAAGACGTGTACAGTTTTCCTATTTACATTAAGTGCAACAACTGGAGTGTAATGAACAAAAAAATCATCATGGCTATGCTGAGCCACCGTCCAATAATAATTATAAAACTTCATTTCCTGTATTTTTGAGTTTTGGAAGTCTCAACTTCAGCTCCACCGACTGATCTTCACCATCACTTTCTGTCTTGAAAAAGAATATTCTTGAAGGATTTCCTGAAAGGCCCATGAGCTGCAATTAACCTTCAATGATTAATGTGTCAGTTACATCACGAGCCTTTAAGTACCGGATATTATATTTGTACTTTAAACTATCCCGTTTGTATGCATAAAAATAGACCAAATCAAACATTTACCTTTTCATTGACGGTCTCAATGAATCCATGTCAGCGTCTCTGCGGTCACGGTCGCCACCTGGTATAGTATTAATAATAGTGTCAAATTGTTTAAAGTTTCGAAATTAACTTTAATCTTCAATTAGTTTAACTGGTGGTTAACTGGTTATCACTCCACCCCGGAAGTATGAGCTGTAATTCCAGTGTCTTCTCGAATTTCGATTCCTCCCCCATCGTTTTCTATTACAAGGTGAGGTCCTGTCTATCCTCCGACGCGGTAGAGGGTACCAAAATTAACGTTTGTCCATGCATATTTGCATTATTCTGGAGTTGAGATGAGTTTCTGTCTTTCCAAACTTGAAAATGAAAAAAAATCATTAAAATATTCATTTAAAAGTAAAAATGTATGGAGGAACAAAAACTCAATGGTTCTATGAATGTTACAACTTCTCTGACTTCTCCCAGTCTCAACTTCTGCACTTCCTTGAAATGTAGGTCTTCCGAGAAATAAGACACTGTAGGCTGTATATTGTAGTAGTCCTACGTGAATGAGAATTATTTCAGCTGCCTTCTTTACACATGAATACTTATCTGTCAAGAAAAATTTAGCTTGTAGAGAGTACAAGTAGGTATATCAAAACCCACCGAACCTAATATGAGATTAACTTTCCACCTAACATGCTCGACTTAACGCTTACTGAATAAACAGTAATTCGTTAGTTCGCACATTGATTTCACGTTGCTTTGCTAATTTGGACTATGAAGTGCTTGCCTGTTGTTGATAAGTGAGAATCGACATCTTTTCAAGTTTAAAGCTAAACATGGAGCGCTCTTCTTGTAGAATATGTCTCGTACATGATTAAGAAAAAGAAGACGGCATTTGAACTTTTGAAGTTGAAGCAATTAAATAGTTGACGTGTGCACCTATTACATTCGTATAATCTTCTGAATGTTCATTAATCATTTTACAATTACCCTACATCAAAAAGTTAATTTTGTTAAAGCGAGAATGAGAACATATTATGCATTTGGCTGTATTCCAATCATTTTATGAATTGCATGGATTTTAAATGAATAATAAATTTAATCAAATGGCTGTAATCTCCTTGTATATAAACCTAACACGACCTGCAACATTGGTATGCTACATCCTATTGTGCAAGAAAAAGAATTGCATTTTTTCTGAGCTCTAATAAATGTCTCAGAGTTAAATGAAGAACGCAATAAGTCTGGTTGTATGACTTCTTTGAACGCCACCTCTTCTAAGTTTAGATGCCTATATATGTGTGTAAACATGTAGTGAGGTCACCGCCCGAGCCAAATGTGTACATAAGGAAGTGATTGACTACGAAGAAATGCTCCTGCTTGAGTGTTAGTGAAAGTCATTTTCGCTTTCTTTCATTGCTATATGGTAATTTGAAGGTCAACTTTCGTTTTTTGATTTATTGTAGCCCTACTGAAGGTATGTTCAAATCTAAAACTGTTTGCTTGTCTGATTCATTAATATTTATGAACGTGATGATCCCTGCCTCGTTTTCACTGGTTCGCTGCGAAGTATTTATAAGGTTGAAGTCCAATGCAATTCTATTCCTGATTAAATGTTTTTTTCTTAAGAAATCGCTGAAACTTCTATCATAGTATCATACATTGCCAATTGATTTATTTAAACCATATCATTATACATAGAATATTACATTTTTACTTCTATTTTTTAATTTATATGTTTTTATAGTTTTTAAAGAATACCAATTATTATATAATTTAAATCAGAAACTATTAATTATGAATAACATTATTTATATTTTTACCTAAACCTAATTGCCTGAACTTCTTTAGTAGTGTCGTCTTGCTTCAGGAATTTTATCTTAACTATGAAATTCTAGTTTACAAATGTTTACTCTATTTCTTAATCTAAATCTAGTTTTTTTTAGTTTTTTTTTAATTTTCAGATGTTTTTAGTTTTTTTCTAATTCTTATTTTAACATTATACACTATTTCCTAATAGCTCTTACGTCTTATTGTGTGTTGTAAAATACGCTTCCGAGTTTACTTATTGTTAATTTTATTTCTCTTAACTTTAATATTAGAAGTTGATTCAACTAATTGTATGATCATTAAGCTACGAAAATATTAATTGAAGTCAAATTAAGTCAACACGTTAAAAGTTGTCGATACAAATATTATTTTTACCTTAAAGATGGTATTATTTCTTTAAAATTATCATTTTAATTTTAAGTTTTGAATTCAACAAACTTATTTGCCATTAAAAAACCCAACAGTCAAAATAAAATTTCAACAGAAGAGACATAAGGTAGACAAAGTATCTGCGAATAATTTATAGTCAAACAACAAAATAGTACAGGTAACTAAAATTAAATAAAATTAAACAACTAAAATAAATGATATAAGATAAAATAAGACACCTAAAATCAGCGAAATAAAATAAAACAACTCAAATCAATGAAATAAAATAAAACAACTAAATAAATGAAATAAAATAAAACAATTAAATAAATGAAATAAAATAAAACAACTAAATCAATGAAATAAAATAAAACAACTAAATAAATGAAATAAAATAAGATTCCTAAATAAGACAGTTTTAAATTACAACTATTCTAGAATTAAACCAAAAAGCTGAAAAACTTCTCATCTCTGTCGTTAAGTTAGTTGTATGAAGTAATCGAATACTGTCCAGTGTCCATGTCAGCGGTGTCAACGATTTGGTTGATTTTCCACGTAAGTGTCCTCCACAGAAACTCCTGAAACACCAAAATAAATTTTAATCCAAGATAACCAATTTTCATAATTTTATAAATTGAATTTTGAAACAGAAAAAAACATATTTACCATAATTGTGAATTTCGTATTCAAACCAGCAAGAAATTGTAAATATTAGTCGAGTCCAGTCAAGTCGGAATGTCGGAAGGGAAGAATATCTGAAATAAATAAAATAAGGGTACTTGAAACACAACATAAAAACAAATCGGAATTTTTCAAAACAAAATATTTGAAATATGAATACTGAAATATTCTTACCAGAAAGCTGTCTTACACACGAAACCGCTCGTAGTACAACGGTATTTGGGAGCGTTTTGTCTTTTTCCCTTTATTCTTCTTTGACTTCCCTTTATTTTTATCCTTTCCCTTTTTCCCGTGTCTTCCAGCGGTTTCCGTTTCTTTCCGAACAAACGTTCCTTTCCCGATCAACTCTATGTCAACAGACTTGCTCAATTTTGCGAGAGCAGAAAAGTCGACTTTTACATTTTTCGTCGCTGGAAACAGTTGGACAGTCCAAGTTGTATAAGGGGACAATATAATATCCCCTTTTAACAATTTATCGTATGTGGTGCTGATACCCAGCCTTTTTCCCTCCTCGTCTCGTTCATAGTTGTAGCTAATTGATGTCTTCTCCCCAACAAATTCGTAGTAGTCGTCGTCCATGATGTAGTTTGAAATCCCTGAGTGAACCATTTCCACACGGAGGTTCTGAAAGTTCTTTTGCAGTGCTCTTGCCGTCTCCGTATTTCTTCCTTTGGGAACAATCTCCGCGAGATTGAATTTCACAGCTTGGATGTCTTCCTTGTAAACAAAGTCCGGTTTTGCTGTGAGTCTCACCTTCTTCCCAGATAAAAACCTGCGAACTTCATCGGGGAACTGCTCCCACTCCCAGCGAAAGAATGGAGTCGAAGAAGAGTAGGAAGAGTTAAATGAAGTCCGGAACAACTTGCCGTCGATTGCAGGTGAAAGCCCAGACTTGTACTTTCCTAATTCGGTGATTAGGTCTTGATTCCAGTCTAGAACTTCAGGGATCAGGAGATCCAACATCATGGAAATGTTCTTTGTGGCAGGTCCAAGGTAGTCAGGGGTGG
>Ga0194135_10002389_pt1 | contig 11372 bp, 7 predicted proteins | sample LitLau_LLRF_2013_FD_134024 | JGI IMG/M metagenome (GOLD analysis project Ga0194135, IMG submission 134024) | Freshwater sediment microbial communities in response to fracking from North America - Little Laurel Run_MetaG_LLRF_2013 (version 2) | ecosystem: Environmental > Aquatic > Freshwater >... | reverse complement strand
CTCGCGGATCAGCCGGGCGAACTTGGCCGAGCCGGTGATGTTGGTGCGTTCACCGACGTTCACGAACAACGAGTTGCGATCGATGGTGAAGGGCTCCAGGCCCGACAGGCGGCAGGCCTTGGGAATGTCCGGGATCTGACGCGGGGCATAACCGGCCACCGCTTTGGCGATGGCGGCAATGTGCCCCGGGGTGGTGCCGCAGCAGCCGCCGACGATGTTCAGGAAGCCGCTCTGGGCGAATTCCTCGATGACCTTGGCGGTTTGTTCCGGCAACTCGTCGTATTCGCCGAATTCGTTGGGCAGGCCGGCGTTGGGGTGCGCCGAGACGTGGGTGCCGGCCTTGTTCGACAGCTCTTCCAGGTACGGGCGCAGTTCGCTGGCGCCCAGCGCGCAGTTCAGGCCCACCGAGATCGGCTTGGCGTGGGCCACGGAGTTCCAGAAGGCCTCGGTGGTCTGGCCCGATAGGGTCCGCCCGGAGGCATCGGTGATGGTCCCGGAAATCATGATCGGCAGTTCGAAACCCAACTCCTCGAACACGCCCTGCACGGCGAAGATCGCTGCCTTGGCGTTCAAGGTGTCGAAGATGGTTTCGATCAGGATCAGGTCGGCGCCGCCTTCGATCAGGCCTTTGGTGGCCTCGGTGTAGTTCTCCACCAGTTCATCGAAGGTGACGTTGCGGTAACCGGGGTTGTTGACGTCGGGCGACAGCGAGCAGGTGCGGCTGGTCGGGCCCAGGACACCGGCGACGAAACGCGGCTTGTCCGGGTTCTCCTGGGTCTTGGCGTCGGCCACCTTGCGGGCCAGTCGTGCGCCCTCTACGTTTAATTCGTAGGCCAGTTCTTCCATGCCGTAATCGGCCATGGAAATGCGCGTGGCGTTGAAGGTGTTGGTTTCCAGGATGTCGGCGCCGGCATCCAGATAGGCTTTTTCGATGCCGCCGATCACGTCCGGACGGGTGATCACCAACAGGTCGTTGTTGCCCTTGACGTCGCTGGGCCAGTCGGCGAAGCGCTTGCCACGGTAGTCCTGCTCTTCGAGCTTGTAGCTCTGGATCATGGTGCCCATGCCGCCATCGAGAATCAGAATGCGCTCTTTGAGGGCTTGCTTAAGAGCGTGGAGGCGAGCACTGCGATCAGACATGAGAACTACCTGGTAGGGCCATTACGAAGGGCGTGGATCATAGCAAACCTGCATGGTTTTGCGGCATGTGCGGGTTTTGCATGAATATCGCTCATGTTGGTGACCGAGCGACATCGGTAGAATCGCGGCGTTTTTTTACTTTCGGGACCAGGGACATGCCGTACCGTTTTGTCGTTGCCAGCGCTTTGCTGCTGCTCAGTTCATGGTGCATGGCCCAAGGTCCGGCACCGGCCATTTCCTACACCCACGACATCCAGCCGATCTTTACCGAGAAGTGCGTGGCCTGCCATGCCTGCTACGACTCTGCCTGTCAGCTCAACCTGGGCAGTGGCGAGGGGGCCGGGCGCGGCGCGTCGAAGATTCCGGTGTACGACGGCGAGCGCAGTCAGGCGCAGGCACCAACCCGGCTGTTCTATGACGCCAGCGGCAAGGCGGCCTGGCAGCGGCAGGGCTTTTATTCGGTGCTCGACGCCCAGGGCAGCCAGGCGGCGCTAATGGCGCGGATGCTCGAACTCGGTCATCGCACCCCGCTGCAACCCAATGCCAAGCTACCCAGTGATATTGCCCTGGGCCTGAGCCGGGAGAACATGTGTCCGCAGCCGGCGGAGTTCGATGCCTATGCCGGCGCCCACCCGAAAGAGGGCATGCCGCTGGCGGTCACCGGCCTCACCGACCAGCAATACCAGACCCTGCAGCGCTGGCTGGCTTCCGGCGCGCCGATCGACGAACAGGGCCTGGCCCCCAGTGCCCGGGAAAGCCTGCAAGTGGCGCAGTGGGAGAACCTGCTCAACGCCCCCGGCGCCCGGGAAAGCCTGGTGGCGCGCTGGCTCTACGAGCACTGGTTCCTCGCCCATATCTATTTTGAAGGCGGCGAGCCGGGGCACTTCTTCCAGTGGGTGCGCTCGCGTACCCCCAGTGGCCAGCCGATCGACCTGATCAACACCCGCCGCCCCAACGACGACCCGGGCACCCAGGTGTATTACCGCCTGTGGCCGGTGCAAGGGGTGATCGTGCACAAGACCCACATCACCTACCCGTTGAGCGCGGCGAAGATGGCCCGGGTCAAGACCCTGTTCTACAGCGGCGACTGGCAGGTCACTGCCTTACCGGGCTACGGGCCGGCGCGCCGGGCCAACCCGTTCGAAACCTTCGAAGCGATTCCGGCCAAGGCCCGCTACCAGTTCATGCTGGATAACGCCGAGTACTTCGTGCGCACCTTTATTCGTGGCCCGGTGTGTCGCGGGCAGATCGCCACCGATGTGATTCGCGATAACTTCTGGGCGCTGTTCCAGGCCCCGGAACACGACCTGTACATCACCGATCCGGCCTATCGCGGCCAGGCCACGCCACTTTTGGCCATGCCCGGGCAGAACGACGACGTCGGCAGCGTGCTCAGCCTGTGGCTGGCCTACCGCGACAAGCGCAACGAATACGAAGCCCTGCGCCGCGACTTTTATGCCCATGCCCCGGCACCGAGCTGGTCGAGCCTGTGGGCCGGCAACGACAACGCGTTGCTGAGCATCTTCCGCCACTTCGACAGTGCCTCGGTGACCAAGGGCCTGATCGGCGAGGTGCCGCAAACGATGTGGCTGTTCGACTACCCGCTGCTGGAGCGCACCTACTATCAGCTGGCGGTGAATTTCGACGTGTTCGGTAACGTCTCCCACCAGGCCCAGACCCGGTTGTACTTCGACCTGATCCGCAACGGCGCCGAGCAGAACTTCCTGCGCCTGATGCCTGCCGGCACCCGCGAGGACTTCCTCGACGATTGGTACCAGAACAGCGGCAAGTTCAAGATGTGGCTGGATTACGAGTCCATCGACGACGGCAAGCGCAGCGCGCTGAAGCTCGACCCCAAGGACCCGAAAAAGGACTTCGCCAAGCAGTTGCTGGCCCGCTACGGCGAGCTCAACGCCAAGCCGGACCCGATCAACCGCTGTGACGGCGCCTACTGTTCGCGCCCGAACATCGACCCGGCGCTGCAGGACGCCGAGCAGGCCCTGAGCCGCCTGGCGTCGCGCCCGGCGGCGGGGCTCAAGGTCATCGAGCAGTTGCCGGAGGCGACGCTGCTGCGGGTCCAGGCCCCGAGCGGCAAGCGCGAGTTCTACAGCATGCTGCGCAACCGCGCCCACAGTAACGTGGCCTTCATGCTCGGCGAGTCGCTGCGCTACCAGCCGGGCCTGGACACCCTGACGATTTTCCCGGGGATTCTCAGCAGTTACCCGAACTTCATGTTCAACGTTCCGGCCGAGCAGGTGCCGGCTTTTGTCGATGCGCTGCAGGCGGTGAGCGATGGCGCAAGTTTCGAGAAGGTCGTCGAGCGCTGGGGCATCCGCCGCAGCCATCCGCAGTTCTGGCAGTACTTTCACGATCAGACCCGCTACCTGCAGGAAGTCGATCCGCTGGAAGCCGGGGTCATGGACATGAACCGTTACGAAAACCTCTGAGATAGAGCCGTTGTCGGTCCTCGGGACGCCCGCTAGCGGGCCCCCGGGGCGCCCTATACCAAGGTCTATCCCGACAAAAATACTGGGACTTTGTCAGCGGCGTCGATTGGCGTAAACTGCGCCCACGTCTGCGAGGAACCACCATGAGCGCCATAACCATTACCGACGCCGCCCACGATTATCTGGCTGATCTGCTGTCCAAGCAGAACACCCCGGGGATCGGCATCCGCATCTTCATCACCCAGCCAGGGACTCAGTACGCCGAGACCTGCATCGCCTATTGCAAGCCGGGCGAAGAGAAACCCGAAGACAAGGCCCTGGGCCTGAAAAGCTTCACCGCTTACATCGACGCCTTCAGCGAAGGTTTCCTCGATGACGCGGTGGTCGACTACGCCACCGACCGCATGGGCGGCCAGCTGACCATCAAGGCGCCCAACGCCAAGGTGCCGATGGTCAACGCCGACAGCCCGATCAACGAGCGCATCAACTACTACCTGCAAACCGAGATCAACCCCGGTCTGGCCAGCCACGGTGGTCAGGTCAGCCTGATCGACGTCGTTGACGACGGCATCGCCGTGCTGCAATTCGGCGGTGGTTGCCAGGGCTGCGGCCAGGCCGACGTCACCTTGAAGGAAGGCATCGAACGCACCCTGCTTGAGCGCATCCCCGAGCTTAAGGGCGTGCGCGACGTCACCGACCACACGCAGAAAGAAAACGCCTACTACTAAGGCGTTCGCTGCGAACAAAAAAACGGCGCTCCGTGAGCGCCGTTTTTTTATGCCCGCAGCCCGCGCCTCGAAATAAGCCTGCGTAGGAGCCGGCTTGCCGGCGAAAGGGCCCTCAAGCCTTGCACGATGCCAAGATCGCCTTCGCTGGCCAGCCAGCTCCTACGCAGGATGTGTGTCAGGGGCGATAGAGGTGCGCGTGTCCGGCGCGGTACAGCGATGACTCGCTGAAAACATCCGTGGCCAGCACCCGGCCTACCAGGATCAGCGCCGTGCGCCGGAAGCCCTTGGCCGCGACTTTGTCGGCAATGTCCGCCAGGGTGCCCAGGGCCCAGTCCTGGTCCGGCCAGGTAGCCCGGTGCACCACGGCAATCGGGCAGTCGGCGCCGTAATGGGGCAGCAGTTCGGCGACGATCTTCTCCAGGTGGTTGACCCCCAGGTGAATCGCCATGGTGGCGCCATGGGCCGCGAGGCTGGCGAATTCTTCACCGGCCGGCATGGCGGTCTTGTCCGCATAGCGGGTCAGGATCACGCTCTGGGACACATCCGGCAGGGTCAGTTCGGCCCCCAGCAATGCGGCGCAGGCGGCAGTGGCGGTGACGCCGGGGATGATCTCGAAGGGAATGCCCAGCTCCCGCAGGCAGCGAATCTGTTCGCCAATGGCGCCGTACAGGCTCGGGTCGCCGGAATGCACCCGGGCCACATCCTGGCCCTGGTCGTGGGCGTGCCTGATCGCCTCGATGATCTGTTCCAGGTGCAGCTCGGCGCTGTTGATCACTCGTATCGCGCTGTGACCTTCGAGGACGGCCTCGGGCACCAGCGAGCCGGCGTAGATGATCACCGGGCAGCGATGGATCAGGCGCTGGCCCTTGACGGTGATCAGCTCCGGGTCGCCGGGACCGGCACCGATGAAATAGACAGTCATGGCTGTGTCCTGTGCAAAAAAAGGCGGGAGCAGAGCGGCATATGAAGAACGCTCATGTTCGAAGAAGGGAATTGTCGGCGATTCTACCGGGCAGTGGCCAATGCCAGGGTGGCCTGGGCGCATTTTTGCCTGGGAACCAGCAGTTCGGCCGGGCCAGCGGACAGCTGTTCGGCCAGGGCCAGGGCGGCGCTTTCGGCAACGCCATAGCAGCCGCTGTGTTCAAAGGCGATCTGTGAACGATGGCTCAGGCGCGGCGCATAAGGCGCCAGTTGGCTGCTGCTGAAGCAGGTCAGCGGCAGGGCCAGCTGTTCTGCCAGTTGTAGCAGTCCGGGTTCGTTGCGCTTGAGGTCGATACTGGCCAGGGCCAGCAATTGCCCGCTCTCCAGGCCGTGGGCTTGCAGCACCTGCTCAAGCAGGGCGCGCAGCGTGGTCACCGAGCAGCCTTTCTGGCAGCCCAGGCCGACCACCAGGGTCGGCGCTGCGCGCCTTTCGATCATGCCGGGTACAGGTCCGTGTTCTTGCGTCGGAACAGCCAGGCGCTGATCAGCCCGAGGGCCAGCCAGAACGCCGCATTGGTCAACTGCGAGGCGATCTTGAACTGCGCTTCCAGCTCTTCCGGGGCCAGCATCGAATGCACTAGCGGCTGTGGTGCGCCGATCACATGGGGCACGGCGATGATGGCCGCGCCGAGGATCTTCAGCAGCCAGTTCTGGGCGAACACGATCAGGGCAATACCCACCGCAGTGGACGCGGCGGTGCCGACCCACCAGATCTGCCGTTGCGCCAGGTCGGCGGCAGCGGTGCCCGGCAACTCCGGCGGCAGGCCCAGGGTCGGCGCCAGGCAGAAGGTCGCATAACCGGCCAGCCCCCAGAGCAGGCCCTGGGACGTGCGGTTGGGCGCGCGCAGGGTGTAGAGCCCGGCCAGCATCAGGGCGAAGCCGACCGCCACCACCAGGTTGCCGCCGGTGGTGGACAGGGTGCGCTGCCAGCCGTCTTCCGGCTCCCAGGCCTCGGCATCATGGCTATGACCGGCCATGGCGCCTTCGGCGTGTTCGTGGACTTCGGCCGCCGGGGCCTTTTCATAGGTTTCCGCCTGCAGAATCAGCGGGGCGACCCAGAAGCTTTGCAGCAGGGTCAGCAGCAGGGCGGCCAGCAGCCCGGTGAACCCCGCGGTTTGCGCGATACGCTTGATCATGTCGGCGGTTCTCAGTGGCAAGGGAAGGCAGCGCTGTGGCGGGTATCGTGGGCGGCGTTGTGCACCGCTTCGATATGGGAGAAACCGGCGAAGTACACCAGGCAGGCGCCGAGGATCGAAGCGCCGATGGCGGCCACCAGGCGCTGGCTCAGGGTGGAGGTTGTGCTGGCGGAATGGCTGGTGCTGCTGATGATCGACATGGCGCGTCCCTTTTGGAGTGTCGGCAGGGAGCAGCGCAGGAAAACCCCGCGTGAGGAGCACGCAGGGTTTGCAACAGCGCCCGCCCACCGCGGGTTTGTTATGTAAGTGTTGCGGGCCGGTCTCCGGGCTCGCGAGGGGCAGGGGCCGACTCATGTCGTACCGTGCCGAAAAGTGTCGCCTTCCCATGCCGTGGCACAGTGGATCTGACACTTCGCTCGCTTACCGTTGCGGGGGCAGCACCGGACTGGCCACGGCTTTTTAGTTAAGCACGTGATTCACCGGTTTCCCGTTTCACCCTGTGAAGGGCACCCGTAACAAGGCGCGTAGGAAATCATGGGCGGGGCAGGGGCGTCAATTGCCGTGAACGAGGGGCTTGCCGAGCGGCACCGGCGCATTGCCGATTGACCGTCCCCCGCGCTCTGCGTAGCCTTGCGCGTTCGAGGTTCTTCGGCCAGCGGTCGAAGCTAAGAAGGGAACGCGGTCGATGCCGCGGCTGCCCCCGCAACTGTGAAGGGTTTGGTTTCTGCAAGGCCACTGCATTGGCGTCCACAACGCCGGCGGGAAGGCGCAGCAACCGCCGGTCCAACGACTGGCAAGCCCTCAGCCAGGAGACCTGCCTCGATCCCAGATTCTCACTACAACCGGGCGGGGTGATCCGGTGGCGAAATCTCCGCGCGCCTCTGCGCTGCGGCTCTCGTCCCGTATGCCCGCCACCTTTGCCAAGGGGCATCCGATGAAAACACTGGCCAAACTTCCCGTCACCATCGTCACCGGCTTCCTTGGTTCGGGTAAGACCACCTTGCTGCGGCACATGCTGGACAACGCCCAGGGCCGGCGCATCGCGGTGATCGTCAACGAGTTCGGCGAGCTGGGCATCGACGGCGAGATCCTCAAGCAATGCGCCATCGGCTGCACCGAGGAAGAGGCCAGCGGCCGGGTCTACGAGCTGGCCAACGGCTGCCTGTGCTGCACCGTGCAGGAAGAGTTCTTCCCGGTGATGCGCGAACTGGTGGCGCGTCGCGGCGACCTGGACCACATCCTTATCGAAACTTCCGGCCTGGCCCTGCCCAAGCCCCTGGTCCAGGCCTTCCAGTGGCCGGAAATCCGCAGCGCCTGCACCGTCGACGCGGTGATCACCGTGGTCGACAGCCCGGCCGTGGCCGCCGGCACCTTCGCCGCGTTCCCCGAGCAAGTGGACGCCCAGCGCAAGCTCGACCCCAACCTGGACCACGAATCGCCGCTGCACGAGCTGTTCGCCGACCAGCTGTCCAGCGCCGACCTGGTGATCCTCAACAAGACCGACCTGATCAACCCCGAAGACCTGGCCAAGGTGCGCCTGGAAGTGGCCGAGGAGCTGCCGCCGGCGGTGAAAGTCATCGAAGCCAGCAGCGGCCGCCTGCCCCTGGACGTGCTGCTGGGCCTGGGCGCCGGTTCCGAGGAACACATCGACGGCCGCCACAGCCACCACGATCATCACCACGACGGCGATGACGATCACGACGACCACGATCACGACGCCTTCGATTCCATCTCCATCGAACTGCCCCAGGCCGACGAAAGCCTGCTGCTGGACGCCTTGACCCAACTGGTGGTCAAGCACGGCATCCTGCGGGTCAAGGGCTTTGCCGCGATCCCCAACAAGCCGATGCGCCTGCTGATCCAGGGCGTGGGCACGCGCTTCGACAAGCACTTCGACCGCAAGTGGGGCGCTGACGAAGCCCGCACCACGCGCCTGGTGCTGATCGGCCAGGAACTGGACGCCGCCCAACTCGAAGCGCAACTGCGCGCCGCCCTCAGCGTGTAAGCCATGCACCTGCTCAGGACCCAGCCCGGCGGTTTCGTCTCGGATGACAACATTGCCGACCTTGGACAAACCCCCGCCGAGCTGGTGATCCTGTGCAGCGGCGACTCCAGCCTGGCGCTGCTGGCCGATGCCGCCGAGCAGTTGCCCGAGGATTACCCGAGCTTTCGCCTGGCCAACCCGATGCAGGTGCAGAACCACGCCTCGGTGGACCTGTATGTCGATCAGGTGCTGCGCCACGCCAAGGTGATCCTGATTTCCCTGCACGGCGGCATCGGCTACTGGCGTTACGGCGTCGAGCGGCTGGTGGAGCTGTCCCTGCGCGGGGTGCAGCTGATTCTGGTGCCGGGGGACGACCGCCCGGACCCGGAACTCAGCGACCTGAGCACCGTGGGCCCCGTCGAGCGCGATCGCCTGTGGCAGTTCCTGCGCCAGGGCGGGCGCGACAACGCGCTGAATTTCTATCGCTGCCTGGCCAGCGGCCTGCTGGGGCGCGACTACCCCTGGAGCGAACCGCAAACCCTGCCACGCACGGCGATCTATCACCCACACAAAAGCCAGGCCGCCCTCAGCGACTGGCAGGCCGATTGGCAGCCGGGGCAAGCCGTGGCCGCGCTGCTGTTCTATCGCTCCCACCTGCAGGCGGCCAACACCGGCTTTATCGACCTGTTCTGCCAGCGTTTGCAGGCGGCAGGGCTCAATCCCTTGCCGATCGCCGTGGCCAGCCTCAAGGAGCCCGGCTGCCTGAGCCAGGTGGAAGACTGGCTGGATGCAACCGCGGCCGGGGTGATCCTCAATACCACCGGCTTTGCCCAGTCCAGCCCCGAAGCCCCGCACCTGCGGCCGTTCCGGCGCAATATCCCGGTGATCCAGGCCATCTGCGCCCAGGACAACGAGCCCGGCTGGCGTGACAGCGAGCAGGGCCTGGGGCCGCGGGACCTGGCCATGCACATCGCCTTGCCGGAACTGGACGGGCGCATCATCAGCCGGCCCATCAGCTTCAAGGACCTGGCCTGGCGCAGCGAGCGCAGCCAGTCGGACGTGGTGTGCTACCGCGGCCAGCCCGAGCGCATGGATTTCGTCGCCGAACTGGCCCGGCGCTGGGTCGAGCTGGGGCGCCTGGACAACGGCCACAAGCGCATTGCCCTGGTGCTGGCCAACTACCCGACCCGCGACGGGCGCATCGGCAACGGCGTCGGCCTGGACACCCCGGCGGCGGCGCTGAACATCCTCAAGGCGCTGCACGCCGAAGGCTATCCGCTGCCGGCCGAACTGCCCGCCAGCGGCACCGAGTTGATCCAGCAGTTGCTCGGCGGGGTCAGCAACGACCTGGACAGCATTGACCTGCGTCCGTGCCAGCAAAGCCTGGCCCTGGATGACTACGCGGCGCTGTTCCAGGCCCTGCCCGAGGCCAACCGCGAGGCGGTGCTGCAGCGCTGGGGCGCGCCGCAGCAAGACCCGATGTTCCGCGACGGGCGGCTGATGATCGCCGGCCTGCGCTTTGGCCTGACCTTCGTCGGCATCCAGCCGGCCCGGGGTTATCAGGTGGACCCCAGCGCGGTCTATCACGACCCGGACCTGGTGCCGCCCCATGGCTACCTGGCGTTCTACTTCTGGCTGCGCCAGGCCTACGGCGCCCATGCGCTGATCCACGTCGGCAAGCACGGCAACCTGGAATGGCTGCCGGGCAAGGGGGTCGGCCTCTCGGAAAACTGCTGGCCGGATGCGTTGCTGGGGCCGCTGCCGAACATCTACCCGTTCATCGTCAACGACCCGGGGGAGGGCGCCCAGGCCAAGCGCCGCACCCAGGCGGTGATCATCGACCACCTGATGCCGCCCCTGACCCGTGCCGAAACCTACGGCCCGCTGCGTAACCTGGAGCTGCTGGCGGACGAGTACTACGAAGCCCAGCTGCTGGACCCACGTCGTGCCCGGGAGCTGCAACGGGACATTCTGCAACTGGTGCGCGAAACCCATATCGACCGCGAGCTGCAACTGGAAGGCGCGCTCGACAGCGACGCCGACGCCGCCATCTGGCTGCCGCGCCTGGACACCTACCTGTGCGACCTCAAGGAATCGCAGATCCGCGATGGCCTGCATGTGTTCGGCGAATCCCCCGAGGGCCGCCTGCGCCTCGACACCCTGCTGGCCCTGCTGCGCATTCCCCGGGGCGATGGCAAGGGCGCCCATGCCAGCCTGCTGCGGGCCTTGGCCAAGGCCTTCGAGCTGGGCTTCGATCCACTGGATTGCGCCCTGGCCGAACCCTGGACCGGGCGCCGCCCGCAACCGTTGCGGCAGATCAGCGAGGCGCTGTGGCGCACCGCTGGCGACGTGCGCGAGCGCCTGGAACTGTATGCCGCCGAGTTGATCGAGGCGGCGCTCCAGGGCCCGGTGGCGCAGTTGGATGAACCCGGCTGGGAGCCGGTGCAGAGCATTATCGACGGCTTGCGCGAGGTGGTCGCGCCGCGCCTGGACGCCTGCGGCCCGGCGGAAATGCACGGCCTGCTGGAGGCCCTGAACGGGCGTTTCGTCCCCGCCGGTCCCAGCGGCGCACCCAGCCGTGGCCGTCTGGACGTGCTGCCCACCGGGCGCAACTTCTATTCGGTGGACGTGCGCAACCTGCCCACCACCACCGCCTGGCGCATCGGTTTCCAGTCGGCCAACCTGATCCTCGAACGCCACCTGCAGGACCACGGCGATCACCTGTTGCAACTGGGCCTGTCGGTCTGGGGCACCGCCACCATGCGCACCGGTGGTGACGACATCGCCCAGGCCATGGCCCTGATGGGCGTGCGCCCGGTGTGGGCCAGCGGCAGCCAGCGGGTCGATGACTTTGAGATCCTGCCCTTGAGCCTGCTGGACCGGCCGCGGGTCGACGTGACCCTGCGGGTGTCCGGGTTCTTCCGCGACGCCTTCGCCAACCTGATCCGCCTGTTCG
>Ga0194135_10002388_pt1 | contig 11374 bp, 7 predicted proteins | sample LitLau_LLRF_2013_FD_134024 | JGI IMG/M metagenome (GOLD analysis project Ga0194135, IMG submission 134024) | Freshwater sediment microbial communities in response to fracking from North America - Little Laurel Run_MetaG_LLRF_2013 (version 2) | ecosystem: Environmental > Aquatic > Freshwater >... | reverse complement strand
ACCCACTCGGTGTAGTGTGAAAACCGTTTCAAGTGTAAAATAATTCCGCTTCGAGATTTTCATTTTTCTTGAAATGAGAATGAGAATGAATGAGTGAATAATGTCTATTATTGGTTAAATGACAATTACTTAAGGATTTCGTATTGGAATGGATGGTTTAGTTGGCAAGCGGAGGCTTTCTTTGACATTACTTTTACTCTCGCGCGAGATAAACTCTAGCGGGAAGCGGAAAGTAGGTTTTCTCTGTGGTCCCTTTCTCTGCGTATTTCATATATCTTCTTTCTCCGCCATTCCATTCATCATCCGCAGCACCATCATCAAAGGGATGGGCTAATGAGGTCCCATTGAATCCCGTCCATTTCTACCCCTTTTATAAGCAAAGATTTAATTTAGACACCCATTTTCTTTTCCTTGGCCTACCCAACTATCCAAATGGGGAATTAATATTCTTATTTACTGCTCTCATCGTCAACTTATGTTTAGTTTCCTTATTAAAGGAGCAGCAGCTTATTTTTTTTAGAATTTTCTAAGCTCGAATTTACGGAGACAAAAGACGACCTTCCCTTTTCCTTGGAAAATCCTTCCGTTCCATTCCAACCGAACTTGAGTGTTATAGGTTAGGTTGTAATGTAAGTGGAGAGGAGGAAGCGAATGGATAGTTAATTAAAAGGAATTTTTCAAGGAAGCTTCCTCATTGTCCTTGAGGCTGATTATTTGATGAAAGCAATTGACGTGAAAGCTGATTAAGTTCCTTTCTTACCTGCCTTGAAGGGAATCAACTCCAACATGTTCAGGAGCAGTTTTAGTTGAAACTTGAAGAAAAGATGAAATATGGAGAGGAAGACTTGGGCTTTTCAAAGTTTGTAAATATTACGTTCCCGAAACAGTCAGGAGATATTACAAAGTTCTCAATTTTTGATAGGTTGTAAAAATTTCTCAATTTATACACTCCTCCTACTAAAAAGTAGCAAACTCGGATTTTACTTTTTCCTCAAGGTTCTTTACTTAGTTACGAACGTCCACCACGATAAAAAAAAACTGAAATTGAGAGCGAGTGAAAAGTTGAAGAAACTAAATCAGTTTTTTAGTTTTTTTTTTCTTGGGACAAGTTTAATACGATCTGTCAATTCAAGTTACCGTTAAGTAATTCACTGCTACAAGTTTACAACTCAACTTTTTTTCTTGTACATTGGAAATGAGTTTGATTTTTTCCCCTTCCCCCTCGGAACTTCCGATTTACTTTCTTTCAGTTTCCTTCTTGTCAAGTCAACTTTTCCAACTTCACTGAAAACGAGCCTAGGAGCCCGCGATGTGTGCCTCAATCAGGAAGATTCAATTTTGATTCAATTTTGCCGTCTCGTGTTTAAACAGGAGAGTAGGAGATGCCGAAAAAAAGGAAGAGCGTAATTAGAAATGCTTGTTTTCTTAAGAAGACGTCCAAACTTTTTTTTTTCGTAGTTTCTATTCCCTGCCGTAGCGAGTATGCACAGGAAGGAGGCTGGAAACGCTTGGCTTGATTTGAACCTGTAATGTTGTTGGAATGAAATTGGATGGAAAGTGGACACCCGCGGAAGTGTCTCCTCTTGCACACCCTCACCTTGTTTACTCAATATCCAATTCAGAACTCGGTGGTTACTGTCGAGCAGTGAGACAATTTAGGGGGTGACTAAACTATGTCGCCTCACAGTTTTCTCTCGTCGTCCGTCGTTTGAGGAAGTTTGAGTACTGGGTATTGTTGACTCCTCCGTAGGGTCCTCTTAAGAGATACGAGCAGGAGCTTAGGTGGATTTGAACTGGGACTTTGATTCTCTTCTCGCTCTCTCCTCTTTCCCTCTCCCTCCTTTCTCCCTCTCCGCCGACGACAGATGAACGGACAACTTTCTCCAGCACGCCAACCGCCTGGATCCTACTGGGGCAAAAGCGGGAGCGATTCTTTTCCTCTGGAATCCCACTCCCTAGCCCCCAGTCCCAGGCATCCTAGTTTCATTTTGTGGCCCTGTTGTTACAAAGTCTCACCAGCAAACACTATGAGACGGAATCTTAGAACACCATACCACTAATGGCTCCGCACCACCCAAGCATTGACTTCAATTCGAACATGCAGGGATCCCTGTATAGTGCTCTGGCGCCGTCATTGAACCCAAACTGCCGCTGTAACTCATCCATCTTGATTGTTTCCAGAATCAATTTAGAAGTTTCTATTTTAAATGTCGTAAATTAGGCTGACCATAAATTAGGGTTCATTTTAGGATTAATTTAGTAATTTAGGATTAATTAAACCGGATATCCCTCATCATCATCATCATCGTCATTAAACGAGGCCTAATTAAGTGTGCAAGGGATCAATTTTAGTTTAAGCCTCCTAAATTGACTTTATGAAGCCTCGGATCCTAAGATTCTTGGACTACTTAACCAAATAGATGAAACTAAGAGTGACAACTTTATCTCCCTTTTCTCTACTTACTGCTCTTTGGCCTAGACTGATGTGACGCATTTGATAATGATGGGGCGGTGGCCTGGAAATGTCTGATGATGATAATGAATTCCTTCTGGTCCTGGCCGGAGGATGAAAAGTAAAAGAATGGAAACCACAACAACTGCTGCGTGGTGAAGAAAGGGAATTGAAAGGGAAAGCTCATCAAGGATTTCAATTTCTCGGTTTTTGGAAATAGCCGGGGAGTGAGCCAGCAGTTTCTTTCGGGGATCCTCTCCACATCCTCCTCCTTATCTTGTTCTCTTTTGGATTTTAGCTTATAAGAAAAGAGAAAAAAGGGAGAGTAGGAGATCTCAACGAGTGGAAATGGGAACCTCATTAGAGAAAACCTCTGGGATGAGAGAAAGTAAAGAAAAAAAAGTGGAGAGAGGCAGAGAAGAATCATCATATCATGCATTTCCTGGCACTTTCTCTTATTCTTTCCCCCTTCAACCTAATCCTCTTCTACTGTGGCAACGAACAGTTTGCGTAGTGGTGGTTTTCCTTTGCTTCCAAAAATTCTTAATCCATTTCTTTGTTCCTGTGGGCTCTTGGCCGGGAAGGAGAGGAAGACTTCGGCCTCTGACAATTTAATAGAAATGTCCTATGATAAATGAATGTTTTATTATACGCTACTCCCCATTGTATGCCAAAACCAGAAAAGGAAAAGGAAAGGAGCCTAAGAACTGAAAGCAGGCAAGAACGGGAAGGGAGTAAGTAGGGTAAGGAGTAGGAGATAATAAATGAATTATATAAGAGTAGCAAGCAAGTAAAAGGGAGAGAAAGGGCGAGAGAAAGGGGATTTCTAATCCAAATCCGGTGTGTTATTTCAGCTTTCCTTTTGGCTTTCTTCCGCATTTATGGTCTCACTCCTGCAGACTCTCCTTTCCTTTACTCACAATCAGAGTCTATTGCAATTAGGGCAATGAAATAAAAATAAAGAGTCGTAAGAAACAATGGCCCAGTTTGTGTTACGATTAAGAACAGACAGAGAAGAGAGTAATTCCGAGAGTCCAGCACAGGTATAAAATGACTATAACTACACACTTGCGTCTTAAGGAAAGGGATGCTCGTCCCCGCACGTATAGAACACAAAAGGAAAGAGAGGAAAAGCAATACCATTAAAATCTCGTTTTATTTCAACCGCAGTGCATCTTCTTACTCCCTTTACAGCAGCTAACGCACTTCGGGTCTTCGTTTTTCAGAGTTTACGATTTTTCAAACCAGGTAGGAATCTGTGGACTGTGGGGGAGAAATTCAACAAGTTGCTAATAAATCCAGCATAATTGAAATTATTTTGGACGTGCGACTCTGATTAGATTTCTTTCAGTTAAGGAGCAAAAGTAGACTTTCCCAATTCCATTATCCAGTTTTGGAAAATTGTGCAAAACTAAAAAACAGGAGCAAATTTTGTATTAAACCATACACTGCTACTCCTGCTTTACCACTTTACATCGCACCAGGAGAGTAAAATTGGATTTTGTTTTTGGTTGGAACAAAAGGAATGAGTCCATGAGGCATGACACGACGCTGGTCATAAATCCTCCGAACGCGGGCGGGGAAGAGACATAGGGAGGTCACAGAGAAGAGAAGCAGGAGGGAAGCCCAGGGAAATGCGGCTTCCAAACTAATTCAGATTAATTTTTCTAAATCTTCCCCACTAAATTTTTTTAAGCTCCCGAACAAGGATCATTTAATTAAATTTTTATCCAAGGACCCTTCCCCTGTGTTTCCATTTGTGACGCAATCCTTGTTCTTTCTTTTTTGTCATTCATATGCAAAGTGAAGTAAAAACTTTTACAGTTCCAAGTTTAGCAAGGATTTTTTTTTATTTAAAAAATAAGCCTCATTTCCATTTCAAGTTTAATTATCTTGTTTAGAGAGAGGAGAGGGAAAAGATTAAAAGAAGCATTTAGCTCATTTAAATCTTGGGTAATAGCATCAAATTCATCATCCGCAAATAACAAAAAATTGGAACACGCTTTATTAAAAGTGATAATTAAAACAGCGTTTATGAATAATTGGCTTCATTGTAATTTACTCCCCCCGTCTCCTGACCTTGTGTTTTAATACAAAACAAATGGATTACATAATTTTAGGAGAGTCTAATTGCTGATAACGACCGCCTTGACAGACGTCTTTGCATCATCAAAGGAATATTTAAGAACTAATAGGCCTGAGAGTTAATTAAAAAAATGAAAACGTCAATGAACGTTTTAGTAAGAAAAATTTCCACGACCATGACCATCTGTCAGTTGAATCATAAAACCTCTTCTTATTCCTTTTGAGTGAGAGAGATAATGACATTCTAAGTTTCCATTGTTTTGAGAAAAATCTCCTTCTCTTCTTCAATGTACTTGGTCCCATTTTACCCTAAGCATAAGGCACCCCTTCATACACCATTAGACGGATTCCAACTTAAACCCATTCGATGCATTAAATACGAGTATCAAATCGAGAAAAGGATTAGTTCACTTTTCCTTTCGTGTCGGTTCAATTCCTGTCTTATGATCAAACGTAAGAATAATAAGTTCTATTATATCTGGGCCAGTGTGCCTTCCCTGCCCCGCAATGCCACTCGCCTGTGGAGAGATGGATCCAATTGAAAAGTTATTTGAATCATCCGAAGAGCAATTGCTCCCAGTCCAGGGGAAAGTAACCGGAACTATCCCGCCTTGTATCAAAGGAACCTTTCTCCGCGTGGGTCCAGGGAAGTTTGATTTGGATTCTGGATATACCATGAATCACTACTTTGACGGCTACGCCCTCCTGTCCAAATATTCCATTTCAGGGGGTCCTTCACCCTCCGTTTCATTTGAAAGCAAATTTCTAAATACGGACGCGTACAACAAAGGAACAGCTGCTGGGAAGTCAATGTGCAATGAATTCGGATCCAAATCCGAACAGGATATGGGAAAAAATTATTTTCAGAGAATGTACCGCATAGCATCATTAATTATGGTAAGGAAAACACAAGAACAACTGAAAATAATGTCACGTAAACAGGTGTACGGAAAAAACTAGTGTTTTAGGAAATGTGAAAAATTGTGCGGGTTTGCAATTTTTTTTTTCATTTAAAAAATAAATCTTTACAACATTTTTACAATGATTGAAACGAAGTAGACGCTCATCCTAGAGAAGGATTTGAAGATTTTGGCAAAATTGAAGCAAACGAAATGAAAGGGATATGTATGAGTTAATAATATAAACATGATGACGAGGTCATTCATTCTCTTGTCCTATCGTCTTCCAACTAGCTGGGGAATTTTCTCATTCCAAATTAGCGAAGAATGAATGAACAAAGAAATAATTGTTGTTGCGTAATTCCTTTTCCATTTCATTTTATTGTAGGTTCCGAATTTAACAGATAATTGCAACTACGCTCTCTTCACGCACGAGAGGGATACGTTTGTGATAGGAGAGACAAGTTCATTCCATGAGCTCAACGTGGATTCACTTACGTCCTTATATCGCCATGACATGCCCAAATATTTTGGATTCTACCAATTTACACCCCATCCGCTACGGGACCACAAAACGGGAGACATTTACAACATTGGGACCTCTGTCAAAACAGGACTGAAATATAATTTAGTTCGGACTCCACCAAAACAGGGAAACATTTCAGCCAAGGAGCATTTTAAAAAGAATCTAAAAGTCATTGCCACTATTCCAAGGTAAAGCATTATCTCGCAGTACAAATACATCGTTTACGGCTAATACCTAATTTTTACCATTGACAGTCGGTGGAATACCTGGATTGGTTGTGCCCATAGTTTTGGCATGTCGGAGAATTATGCAATTTTTGTAGAACAGCCACATATCCTCAATGTTGGGCGCTACATTGCCAACGGTCTTGTTCGAAATGAGGCGTACAGACTCTGGCTCGAATGGCACCCCGAATACCCGAATCGGTTCTATGTCATTAATAAGAGAACCGGGAAAATCCTCAATACGGAATTCATCTCCGCCAAAGTATTTTATTTTATCCACATCATCAACTGCTACGAAGATGACGACAATCAGGAACTCATTCTGGATATTAGTACCTACGACGATCCATCCATCCTTGACAACCAATTCCTCAAAAAATTGCGAACGGAGTGCAGTTTCTATGATTCAGGGTTTCAAGCATCCATCCAACGGTTTGTCATCCCTTTGAAAAATGTTGATACTGGGATCCCAGAGGGAACCAATTTGAATATCAACGGCTATGCGACCAGAAAGGACAAAACGATCATTATTCATGGGGAGGAAATTGCTGGGAAAGGATTAGAAATGATTACTTTGAATAATTTGTGCATTGGGAGACCGTATATTTTTGCTTATGGGACGAGCCTGACTGCACAAAGTGAGTTTACCAAATCTGTGGTGAAAGTGAACATGGAGACCAAGCAGACCCTCCTTTGGAGCGCCGGTGAAAGCATGATTTTTGGTGAGGTTATGTTCATTCCACTCAAGCGGGAGGCCTGTCGCTCTTTTCCTGAAATGACTGATATCAATAACAATGGGAAGCTAGGTAGGCAGAGAAGTGAGACGGGCAATAATAATGGAGTGGAATTTGATAGAGATGAGGATGAGGGATACTTGATTGTACCTTCAATGGACATAAGAAAGGGATACCCAGATTATATGTTCTTTCTGAATGCCAAAACAATGGAAGAGGTGGGAAGGGTTACTTTTAATATGAGAATTCCGCCAGCTTTTCATGGTCACTTTTTATCTGCTTGAGGTTTGAGAGCGATTTCATTCACACCTTGACCCAAATTACATGCAAATCATTTATTAATTACATAAAAATAAATTTCATAAGAATAAATCCACGCGAATAATTATTTATGAATATAATATATCAATATATAATGTAATATACAATGTATAATCTAGACTATATGTATATAACTAGGTCACTTACGTATCTAATCTATATAGAAAGTGAATATTCATATAATTATAGGAATTGATTTTGTTAATTCACAATTAAACGCTTGACTTTGATATTTATTAATTTGAATTATACTTTTCACATATTACTAATTAGTAATTAGATAATTATTTTAGTTAATTTCCGCGTGTAACTTATTCCTATTTATTATTCAGTTTAGACTGTCATCGATGAGAATAATTGAACATATTTAAATGAAATTTGAGTGATTTCGGATGCTGGATGCCGATATGTAATCTCACACCCACTTTAGGGGTATTGAGCTTCATAAACATATTTTTTTAAGAATTCGCACAACAAATTAGGGAGTGTAAAGTACTTTACACTCCCTACAACAAATGTTCATTTGTCCATAAATAAGTAAGGTCTTTTACATTCTTTTTCATCAAATTATTTTCAACTCACTAATTAGCAGTTTACATGGACGAGCTTATTGAAGAAAAATTTGAATTAATTGCTAGTCTTTAGGGAATGTAATCGCCATGTGTGGCAGCATTTTAAGAAATCTCCAACTAACTATACAAGTGGGGAGAGACTTTACTTCCGAAACCGAATTCTTTGAGTGACTTCACAGCGGCTAAACCAGAGACATCCGCTCCTGAAAGCAAAACAAGACTAACAAATGACGCAAAACAATAGTTAGTTAGTTGCAAAAATTACCGATGATCGCCACAGATTTTCCCATTTTGTCTGACTGCGGAATAGGGATGTGAACACCGCCGGGAGCCGGGGACTTATTTCCTCTTACGTAACTAGAATTCAATTGCTTGTATCTTTGGATATTTACTTGCTGTGTTTGTCATCGCCTGAAGGAAACAATTGAAATTATTTTTAGGCTAACATTTATCAATTTTTCCTTTTTAAATAAAACTAACAATTTATTCATATTAGTGTTTTTGTAAATTGTGAGAAGAAATCTCACAGAGCCTTGGTGCTTCCACCGTTTCTTCACGCGGGAAGTGGTGGACTTTATCAACTTTAATCCATCATCTAAAAATCTCATCTATCTGCTGTCAACTTGTCATCTAATTTATTTATTTTCTTTATTTTGAAAGCAGATTATGCATGCCATTGGCATTTGCCATGCCATATCTGTCTCTCGGTATCTAATATGGTACGGTACTAAATCCCTACTGAAAATTTTCAATTAAAAGTTGAAGAATAATATGGATAGATACCACGTAAACCATTCCGTTGGATTCGAAGATTCCGTAAGTAAAGCACCGTTGAATACTCCGGCGCGGCGTCTAACTTTTTCTTCGATTATCTCACAACACGTGTACAACGTTCCATTTATTATTGCTGATGGTGGAAATTTTATTTTATTTCAGCTTGTGAATGATCCAAAGAAGTCCCAGGAAATCATCAAACAGGATTCAAGAGTTATGTTGGAGGACTTCGCTTTGCAACTTAGCCATGAAGAGGTGTCTGGCATGTCCGTTTACACGGGGAAAATGGGAATTGCCCTTCTGTACTTGAATCTCCACTGTCTTGGACATGGAGCACACTACCTCATCGTGAGAAAATACCGAATTATAGTCCATCTGCATAAGATAATAAGCGCGGTTGGTCTCTTCACTTAGAAAGCCCAGGATATTCTTGAGCAGGCGATGATGAGTTTGCGTGGAAAGCATGCTTCTTTCCTTGAAGGAGATGCGGGACCCTTGGCTCTTGGAGTTCTCATCTCAGAACAAACGGGGAATTCAAAGTTACGTAAAGATGCGCTGCAAAAGTAAGCCATAAATTCAAAATAAAACTCGTGTGAACATAATGCGGATATACAGAATGAGTTGCTTCTTACTTTTCTAAGGTTGTTGGACCTAGGTAACCTTGTTTTGGATACGGATAATGGTTCAATGGTGAATGAAGTTTTGTACGGAAGAGCTGGGTACCTTTACTCTCTTCTGCTTGTGACCAAACATATCCCAGGGATAATTGATGACTCCTTCATCGCCAAAGTATTTTTTCCATAAAGCTTTCGATCTCGATTAGCCGTTCAGGATATAACTTGAAGTTACTGATATCTTCGTGTTTGGTTTAGGTAGTTCGCGTGTTGGTGGAAGAAGGTAAAAGAGTAGGACGTCCGGTTCTCTACTATGAATGGCATGCTAAATGTTACTTGGGTGCTGTTCATGGAATTAGTGGAATAATCTACATTCTTCTTCAAGTGAGTTTCTTCTTTAATCGATTCGTTATGAAGTTGAATTTGTCGATTCGGTCGCTAGTATTAACTTATCCTATGACCTATAACTTTTATTTTTATTTTAACTTTAAGACATCTCGTTGAGGTGGAACGGAATGAAAGGCGGCGGCGGCTACTCCGACTTGCAGCTCACAAAACGAAATTATCCTTTCCGGCGCTAAAAATTAAGATTATATTTCAGCAAGTCGGTTCATGCACTAACATGGATTTTCATTCTACTAAGAGCTAGCGACTGGCGAGGCTAGTTTGGCTGGCCTTCTCCCCAAGCTATAAAAATCTTGTAACAGGGGATTCTAGTCTGGCAAGATTAGTTAGTTCATTATCATATTAATGGAGAGAAAACCGGTCATTTCTCATTACTAAATTATAGTAATTGACTTTATGACTTCAATGTCGTAGAATTGGTTTCTTATTTGTTTTGATTTCAGGCTCGTGCTTGGTTGAGTGGTGATGACATTATCTGGATACAAAGAACAGTTGATTGGTTGCTCAGCCTGCTTTTTCCATCTGGGAATCTGCCATCTTCTCTTGGTTCGACTGATGATCGTCTCGTTCACTTCTGCCATGGAGCCCCAGGAGCGATCTATGCTTTCATAGTGGCTCACCAGGTATTAAAAGCCAAAAATTAAGTGGTGGTACAATGTAATGCTAACATTTACTATTTTACTCCTGAGGTTTATGGGGATAAAAAGTACTTGGAAGCAGCGACGGGTTGTGGGGAGGAGATTTGGCGTCGTGGACTTCTAAAGAAAGGATACAGCCTCTGTCACGGGGTCTCAGGAAATGCATATGGACTCATGGCTCTCTATCAACATACGAAGGTAAGGTATTTATTTAATACTTCATCACCTATCTTAATATCCATTTGAGCTAATTTTCTACTCCTTCCTTTTATTTTTGTTTAGGATGAAAAGTACTTAAAGAGAGCTCTTATCTTTGCTAAATGGTCTTACGAACATAAGAACAAAGCGGAGCATCCACCGGATCGTCCTCTCTCACTCTTCGAAGGGCAAGCGGGAGTGGTCTACATGCTATCAGATTTTGCATTCAACCCAAATCCGACATTCCCAGCATTTCAATTATGAAGAGACAAAACACGACATCACCACCTGGGCTTTTCATATAATCTAGTAGTTAACTTAACAAACAGAGGATCCGGACAGAATAAATAATGCCGGAATTGGTTGAAGAAAATACGTTGGACAGTTACAGCTTGGTCGAAATCGACTAATCTTTGTTATAATTAAAACTAAACTAAATACGAAATTAACCAAACTTTATTTAGTTTTAGTATTTTGTTTAATTTTAGTAGAACCATCTGAGTCGAGAAACTTATTTATTCCAACGGATGGCAATTAATTGTGGCTAGTGAAGTGAATTTAAAATAGAATATCGTTCACTAATTTTAGTTTTGTACGTTACGTCTATATTAAGTAAAAATGTTATTTTAATATAAACAGTAGGGGTCTAACAATTAATAAATTAATCTTCCCTTAGCATTTCCAAGAATTCAAGAATCAGCGTGCAAAATGAGCCGTTTCCTTATGCAACATATACAAGGCCGCAGGCTCGTTGGTCCGAGAGTAAATATGTAACTTAACTCTGAAATCCCCAAAATTATTTCGCTTATTGCGTTGAAAATGTAAAAATTTAACAGTACCTTGACAAGGCCAATCTAATTGCCCTTGCCGTGTAATCTGTTCTGTATTAAGCTTGACAAGTTTTGCAAAAAAAATCCATTTACTTCTTATTT
>Ga0194135_10002387_pt1 | contig 11376 bp, 13 predicted proteins | sample LitLau_LLRF_2013_FD_134024 | JGI IMG/M metagenome (GOLD analysis project Ga0194135, IMG submission 134024) | Freshwater sediment microbial communities in response to fracking from North America - Little Laurel Run_MetaG_LLRF_2013 (version 2) | ecosystem: Environmental > Aquatic > Freshwater >... | reverse complement strand
CTGTAACGCTACATTATTGCTTTTTGAACCTGATCCAGATCCACTACAAGTTATTGTATATTGTAATCTTAGAAACTACCACGAGTTTGTACATAAATCCATGGTACAGACCAATGATAAGGTCTTCGGGGTTGCACTTCACTTATGTCCTTGGTCCTTGGCCCTTCTGATTCTGCATTCTGTATCAACAACTCTGTATAGAAACAGCTAAAAATTGTTTAGGTACGTTCGCTGTTCTAAACAAGTTCGGAATAAAAATATATGAAGTATTACTATTTACTATTACTTTCTAAAACGATCTCTTGTGTCTCATGTTAATAATAATTGGACATCAGCGTCAGCGTAACATTTTCTGTTGAAGCACACAAATTCATTTTCATTCATCATATCACATGAAATACATCACCTATTAGCCTATTAGTACTGGTGATTGATGCACCACATTGCTATCACAATTGACAACGAGAGAGAAACTCAGATATGCTATGCGCTATGGCTGTGGTCAATGCATTGGAGATGATGGTTCACAGGAACAGTTTTGTACAGGCTGAGCAGCGGAAAGCAGAAACCTCTAGTCCGGTTCGTGTACTCCACTCCCTCCTTCCTTCTCCAGTCCATTGAGGAGTAGACGGGAAGAGTTTTGCTCAGTCTCGACTCCTGTCTCACCTTGCGCTGCTCATACTAACGCCCGGAGTACTTTTGTCTCTCAACTGATATCTATGACTGTCCGACGAAGTCTTGAATGAATGCCAATCTTACACACGGACACACGGACGACGACACCACCACACCGCGCCGTCTCCCGGCTTTGATTTCCAACTACGACGAGGCGAATTTTTCTCGGTAATCATCACCACAGGAATTCACAATGATCTCTGGTTGCCCCACCGCCGTCACTGTCCTTTTTGCTTCTCTAACCGTTCATCCCTCTTCGATCATTTTCATTCATTGCAAAAATATTTTTGGAGATTCTTCAAATTCCGAATCGCTGTGGTGGGTTTTTCGTAATTTCATAATATTGACAACAAATTTACATACACAGTAGGTCACAGGTAAGGTTTTATTGCTCAGATATGTGTTTGATAAGCATTGTTGCGTCGGATGGATTTTGAGGTTTTCCTTTTATTATGGCGTTGGTTTATAGCGTTATTCGTATGGTTTGTTATCAGAAGTGGTAGCTTGCTTAGTGAAGCGTCGGCGTCTTGTTTAAGTGCGTTCTGTTCTCGTTCGGTATCAGTGAATTGATTAATTTTGGGTTTTATAGGTCACCCGACAGTCCCATTAGGGTGAGATTAAGTAAAGATGGCATCATCAACGGTGGCACACGATGGGAGTGGAGATGTCAACGTTAAGTTTCTCGTTGGAAAAGGTCTGGAACAAGAAACGATAACTTGTGACAAGAAAACGTTGGTGGCATCTTCACCTAGGTTCGCAGAATTGGTTTTGAAAAATCCTCATTCAGGATTGACGACGGAATGGATTCAATTGCCAGATGAGGACCCCATAGCTCTCAAGAACATTATTAGAGTAAATTGTCGATTTTAAAATTGCTTATTGAAGGCTCAGTTAATTGTTGAACTTTCTATTTAATTTTGAATCGTTATGTTCCTCAGTGCATTCAGGATGAAAACGTAGAGCCCTGCAAGAAAAAACTGGTAGCAACTTATGAAACTGCAAGAAGATATCAGATTCCAGCGGTGGCCACGAGATATCGACGGTTGTTGCTTCAAGCTGTTGACAGGTTTGACGTGGCTGTAGATACATTTGAAGCTGGGACGAGACTTGAAGATGAAGCTGTCCAGAACCGAGCTTTAAACTTTTTGACTATGTAAAAGTTTTTTTTTGAATATTCCTTCTTAAACCTGTTGTGAGCTTTTTTAAATGTATTCAAGTTTGTGTTCCACAGTCGAGCTCAAACGTTCATCAAATCTGAGCCGTTCAAACGACTTTCCAAAAATGGGCTGATTGCACTTTTGAAATGTGAAAGATTCTTAGTTGACTCTGAATATCAGATTTTTAGTGCTTGTCTTGAGTAAGTTTATGAAGGAAGGGTCAATAGAGCGTGAAAATAAAGATTCTATGCATCGAATCTTAAATTGATTTAGGTGGGCCAAAAGAGAATGCTTACGAAATGAAATGGATCCTAACAATTACTTATCGTTGAGGATTATCTTCGCAGACGTACTCCCTCTGATACGGTTTCCAGTTATCCCTGAAGCAATATTCCACAAATACATAGCACCTATGAATATTTTGGAACAGCGAGACTGCCAACTTTTGTCTCATTACTGGACGTTAAAGAAATGCGATCCGTAAGTGTGTCAGTAAATCTAAATCTGTTTTGTTTCTTTTAGCTTTTAATGAAGTTGGGTATTTTTTTTTCTTAAGATTGTCTGCCCAAGGAATGCAGCTACCATTTCCAAAAAATAAACGGATTGGGAAGTTGTACGAAGCAGTCGTTTTTGATCGGAAACCATTGGAAAAGAACGAAGGCTTGTGGACAGTTCCTGAAGGCTCTGTAGTTCCGTTAAAGTAGGTGTAGCTTTCTAACATTATTAAAAAATACTTGTGAAGACCTCAATTTACGAGTCGTGTCAACAAATGCCGTTTGATTGTTTCACAGGTTATGGAGTGATTGTACTCTGAACTTACATTACTTGAATTTATTCGGAAAGCCTTCTAACGGGCACAAGACTGGCTTGGTGAACATACATTTGTTTGAAAAGGTTCGATGGGCTGGGATGGGTGGAGCTTATCATATTTCTACTAGTCAAACTGCCCAGGCGTACTTAAAAGCCCCTAAGATCCTTGCCATTGAGTTCAGTCCTGCCTTGAAGATCAAAGCTGGAGTCAAATATCACTTGGATATGAAGTTTATTGATTTCGTATGTGTATCCTTGATTCTAATCACTAGATTATTTTGCGACACTACTAATTTCTGTAGGAATTTATTGCTTAATGAGAATCAGCATACGCTATATTATATATGTTATTTTTTACAAGGGCACGATGGACGATTCAATGGGAAAAACGTCTGGGAATTCTTGGAAGTGTACTCAAGTTCCTGTGAGCGGTAACTCATCTTGCACTTTCATGATGAAGAAGAAGGACGGCCAAGACTGCTTACCTACGTCAGTAGAATTTACAGTATCTTACGTAGTAACCTCTAATGGTCCTATCATAGAATGGTCTTCAAGACATCAGCCACGTAACACCACTTGTAAAATTCTTTAAGCGACTTGTTATAATGAATTCATCGGCCAGGAATTAACATGAACCTTATCTACTCGTCTTTATTTTCGTGATGTGTTGTAGCCCATTAAAGTTGTAAATTAATTGTTCTGTATTGATTAAAGACTAAATAGTCATAAAAAGGTCACAAACAAAATTCTTCGCCTCATTTCAACATTTTGAATTTTGAACATAGCAAGTCAACTTCTTTGTTCTCTTTAAGGACACCACGCAGAATATACTCAATTTCTTGCGAATCTGTATAAAGAGCTGACAGCAAGACGAAAGCTCCAGCCGTTGATGTCACTTTTTTCACTTGTTTCATTTTCATGTCAAGTTCCACATCAACTTCTCTTTTCTCATCGGGCAGCTTTTCAAGGCTTAAACACAGAAAAGCACCTTCTGTGTAATACAGGTTAATGATATCTAAAAAAAACAACGCGTGTTATAAGTTCAACTGAAAATAATTCAACACTGCAATTTAGAAAAATGCTTACTCCGTGTCAAGCTGAACTGAGGAAGAACGTTATCATACATTTCGCGAACAAATAGTGAAATGGAGCAAATCCTGTTAGCTAAAACCTCCAAAGGGATCTTTGGTTCTAAATGTTTATGCAGCGTCGCAGAGGCGCTGGTGAGCATAAGTTTATGCATTTCCAACAACCCCCACATAAAATGATTAGGACCCAAAGCTGGAGTAATGTTCTTGGCAATTTCATGATATGTATCAATATGAATCTTCAGGAAACTAGCGTCTGTAATCTCTTGGTTCGACTTAAGGAATCGGTGTAATTGCGAAAATAGTTCGACCCGTTTAAGTTCAAGATGTATAGTCATATACTCAATCGATGATAAGACTTCTCTCATCTTGAAGAAAGGGACAGTTACATCACAACACGGATTTTCCCCTTGACACTTCCAATCTGAATACGGATTTAAGGGATTTATTGGGAGAAGGCCTTCTGTACAATGCATGTTTCTCTTCACGTTATCCGTAAGCATAACAGAACATTTAAGCCTCATCAGATTGGTGCCTTTTTCACTTGGATCCGAGCACCGTGAGCATGAACAAGTTGATCCAAATAAGTGTAAAAGATTCACTTGCCGCAGGTGAGTCCCCAACATGATAAACAACGGCTGATTAACACTAATCCTCAAATGACTTCCACTCAAGATATATTCCACAGCGGTGCAGACTAACGAAAAGTTTTCGCTTGGATTTATTCTGACAACTGCATTTGGAATGCATGAATAAGTGACAGCGCTGGTGATTTCATACAACAAGCAGGTACCTCTATAAAAAAACAATCGATTTCTTACCTAAGTGTTTAGCAAGATTAGCATCATCGTTTTAAGTGAGCGTAAAAACGTAAATTAGACACTTACTCTGTGCCCCACAAAGTTCCACCAGACCCCACAGATTTATATTCCACAGTGTTCCTTTTCAAAACTGCCAAAAGTTGAGCAACTTCTTCCATGGAGAACCTCGTACAAAGTTTGTAGTATCGAAGAATTCGAATGATGTTCCAAAATTCCGCCACATGTACCCGAAACAGGTTCCGCTTTTCGTATGTAAGAACCTTTTCCATTTCAAAAATGAGCTTTTTAGTACGCATCGCATCTCCATGATCAAATCCAAAATGAGCCACCTACGTCTAACTTTTTAGCATTGCCAAATATCATGTTGAATGTTAATGGGAGTCTATTTACAAAGCCGTCCTCATTTCCATAATCTGGAATTCCTTTGGCCAACTCCTCCAATAAAAATTCCTCAAGGTCTGCATTACGGTCAAATCCTGTCAAAATCTGCTTGTACAAATCTCTGTTTGTAAATTTTAGGAACAAAGCTCGTATTATGTAGATGATTCTATTCATAGTCACGCCAGACTTGGAAGTGCCCCACAATTCCTCGAAGAAACTTGGAATAACTTGCTTATTGCTGCTGAATAGTTTGCATTCTGCTTCTCTGTGTACTGGATCCTAAAAAACATGGAACAAAAAACAAATCCAAACACGTTCCAAAAATATTACGCTTGGAAGCAAAACGAAAAAGTAGAGACAAAATTACCTTCGAACACATTATATCACAGAAAAACCAACCACACGATCGGCATGGCACAAACTCTTTTAATTTAAGAAGTTTGCAGCAAGTGAGACAAGCGCTAATTCTATCTTCATCTGGGATATTCATTTCAGCGTCACACGCATTCTGCATAGGCGTTAACAACACCAGTGAAGGACCTCTGACTAACGGATACAATTCAGCATAAACTGGATCCCCAGGTTTCAAGTTTTTTCGAGTTAAGACCTTTCTGGGTTCGGATCCATTACTTTCTGACACAGAGATGCAACCACATTCTTCCCACCGGTTGATTCCATGAGGACTTTTAAGCCAACATTCTCTGGTGCAGTAAAAATGTCCAAGACACGGACACGCATACAGCAAGACCTTGGTTTGTTTGCAGCCTTCACATGGCTTCGGATCTAGATTCAAACAACTGAAGATTCGAGGAGGATACGAGTATTGGTTATCAATTTCTGCGAAACATAAGTTGTCTTCTTCTTTCATCGGTGAATCAATAATTTTCTTAACATTCAAAACTGGAATGTCCTCCAACTTTACTTCCACTACTTTCTTATCTTTCGAGCTTGACGAAGATGCGGCCGCAGAAGTTCCAGCGTCATTTTTATCGTTAGATCTTGCAGGCTTCGAAGGTTTAATGGGGTTCTTCTTCTTCTTACCTCCTCTTGCCATTTTCCTCCGACTTCTTCTGGTACAAGACCACTAAACATTTAATAGAAATACTAATTACAAAACTAATTTAGTCAACATTTTCAAAATTTTATAAGAATAAAAACCATCTTACCTGGTGCGACAAACTAGTCGGCGACTTTGGAAACGTTAGGATGGAGGTCACACAGGTCAACGTAGTTTTTACAATACAGACAACCTACAAACTTCAAAGTTACAAATTATGAATTGTTGGAATTGTTGCGTGCTCCACGTGGACGACACGAGTTTTGCATTGAGTTCGAGCAGTTCGAGAATGGCGTGCGTGAAGTTCTTCTAACCAAAATTCGAACGTGAGGGGGAGACACATACAAACCGGCTTTGTCCCCTTCTTCCCTGACGCCTCCTCAAAACTGATATTTCAAATGCATGCAAATTCATAGTGGGTTCTACTTCTGTGCTTGTAAGTCAAGTTAATTTATTAAAACATAATTATGCGTATACAGTGCGCAGTGATTATTTTGTTTCTAAATCATAAGCATGGTAAACAGAAACCATATGCAGTTAATAAAATTAAGCCTGTTAGGAACTCTTAATAGATTTAGATATAGTCTATATGAAATACATAAATCCCGTTTAAGATCACAGTCTGACAGTTAAATTAGGTTCAGATGAGTCTCTTTCTTGGAAGGAAGTGTCACTGCCCGAAGATGAGGAAGATGAAGTGCTGCATCGAGCTGATCTCGCGTCATCTGCTGTTTAAAGAAACTAGGTTATACAGATTTTTCTTGATGAATTATGATTTCTGTTGCATGGGTTATCTACCTATGCCATTGATCATTCTCTCAAGATCATCTTCAGTTGTACAATAACGGAATGCCACGTCATTGGAGTCCATGAGTCCCCGGAGAATTCTAATTACTGATGATTTTGTCCTCCAAAGAATCAATGGGTGGTTCTTCTCGTTAAATTGAGTGAACATGTCAAGCATTCCCTGCAATTTGACACAAATACAATTATTCATGAAGCTGAACTGTTTAGTTATTAAGTTATAATGCCATGATGCTGATAAGTCTTAATTTCGTACTTGAGCTGCAGAGAAGTCTGCAAATTGAATATGCGAGCAATCTATTACAACTGGAAGAATTCCTTTCGCCCAAGTTCTTCCTGATTTCATAATCATGTACCGACTGTATTCCACAGAAGGAAATACTAGAGATCTGTCCAGACACACTATTACGAATTCGGTTCCAATCGTAGTCTATCCAAAGGAATCATACAAATCTGTATTAAAAATTTAAAGCAATATTGATATTGATAGATTTGTGTTCTGCATTACCTCTGCCTTCTTGACTTTCACTGATGGCCTCGCAGCATAATACAGTAGGAAAATCACACTCACACAAACTCCACTTAAAATTCCAACTTCCAAAGATATTAAAAGGCTCGTGAAGAAAGTGATTCCCCACGGAACCAAATCCATTTCTAGTTGCATAAAGATGGTAAGTTCGCTAAACTCATGAGTCATGAGGAGTGTTTAGAAATGTGTGAAGACTTACTTTTAGATCTCCATATGTCTCTAACAATTTGAAAATCCACAGTGAATATAACAGCAGTGACAATGACTGCAGCAAGACTAGCATTAGGAATGTAAAAGAAGAAAGGCGTAAGAAACTGAAGTGCCAACAGAACCAACGCTCCAGTAAAAACTCCGCCCAGCGGAGTCTCAGCACCTGACGCTGCGTTGACTGTACTTCGACTAAAACTTCCAGTCACGGGAATCGAGCTGAAGAATGATCCGAGGATATTTGTCAGTCCGATTGAAATCATCTCTTGCGATGCATCGATGAAATTATTCCCTGCGAATTTCTTTGCAATCATAATGTGCTCCATTAGAGCCAACAGAGGAATTACAATTAATGCGGAGGCGTCTTCTTTCATTAACTCATGCAAAGAGAGTTGTTGGACTTGGTGAGTCTCTGTATTGTTCACAGTGATTGAAAACGGCGGAGGTCTCACTGGAGGAAGTCCTGGTTCGATATGGCCTGTAAAAGATTTGCAATTAATTAGCACTCTAGAGCGTGTTGTTTGTTATACACATTCATAAATTACTAGATAGGTTTAAAATGCGTACCCACAACTTTAACAGAGAAAGTATGGTCAAGACTAAACACAATTGTGCAGATGATTATCACCACAACGCTTCTTGACGTTGCGACCAACCATAAGCACTTCTTTAATGTGGAAGATTTTCTTGCACATGGTTTGAGACAATGTTGAGCATTCTGTAAAGAATAATGATTTGTGATGATGACCCATTGAACCAATTGGACGTAAATTCACATAGCGTGAGTAATAATTCGGTATTTATAATCTTATTGGGATTACGTGCAAGAAATGATTTAAAAGGTACATTTGAACATTTTGAACACATTTACCTGCATGAGAAGTAAGACGACCACACAAATCCCAGCCAGGGTTGCATCTTCCAAGCGAATTTGATCCCAATGTTCTATTGCTCCGTATACGATGTCTCGAAATCCATCAGCTTTGAAGGATAACCCTAAAAGCCCTTTAATTTGTGTCGAACAAATTGTCAACGCTGCTGCTGAGGTAAATGCAGAAATCACTGGAGTTGATATGAAGTTCACTATGAATCCTGCCATTAGATATTGAAACCAATTTAGTTAATTTTACTTCTCAATTCCAATTATTGAGCTTCAAATATGTTTACCATGCACGTACCTAATTGACACACCCCAGCAAAGAATGTAACAACTCCCGTTAGAAAGCACAAAAGAACGGCATACTCTGGTGGCTTTCCTTTTGAATAAGATAAAGTGATAATTGACATAATTGCAGTTGGTCCGAGATTAGCAACTCTTGTCTTTCCACACAATAAGTATACGAAGCATCCCATGAATCCAGAGTACAAACCATACTGCATAAAATAAGGGTCAATATCACAAGTGATTCTGAATGACATATGACACCGCATGCACATGAATTTTAATCTGTGCTCACCTGTGGAGGAACTCCTGCAATAGACGCGTAAGCTAATCCTTGAGGTAAAATGGTCATTCCAATTGTCAACCCAGCGATTAAATCTGCAACAAACTTCCTCCCATTGTACTCTTTAGACCATTCCAAGATAGGGAACTTTTTGTACAAAAACTTCTTTCGGCAAACAGTTGTGGAGATACAACGGAACAAAGCCTTCACTGGAGAAGATTCTTTCTCCTTAACATTCAATGTATTATTGTTTTCTCCAGGGATATTGAAGATAATCTCGGAATTGTAGAAATCTGAGACAGAACTTTCTTTAGAAATATTTGCTAAGCTATTAGAACTGTAGGAATGCAACAGGATGGTCTTCATTTTGAACAATGTAAGTTGTGACAATCAATTGTAGCTTGTAACGATATAGCAATCAATCTTCTAATATTAAACTTTCAGCAAACTGTACTAGCTAGATTCTTCGTGCGCACTGTTGTACCGTTTTTAGCGAGATGGCAAATTCAATTGTACTCTTGTCATAAATCTCTCTGAGATTCAAAGATAATAAACTTAATAAAGATGCACAACGCAGTATTTGTATGAGGATGCAGTTTAGGCATATTCTATTGTTTCAAATATATTTATTTCCATTGTCGCAATCTTGTTGTTTGTTGTTGACACACTGATGAACTTTTACACAAAGAACTCCAAAGTCAATAATTGATTCATCAAATACAATTAAGGAAATAGCACGCTTATAATTGCAATATATTTGCAATGAGAATGATGAGAGAGAGTCTGTGTGATTATTCTTTGTTGAGGAAGGTAATTTTGCATGCAGAAATGCACCTCCCACCCGAGCGTTTGTGTATTCTTCTTCTATTCCGTTATATAAGTTAGTTAATAAGGATTCAATGAATTGTTAGACATTCAATTTTGCGAAGTTTTTTTTCGTAGAACTGCAAACAAGTATTGGTGTAGTGCTAACTAGTTTCTTACATTGGTTTTAGTAGTTAAAGCAAAAGATGCAAGTTGCACTAGCAGAACTTAGCAAATGAAAAGAGACGAGTACACATTGAATTAACAAGGTATGAGAGATTTATTTAGTTTACATATAAACCAGATCAACTTTGTTACAAGTTTCCACATACACAAAACCTGAGATTAGTTCTGCGAAATAAATGTTTAGAATGCTTCTGATTTCAGTCTGAAAGTACAATCACTGTTGATGCGAAGTGTGTGGAGTAAAATGCATGAACAAAGCACACGGATGATTGACTAACAGATTAACAATGTCTTCCTAGTTCCGGGATGTTTTATGAAATTCTCAGAAATATTTTGACACTTGCTATGTGGTGTGGGTATTATTTCAGATTGTGTGAATATACTTTGTATATTTTATAGCTGGGTTTACTTCAAATATACTTCAGAGTGAACACATTGTTAAAGAATTAAGCTGTCGGTCAAAGTCACCTTCTTCCTTTCATTTACTTTGCACACATGCAAATCCTAAGCTTATCTGATGAGCAGAAGTTTTGCGAAGTTTGGTTTTATCCACAGAAAAGTATGAATTGTGTGTGTGTGTGTGTGTATGTGCAGCAAATCATGCAGAGAATATTCATATTAAAAAGTTCAATAATGTAAAGTATATTGGGTTAGACTCATCGTGAGTTCTCGAGCAAGTTCATGTAAATCTTAATACAATTTGAAAGAAGTACATTATTATGAGAGAATACGAGCTAATTAACCATGTGCAAATCTCACAAAGGTAAATCGCTATGCATTGTTTTATGTTGACACGTAATGTAACTAATTGTTAATTAGTGTAGAGCAGATCACATTATAGTTTTGTAAAATTGTCCGTAAAATCATTTTCAGAATTAGTTTCTCGTGCGAGGTTTGTACTCGGGGAAATAATTCTGAAACTTAAATGAGAGTATAACAATTATGTATAGCTATTATTACTGTTTTTTAATGAATTGATGTAAGCACGTATTATAATTTTAGTAATTTTAGCAAATTGCGTGGGTCCAGTTGGTATTTACGTGAGACAGGTAATTATTAGTTAGGAGAAAACTTTAAGGTAATCGCACGAGAAGTAGACAACATGAAATAAATTGCGTAGCTTATTATTAATCCTATTTGAGACAAGACATGAATGAGTTTGATAAGTTTGTATATTTGAATTAAACTTGTATATTTGTATCATGCAGTGGGAGAATGTCTCGATTTTGTTTCTCGAGAGTACAAAACAGAAATTCATTAAGCACACACGACGAGGCTCTCGTAAGAAAGAAAATCCATCTAATGATATGATGCTGAGAAACTGGCCCTTCTTTGATAAAAATAGTCTGCCCTTGTAAATTAACTTCGAGAAAACTGAATGTTAAAGGATGATATCTAAACTTTAAGGATAT
>Ga0194135_10002386_pt1 | contig 11378 bp, 8 predicted proteins | sample LitLau_LLRF_2013_FD_134024 | JGI IMG/M metagenome (GOLD analysis project Ga0194135, IMG submission 134024) | Freshwater sediment microbial communities in response to fracking from North America - Little Laurel Run_MetaG_LLRF_2013 (version 2) | ecosystem: Environmental > Aquatic > Freshwater >... | reverse complement strand
GGGAACAGAGGTGCAATGAGGCTTCCCGCCACCAACATATCACCACCGTAGGTGTGCTTGGTGCGTGTTCCCCTTCATTTAGCTACTGCCAGGATTACGAAGGTTATAAGCCCAAGCACTGTACACTTGTTAATCTTTTAAGTCGGGTGATTCATTGTAGATTAAATCTACGAATTACCTCTATTGAAATTAGGATAGAATTCATTTCCATATCGTCGAACATTTGGATATCTTTTCCATGAATTTGTGTTTGGTGGAATGACTCGACTAATAGAATACTTTTACAAGTTCAGCGAAGGATATCGAAAAATATCTTGTTACATAACAAAAAGTGTCGTCCCTTCTATCTTTGCAATTGAACAAACACACACACAATTGGAACGAGATTTGAGAGCGAAGCGTCAGAAGGGGAGAGAGCTGATTGGCCATGGCCCGCTGCCCCGCCAAATTCAAACTCTGCGCTGACTCCCGCACGGAAGAACAGCTCTGTCGCCGTCTGTGGTGGACACTGGTGGACAACAATTAGTTATTATCGGAGCTGACGTCATTGAGAGAAGAATTAAAACTAGACGTTCTTGAGATGGAGAGAGACGAAGATTTGACGTTGCCGTCCACGTCAAGCGTAGGAGATGTTGTAGTCGTGGAAAGCACTGCTGCCTCCCCTTCAGCAAGGAAAACACTGACTACAAATGATGGAGAAGTCGTTGATGGTGCGAACGAAGTGACAAAGATGTACGCGACGGAAGAACAGATTCGCGCAGTCTTTACAAACGGACTCGTAAGTTCATAATTATAATCCTGTGAATATTTCCTCGTAACTGTCTTTTTACTTAGCGTGGTGTTCACTTCAACGTTCTTGTTGTTTAGATTGCTGATAAGATAATGCCGTACTTTAATTTTGGAGACATGAAGGCTGCACGTCAAGTGTCACGTGACTTTTACGGAATGATTGAGACGTACAAACGCTTCAAGGACGCCCGAGTGCTTCTCTTAGAGTCTCCCTTGTACGATCAAAACTTTCTTCAGACTTCGGATGTCAATTGGCGTGGCGTTCGAATCGACGTCAACAAGCTCAGAGGACAAGCTTGGAAAATTCCAAACGCCATTTTGAACAACGTCCAATTCGTGTGTCTGTGCACTGAAGAACTCCACTCGGCTCCGCCGGTTACTGACCTTCGCAACGTTCTAAGTACGACACCGAAGATTTCGCACCTCCACTTCCCATTCGAACTGTTCTTAAGGAACCTTAACGTCGTCTTTCGCTGCCCATACGTCAAAGAGAACCTCAAGGATTTGAAGCGCCTCGATATCCTCGGACAGAACAGTCATTGCTCTAACGGCAGCAAAAATTGCCTCCCATTACTTTTTTTACATGACTGGGAGGACTTCGCCCACATCCTTATAAACTTTGACCACTTAGCGTCGATTCTTCAGCGTCTCGAAAGTCTGCACATTCCAACAGTGAGAATTTCACACCAGGACCACCAACGTCAAATTGAAACAACAATTCGAAAATTGCTGCAGCGAAACTGCGAGACGCTTCGGGAACTTTCCCTCCACTTTCGCACGTGGGATCAAGATGACTTTTGCGCAGTGAAGTTTCCACGTCTGAAGACATTGACTCTGAGTGTTAAAAGAACGGACCAAGGTGCATTGAAGGACTTCCTTGCTAATAAAGACGCTTTGGAGGAACTCGACGTTACCGTCAAGGAAGAGTTTGGACTTGACCTTCTCGACGTCATCAAACAACGTTGCTGTCCCAATCTAAAAAAACTCCACTTGAAAGCGAAGAAGTTTGTTGACGTCGTTGGAGGAAGTGAGCAAATAATGGATTGGACGTTCCTGGGGACAATAATGACCAAACTTAGAGACTTCCAACTCACTCGGCCGTATTATCACACCGAAAACTGGCAAATGTATGGAAACGGAACGCGGCTCTTGGAATCGCTTCCGCGTAATCAACTGAAACGATTGGGATTCAGAGGAATCGGCAACAGTGACTGCGGATTCTGGAGACTCAACGAGTTGGAAGAAGAGCCAGAGTTGCCGTACAAATTGTTCCTCTTCAGTGGTTTTCGGAATCTGAAGCGTCTGAGTTTCAACCGCTGTCCGGACGCTGTGGACGATTACACCATGCAATTTATCATGAGGGAAATGAAATCACTGGAGGAATACGAAGTCACTCATTGTTCCCGATTGACTGACGCTGGACTCGCTGGAACACACGAAGGTGGATCCGATTCAATTCGAAACCTCAAAGGTCAGTTGAGTGAATTTAAAGTACTCATCAAGTCTTGTTTGTGCTAAAAGTTGTGTCCTCTCTTTTGCTCCAGGTTTGAAAGAGTTGAGTATCGTGCATTGTGATAACGTAACCCCTGGAGGGCTCTTGTCTTGCCTGAAGCTTCCGTTCCTCCGGCACTTCAAATACGTGGCGTTAAATCGTGTGTCCAAGTCCTTTGTTCTGCAGATCTGTTCCCAGAACCCCAGTCTTGAGTCAATGGTGGTCAATTTCTCTGGGACAAGTTCAGAGATGAGAGAGATACGGAAGGAGGTCAATAACGCTCCACTGACGAGGCTTATCGAGTTGGTAAGCTCCCGCAAAAGTCAAGTTCGCTTTTGATGCCCTGATTTCAATAACGAGTGAATATTATCGCAGAACGATTGGGACAATGACGAGGAATCTGATAGTGACGGCGACGACAGCGACCTATGAATATTATTGCAGAGAGGCAGTGACAGTGACGACAGCGTTCACGCAACCTACGACTCGGAGGTTAGCAAAACAAGGTGGACGTCTAGAGAGAGGCTCTCGTGCTCTCAATTCATTCTTTGGTCAGCCTAACATTCCTTCATTGAATGTGCCTTTGTTGTTGCTGTAGGAAAACCTCGGGCGAGATCGTGTGTGTACGCCTCTGATGCTGATGAAGACGAGGGATGATGGGAGCGTTCTTGCTATGGAAGAGTTGAAGCGTTTTTATGACCTGAAGAATAAGTGAAATCTGATTTATTTGTGAAAATACTCTAATGTCCTGCTGTTCTAAAGATAAAAGATAAGTCTGCGGTTGTATTTGTATTGTCTGTCTTTATTTGTTCGTCGGTCCCTGTGAAACCACCTCTTTATTACGCAGTTTGAATAGTTTTCGCATCGGCGGTGTTGTCTTCCTCCTGGAAGCCCAGCTTATCTATAGTTAAATGGGTACCTTCATTGACGTGTGCGCGAAGGGGACACTCGTCGCATCAAAATTCGTTTTCTGTTCACGAACCGTCAAGAACTTACTTGCTGTCTTTCCCCAACGGAGTCAATGAATTCTTTGCTTTCAAGTGGAGCTTCCTCAGATTGGGAACACGTAGCTTTATGACGTCCAAAAGGTTCTCTTCGAATTCTTCCTCGACATGAACGTCAAGTTCCTCCAAAGAGTCGTGGTTATCTATGACGTCTTTGAGCGTGCCTTGGTCCTCATCAAATACTGTAGCAGTCAAAGTCTTCAGACGTGGAAGCCTCACTGCACAAATGTCACTATTTCTTGGAAATAAAACCCAGGGAAGGGATAGTTTCCGAAGCTTCTCGCGGTTTGCCTGGAGCAGGTTATTTCCTGATTTAGTCTCAAATCGACATGAAGACAAAGTGAGACAAAGTGAGACAAAGTCACAAACAAGGACCGCGAAATTCAAAGTGTCAGCTGACTCACTCTCTTGAGAGGAATCGTAACCACCACCGCCACACGTGCTCCTGGTATATCCCGGCTGTGATGTTAAGTAACTCCGTTTCTAAGGTCGGTAATTAAACGAAGACACTTATCAAAAGAAAAGAACACGTTGCCCTCAGATGGACCTCTTCCGAAGGGATGCGATGGAGGAGGACGAAGGGGATATCGTTTTCGCTCAAGTCCCTGGCCCTTCCGCTACAGAAACAATTGAAGGAGGCCAGGATGGTTTTGCAGCTGTTCAAGTTAAGGAAGATCCGAAACTAACCCAAGAACTGTTTCTGTCAGTCTTCTCGAATGGACTGGTAAGTTTCCCTTTCGAAAATTAGAAACTTCACGTTATTCACAACTTTCGCGGTGTGTTAATGTGAAAATCTCATTTCGTTCTCTTTTTTTGCCGTTTAGATAACAGACAACATTTTATCGTGGTTGAATTTTGGGGACTTAAAAATGTTACGTCAAGTTTCCCGGCACTTTTTCGAAAAAATCGAAGCCTACAAGCGATACAAGAACGCTGGAGTTCTTTGTCTTACAAAAGAAACGCTGTTGAAGGATGGAGACATCGTCTTGAGCTCGGATCAGGCCAAGATTTGGCGTGGAATTAAAGTTGACCTTTCGCAGATGGTGATTCACCGACCCTACCTCGTCATCCCACGCCACATTCTGCACAACCTCGACTTCGTCTCTCTCATTTCTGAAGATCTTGAGGATAATCAAGTTCTTCCGCCCCTCAATCCTTTAATTCTGCACGTTCTGAGATCCGCACTCAATATTTCACGTCTCCAGTTTGACGTGCGTTTCTTGGAGAAAGACCTCCGTGGCGTACTTGCCTTATTTCATATCCGTGCCGTACGAGAGCCCTTGGAGAGTTTGAAGCACCTCGACATTCTCGGACCTAGCAATTCTATTGCTATTGGAAATGAAGAAAGGAGTCGTCGTATTATTGCCAGTGGTGTTCGTCCTATCGATGAAATCGATGTAACATGGAATTTCGTGGCCAATTTGACTTTGTTCTCGAGGGTTTTTCACCAACTTGAAATTCTCCACGTGGCGAAAGTGAAATTGCGTAGTTACGTTTTCTACAGCGGTGAATTTAACTACAGGAACAGCTTGAGCGTCCAAAAGGCAATTGTGGAACTGCTTCAGGAAAATCAGGAGACACTGAAGGAGCTTTCCCTGCACTTGGACTTCTGGCACGACGATCGGTTTGGTACAGTGAGTCTTCCACGTCTGACTTGCCTCAATGTGACCGTCCTTGGGGAGGGCCAAAAGCCATTGTCAGATTTTCTGGCTAACACTCCCTCTCTGGAGACACTTGACCTTGCTGTCGTTCAGAGTGCACTTGGGTGGAGGCTGTTCGAGTCGATTAAGCGTCGGAGTGCCAATCTCAAGAAGTTTCATTTGCAAGTAAAAATGTTTTGTCGATTTTTCAACTCCGAAGGAAGCGAGGAACGGGTTGATTGGAGTTTCCTGGGAGGAATGGGCCGACTGAAGGACTTCCAACTGTCACGGCCAACGTGTGAAAATGCCCGGTGGCCTATCTACGGAACTGGAACGCGGGTACTGCAAGAGCTTCCACGAAATCAACTCGAACGGTTGGGCTTTGAAGGAATTGGAGAGAGGAGAGATGAGTGGGGATTCTGGAAAACGAGGCTATGTGACCGCGAACCGAGGAATGGCAACGTCGTTTATTTCGAGCCAAATTTGGGCTACAAGTTGAAATTGCTACGGGGATTTCGAAATCTGAAGCGGCTTAGTTTCAACAGATGCCTGGACGCTGTGGACAACGACATCATGAGGTTAATTGTGAGTGAGATGACGTCACTGGAGGAATTCGAAGTGAGTCATTGTTCGCGGTTAACGGACGCTGGATTTGCTGGAAAGTCAGAAGACGGTTCGGATTCTATTCGGAATCTACGACGTGAGTAGAATTTTCAAAACGATTTAACTCTTCCACGCTTTCCTTTTCTTGAAACTTTTTTACTCGTTGGTTTTTCATTTCGTTTTCTTAGTCCTGAAGGAGTTGAGTATTGGGAATTGTCCTTTGGTGACTCCTAAAGGGCTCCTTTCGTGTCTGCGGCTTCCGTTCCTCCGACGATTGGACTACGTGGCGGAGAAGAGGGTACCAAAGTCCTTCGTGCTTCAGATTATTTCGCAGAACAGGAGTCTGGAATCAGTGGCGGTCAATTTCGATGGATTTTCGAAGGAGGAGGTCCTGAAGGAGGTCAAAGATAACCCTCCACTGAAGACTCTCATCGATTTGGTAATACCCAAGTCACAAATCCGTGTATAGCCTTCGTGTGCATTGTCATTGGGTGATTTGTATGAACGAGTATTATTATTTCCATTTCAGTGCGAGAGGGAATCTGACGACGATTCTGACAATGAGGATGACGTGATTGTCACCGACGACTGAATGCGGCAACGTAATGGGGTCTACTGTCTATTTACTAGAGATTCATTTTAAACTGATGTTGTCAAATGTATTCTGTAGATCACTATTCAAAAAGTGTCTGTTTCAAATCCTCCTTAGTTGAGTAGTTTTAGCTTACTCGAGTAAATGTTGTTGAATTCTTCTGAACATAAGGATAAGGAGCAATTAAGTAAGCGTATGTGAGATTTGCCAGTGAATAATGCAACTTTTCACGATATTAATTGTTCAACCTACCTAATTGTTGGTAGTTTAGTTTACTACGATATCTCGTTACAATAGACAAGAAAATGACGTGTTTTACAGTTTGTTTAAAAATAGAACCACTGAAAAGGTTAACATTAATTTATGGTACTTCCAATGTACGAGAATGCTTCAAACACACAACGTCGAATTTTGTGCATATTGAATTACTATTGATTTAAATATACGCTACTTCCCAGAAATAAAAGTTCAACACGCAAAAGAAAGGCAATTAAAAAATATAAAAAACCACTCTGCATAGTTACACGAGAATATCCTTCCTACTTGTAACTACGAAAAAACTATCAAAAGTGTATTTTAGTACACACGCATGAACGCCACACTGGAGATCTATTTGCAAGACAGTTTCAAAGCCTAACTCATTCTTCGTCGCTTCCTACACAGTTCCCTTTGCTTCGTCGTTTCTGTGTCGGTTTCTTCGCTTTATTCAGCATCGCCTTCTCCACCGTCGTCAGCGTCACTTTCGTCAAGGCCATTTTCTCCACCGTCACCATCATCAGCGTCACTTTCGTCAAGGTCATTTTCTCCACCATCGTCAGCGTCACTATCCGAGTCGGATCCAGACGTCGTACTGAAGCACAAGCAATAAGTTATCATTAGTCACGTGAGCTGAAGTAGAGAAGGTCAAAAGTCAAAACTACTACTCGTAAATTACCAGGTCGACAAGATTGAGTCCAGGGTACTTGATCTCCTTCTGCACATCTGACCTCGTGTCAACGAGATTAACCGCCAGAGACTTCAGATTTCGGTTCTGCGACAAGATCTGCACTACGAAAGACGTTGACACCCTCACCTCAGCAACGTAGTGGAAACGACGGAGGAGTGGGAAATGGACACACGAAAGGATTCCGTCTGAGGTCACCAAAGGACAATACCGGATACTCAGCTCTTTCAATCCTACGACAGCACAACAAGGAGACACAAATGAGCTTCAATTTCGTGGATTTCAAACGAGGAAAAAGTTGTAAGAAGTGACTCAACTAGCCCTTAAGATTTCGAATAGAGTCTGAACCGTCTTGGGAAGTCCCCTTTAATCCAGCGTCAGTCAAGTTGAAACAATGGCTGACTTGCAGTTCCTGCAGTGACGTCATCTCCGTCACGATGAATCGCATGACGTCGTCGTCCACAGCGTCAGGGCAGCGGCTTAGGCTCAGATGCTTTAAATTCCACGGAGGAGGTCCAACTTGGTTGACAACTCTGGCTCACCATAAACTCGTTGCTTGCCCAGAATCCACAGTTTCTCCGTCCGATTCCTCTGAAGCCCAGTCGTTCCAGTTGATTCCGTGGGAGCGATTCCAAGAGACGCGTTCCGTTTCCATATGCTTCCCAGTTTGCGTTCTTACAGTATGGCCGTGAGAGCTGGAAGTCCCTCAGTCGGGTCAGTGCCCCAAGGAAAGTCCAATCAACGCTTTCCTGTCTTCCTCCAGCGGTACTAGCGGAGTCAACAAACTTGTTTGCTTTTAAGTGGAGCTTTTTCAGATTGTGACAACGCTGACATTGAACAGGTTCTTTCCAAACTCTCTCCTCACGGCAACGTCAACTTCCTCCAAATGCTCGTGATTAGCCAGGAAGTCCTTCAACGTGGTCCGCTTTGAAAACTGAAGCTGTTAAGATCTGTAGACGTGGAAGCTTCACTGCACAAATGTTCCATTGTTCCCAGAAGTCCAAGTGAAGGCAAAGTTCCCGGAACGTCTCGCTGTTTCGCTGAAGCAGTTTCCAAACCGTCGTTTGGATTTCGCGTCTCTGGAACTCTTGAAAGTGCACTTTAGGAATCTAGAGACTTTCAAGACGCTGGAGAATCGACACGCCAGTTGATTGAAGTTTTCCAGTACGTTTTTTTTGCATACATATCATTGTATGAATATGTCGAGCCAGTGTTTCCATTATCACGCTGGTCATAGCTATTCTATTTCGAGACGCTTTAAATCCTTTAGGTTTTCGTTGACAGGCCTCTCACAAAACAAGTCGGCTAGATTCCTGAAGAAATACATTTCCATCTGGAGTTGTGAAGTCTTTGGTGTCGAATTAAGAATGCAGATCAGGTACACTTGGAGTGTAGTGGTACTACAATTCTTAAATGAGACACACGAATTGGACGTCCTTCGACGCTTGGGATTGTCCGTCCTCTCAGCTTGAAGACGTCGATTCGAACGCCACCCGAACAAAGCCGATTCGGACGAAGGGTAAAATCGAGATCGTTCAAGGGAGACTTTTCCTTTGTAAAGAGAAGGTCTTGGGACTCCATGAAGGGTTTGTAAGTTTCGATGATTCCGAGAAAGACACGTGAGACTGCACGACACGCTTTCAGTTCCTCGAAAGACAAGAAGGACAAAATCTGTAATCTGTAGCCATTCTGTACAATACGAAATCAACACATTCCACACGAGAACAAGACACGAAGGTTAGACGCACGAGTCTTAACAACACGTTGGGTTTCGAACTTACAAGTGTGTTGGAGAAGACGGACCGAACTGATCGTTCGTTGGAAATCCGTCTCTGAATTAGCTGTCGCTGCTCCGTCTTCAATTGTTCTAAGTGAGAGCCCAAAACCTTTCCGCGAAATTAAAGGAAGCCACTGGAGCAATTTCGGTGATCTGAAAAACCAAGCGGAGACGAATAGGCATATCTTTCTTAATGTCAACGGAACGGACTCAAAATGAACTCCAAATGAAAATATTGAGGATAACAACTCGAGACTTGGGTTCTGAACACCGATCTGCAGTACCACAGACTTTGGAACCCTCGTCGTCTTTGTCAAGGTCTCAAAGCGTCGAAGGTAGGCGGGGAACCTCAGGCAAGACAAAATACCCTCAGGGGTCACAAAACGGCAATGGAGGATACTCAGCAGCTTCTTAAGACCTACACAAGAACGATTGAAAGCCAAATTATGTAAAGCCAAACACTGGAAACGTTATAGATTTCGAATTGAGTCTGAACCGTCTGAATTTAAATTCAGTAACTTTTAAACGAGTTTTTATTTTTACCAATTTTCAATAGAGAAGTACTGAAGCCGAAAACTCAGGAGTAATCAATCGTACGTAGTGTAAATTCAAATTGTAAATACAATAATTGATTGTGTAGGACTTATTGGTCTGACTATGATCAACCCGTTCCGTTTGTCGCAAGGACTCTCGTCAGCATCGCTATCGGAATCCTGGTCATGTGAATCTCATTCTGTAATAGATATTACAAACAAACCGTCTAACCGTCCCGATCAGAATTCATAATAAATAAAGAGCAAAATAGCAATACGTCATAGGCGGAAGATTCCTAAGAGTACCATTATTACCAAGTTGACAATCGACGCTTTTTAATGTTATCTTTGATCTCTTCGAGCACTTCAGCGGCCAAGCGCTTGTGCCATGCCATCCAATTTGACCCCCAGAGTCCCCAGACTTGGATTCTGGCCAATGATCTCCTTCAGGAAAGACGTTGGGACTCCGTCCTCATTGTAGTATTCGAAGCGTCCGAGAGACGGCATCCGCACGCAAGACAATAAGACACCCTCATGGGTCACAAAATTATTACAATGCAGGATAATCAACTCATTCAGACCTGCAATGAATAATTCATAAGAGTTAAAATACATAAAGTAAAAAGTGCTTAGGTGAGGATAGAGAAGGAAAGAAACTAGTGAATCTGTTAAATTTCAATTCAACCGAAACCTCCATCCCATTGCTCGCGGTTAAGCTAATTCCTGACGGATTAATTTAATTTTAACGCTTTCAAATTGACATCGGATGCAACGATTTTTCTTCAACGCAGCAAATCACTTCAATTTCTTTGATAGTTTAGTTCTTACCAATATTATTTACTTTATAACTTAATTAACTTGCTTATTCTTCCAAATTTTTCGTCTTGGAAAGCGAGCTTTCCTCACTTGGAAAATTTTGTAGTAAAAATACAATGATTTCATGGTAAGATAAGATGTAACAACTGATTAAAATTTCATCTTTTATTTTAATTTTGCGCTACTTTACCCGATTTTATTCTCCAAATTGTTAATTAGTGATTCTCGCAAATTTAACAACTGGTTTTAACGTAATTATATAGATTTATATGCTTAAATTTTTCTTCCACATGCCTATATAATCACTTAATCACACCAACCTTACGATTATAAAACTCTCAATTTTTGCATACAATTTTGGCTTCTTTGTTTCATTGCTATCACGATTTCTGTATTTCTTCACAAACATTACTCAATCTAGACATCGCATCGCTATGGGATGGAGGTTTCGGTTGAATTGAAATTTAACAGATTCACTAGTTTCTTTCCTTCTCTATCCTCACCTAAGCACTTTTTACTTTATGTATTTTTTTATTTTAGCTATTTTTGGTTTGTGCTGTTCTTCTCTAGCAAACATTTTACCGTGAAAACAGTAATAACACAGTAATAACTCACAATGTTTTGCTAAATCACCAGATTGTAGCATTTTAAGATAATTACCTGGATTTTTATTGTTTGATACTGCACTTACGGTTCAAAAGTAGATAACGATTAATTGATGCCTAATTACTGCAATGAATTTATTTAAGTTGTGTCCCTCCAGCTTTCTGAACCATTTATATTAGCCGTAGTAACAGAATGGTTCTGGGAGATTGTGTATGTAACGCATGTAAAACTTTCACCGATCACCGATTACTCAGCTATTTTTCAACCGATTTGGATGATCTTTTTTTCTAAATTCGTGTTTCATACTGCAAAAACATAATTTTAATATGAGAGCTAAGCGTTAAGTAAAATACGTTTACTATGACAGAAATTATGTTTTTTGAACCAGTTTTTTGAGTTTTTTGAGGCTTATTAGTGATTTTATCTCGTAAAAAAGCTGTTTGCCCCATATCTACACCAAATTCTTTAGTAGATGAAAAAAACCGCATCAGAATCGGTTTAGTATTTCTGGAGATATTTCCCGGGGAAGTTTCGAAGAGGGGGGGTCAACCGCATACATAGGCGAAGCCGATTGGGTTGCTAT
>Ga0194135_10002385_pt1 | contig 11379 bp, 9 predicted proteins | sample LitLau_LLRF_2013_FD_134024 | JGI IMG/M metagenome (GOLD analysis project Ga0194135, IMG submission 134024) | Freshwater sediment microbial communities in response to fracking from North America - Little Laurel Run_MetaG_LLRF_2013 (version 2) | ecosystem: Environmental > Aquatic > Freshwater >... | reverse complement strand
TGCCTCGAGATGAAGAGGAAGGTCGATGACCTCGTGTCAAGCAGGAATGTGAAGACGGAGGAGGAGGAAGAGATTTCGATAAAGGAGGAGGTCATTGATCCTCCCCTGAGGTCAGTGACCTTTCTATTTAATACTTGTACTACTTATTGATATGAACGAGGACATTGACGTGAGTTTAATTTTTGCAGCGATGAAGAGACGGAATTTCTCATTCTTCCTGACAATCCCATCAAAAATGAACTCTCCCCTTCTGATGAAGACGAGGTCAGTGAGGTCACTGACCGCGAAATCGACTCTGGGGATGAAGGACCTCCCCCAGCCAAGCAGAGAAAGCGGGGACCTGGGGGGAGACCTCGGACGTACAAGACACGAGAGGAGCGGAATGCAGCACGACGAAGGAAGTACAGGAGTTCCAAACCACGCCCCCCTTTCGGGAAACACAACTCCCCCTGCCCCCTCTGTGACCTTGCGTTCCCCTCCAGACAAGAACGGCTCTTCCACGTCGAGAATGTCCACTACCCTGGACAAGGGGAGGAGGTCAAAGGTGCACTCCACCTTTACTCGCGGATATGTGGAAAGAGGTCCATGACCCCAAGTGACCTTACCCTACATAATGAGACTCACCATTTATACCAACTTCGATTTACGTGCGACCTTTGTCCTCACCCTGGAAGGAAAAGGTTCTACAGGGACTATCTCCTGGATGCACATAAGGTAATTCACCTTAATAATAGAGGACCCTACAAGTGTCTCCTGTGTCCCCCGGGGGATGAACAAAGCTTCACAGAGGCCACTGACCTCGATAAGCACTTGGGGAGAGTCCACGCCCACCTCACAAAGTGGGCCCATGGGGTTCAACAGGAGAAAGTGAAGTTCCGAATCCCGGGCGTGTGTGATAACCCTCCATTGGTCATTAAGGGTCTCGTGACCAAGTTCGGTCCCTGTCGGTTCTGTGGGGTCAAGGTGAAGGGCAAGTGACTCTGGGGACTAAGGAATCACGAGAGGTCAGAACACCCGGAGGAGTTTAAGTGGGAGTGCCCCTCGTGCAAGAAGACATTCACAGAAGAGGTTGCCATGGCAACATGCGAGGAGAGTCATAAGGAACAACTGGAGAACTATCAGTGTGGCCTTTGTGTATTAAAGTGAGTGTCCTCAATTGACCCTGAGTAATTAAGACCTTCGACCTTTTAACTTAAGAAATTAATTAACCTTTGTTTGTGGGTGTGCCAGATTCGGGAAGGGGGAGGAGCTCCGTGAGCACTTGGAGGATAAGCACACCGAGGGTGGGATCAAGTGTGGGGAGTGTCCCTTAAGACTAGGGACTCCAAGGGAGATGCGGTTACACAAGGCTTCAGTCCATGAGGGAGAGTTGCCCTACAAGTGCCCAGTGTGTGGGGTAGGTAAAAAGTTTTCTGGAGTCTTACGCCACCACATGGCAACGGCCCACAAGCAAGGCGAGAAGAGGGTGAGGAGGACACTGACCTGCGAGGTCTGTGGGAAGGTCGTGACCGCGGAGTATTTCAAGACGCACATGAAGATCCATCGGGAAGACAAGGACAAAGTGTGTCACTTCTGTGGCAAGGGCTTCGTGACGACTGAAGTGCTGAGGATGCACTTAAGGGTCCACACGGGCGAGAAGCCCTTCGTGTGTCACGTGTGTGGAAAGGACTTTAATCAGAGGACACCCCATAAGAGACATCTCGAGATGCACAAGAAGAATGGAACGTGGGTGGAGAAAGAGGGGGAGGAGGAGGACAAAGATTAAGGCGGTGCATTACATTTAAGGGGATGAATAATTTAAGAAATTATGTAATCGTTAGTAAAGTTGAAATGCAGTTAATACGTAAGTAACGGTGTTTGGTTTTACACTCGAAGTACCTTAAGTTATGTTAAGAAAGTATTTTTGTGGACAACAAGTTGAGAGTCTAAAGTCTAACAAATGAAGTGTTTACATTTTGACTAATTTTCGTACAATTAAATAGGATTTAATTACCTAATTGAACTCATTCGTTCCAATGTTAATCATACCGGTCACTATTAATGCTCTGTTCGAAAAATAAACTAGTTCACTTTATTTGATGCATTTAGTTTTAGTTGTGTCATTAGCACACTTTTCTATTCATTCATACAGTTCTTTAAGTCGAGCTCATTCGAATAGTAGTACTGCACACTTGTACGATGACCTACGATGTAAGGGGCCCCCAGCTCATCTTAAGCTTTGTAAATTTGTAACATTTTAGCTGGGATAATGTTAGGCAATTCAAGACAGCGCTTAAAGTACATAATTTGAAATTTCTGTAATTTGGATACATAATTTTAAGTTGTTAAACATGTTTTTAAGGTAAATAGATGGCAAAGACACTTATTGCTTCTGCTTTATTCTTGAACTAACTCCATCTTCACTTGCATCTCGTTAGCGACACTGGTATTTAATTCAATTGACATTTTGAAAGAGAATATGAAAGTGATTACGCTCTACAGGTTACACTGTTATAATTTTTTAAATGCTAATTTTTATTGCGACCCTTAAAAAGCTAGAGCGAAATTTCAAAGTCGTTTTCATTTACTTTGCGACAGCTTTTCCGTACAGTTAAAACGTATAGCACAAACAATTTGCTCCTTACTTCTTACCTGTACTTAACAAAGGGCTATCCAATTGAGTGGTGCATTGTACATGGTATACTTATAGAGCCTTTATGTGAGTACAAAGATAGTACTAGTCATCATTGACGCCCTTGCTTACCACAATCATTTAGGGTTTCAGGTACAGGTTTACTGTAAAAGATTCGAAAGAACAAATGTAATTGGGGTAAGCGATGAAAAAATATTTTAACTCTGTAATGCGAGAGAAAAAGTGAGATTCCACCAGAAATAAATAACTTCAAAGCTCAAGCAAAAGAACTCTTGTTTACTTTGTGGCCTCTTTTCAATCGGCTGTTGTTGCTCTTGCAATATTCCTTGAATACACTGCCTCGTACTTTCCAAAAATTACACACTATGATTCATTGAAAAATTTCTGAATGCTGGTAGCTTTTCCTACTAAATCAGGACTATTCTTTTATGCAATATTGTTTAGTCGCAGACTCGTGCAGAATAATGGTGTTGAATTAAATCAAAAAAGTTTCGACAGCTCTCTGCAAAAGATAAAGGACCAAATGAATTGAAAGAAAAGTAGAAGGCAGTCTATTCCTCGCAGCATTAATTTCAACATATTTGTGATTGGAAAATCATCAGTCAGTAATATCGACCATGATATGTTAAAGCAAATCCCACTGATGCACTTGTTGTCAGTTTAATTGGTAGTGAGTCCGTCCCGCAAGTAGTCTCTTCCTTGTATTCTATGCATAGTGTGTCACGTACATCAAGAGTATTTATAGAACAACCAAGGGATGCAAGAATTATTGTCTGCAATGGTGACTAATTTCATTTGTGTTCCCTTCTCTTGTTTCTTTACCAGCGGGAATATAAACCTGTGGGGAGGCAACTGAATGAGAGTTTCAACTTTACTCTGGTAAGACTTCAAATACTCTAAAAGTTAGACTTAACTTAATTTATCATCAAGAGCAATTCCGTGGTTTACAGATTGGACTGCGGGAGTCGAAAAAGCTGCTCCGGATCAGTACGTATGGGTAAAAGAAGGAATGACTAGTCCAGTTACATACCCGTTACAGAACGTTGTCCCTTATTCCGGAATATATTTGGATACACTTGACTATCGACTCAAAGTCGATGATGTTTTCCAACGAAAGAGGCCATTATGTTAACAAATTATAGAATAGAAGGATGAAATATTTGCACACGAATAAAAATCTGGCAAATAGGTTGGATGAATTAATTTTAATTAGTCTATCATTCAACATTCTGGCTTAAATAATTCAATAAGCTTTGTTCATCAATTCAATTCAATTTCAATTCAAATCACCAGAAGTCCCATTTTCCTCGCGAAATCATAACATTGTTTATCAAAGTGTCAAACTGCCCACATAAATCTTTTCTTTAAGCTTAATATGAATTAAAATAGCTGTTATCAAAACTGTCTAAGATTATTGTAGTGTTTCTCTTTATTTGATGCAAAACGGAAGACTCGTAAGATAACTTAACATAATTATTGCGATCCACAAGTTTTGATGCAGTCAGACTTTGATTTGAATCCTCCTACAGATTGACATCCGCTGTATCCGCTTTTTACGCAGCTTCCATTCATGAAAAACCACTCTTCAAAGTATTCCATGCATGTGGCTTCATCAGTAATCCTAGGACTTTGAATTGAGCAGGGCGTGGCATCTGCAAATTAAATAATGAAATATTCGAATATGACAAACCGTCCGATCAAATTGTTTTTCACCAGATTTCATTACTTAAGCTATTACCTCTTTGAGTCCTCTGTTGACTTCCTTCAAGAATTAAAGATGAAACTTCACAAGTGCTGAATGACAAGATGAAAATCACCGACAACCCCAAACACAAAGCGGGCACAAACATTCTAGTCATAGTAGTTGATAGCAAAAAGTTGATTGGTGAATGTAAATAATATTTATTGTTAGTTAATGACTTCAAATGTTATTTGTTGATCTCTTGAGTAGTTGAGAGTGACTTTATCTGCACGAATGTCAGGCCTTTTATACTTGTTAGTTTTGTGATTGCTCCATAGATCTAAAAAGAAACTAGATTACAGAGCTAAATAACAGAGTGGGCTGAAGCAGTATTTATCTTAGCTTGCAGTAGTGAGTTACCTATGTTGAATGTACAGTATTATTTTAATGTCTCAAATTTCCCAGTCGTTTTATGTCCAATATTAAGTTCTAGCCAACGCATTTCTTATGAGAACCTTCATTGCATTTTTCTACTCTGGCTAAGATATTTCGTATTGCTATCTCAATTTAATAGTTAGTCTAATTGGCATTATCTCCTTTGAACCAGTATCATTGAGTATTTTCTTGTGCCATACTAAAACCATTAAAGCCTGATTATCTTTCTCGTCTAACTAACTCTAACTACACTTTATCTACTGAATAGCAGGCTATGGGGAATAGGTTTGTGTTGAAGACTAATCTTAACTGACTCCAAAGAAACTTGTCAATATGGGAATATAAAATACCTTTAAAGATTTCAGCAGCCTCTGTTTAGAATGAAAATGCATAAAAATGGAATTGTCGTAATTCTAATTTTAAATAATCAGCTTCTTTAAAATTGAATCCTCCGCAGATATATTCTTACAGATTTGATCTACCGTAAGTGCTACAAGTGTGTAGAGTATTTTGAAAGGTTTTGGCGTCCAGCAATGTGGGATACAAACAAATAATCTTTTTATTATTCATGATAAAGTGTAGTTAGTTTTTTAAATGAACTGATTATGATTCAAATTTATTCAGTTATTATGATGTTTCGCAAAGCAAGTCAACAAAGCAAGTTTGTTAAAAGTCTTTAACTGTTTCGATTACATTTTTTAACCTTAATAGTTTCATCGAGATTAACAATTTTTCAACAATTCAGTAATTTACAATTCACTGAGAAGATTATTTCACTAATAATTCAACTATCCCTTGCTTGACAAGTCTTTAGTAAGGGATTGTCTCTCTCAAATACAAAACGAATGCCTGTTTGTTTCAAATTTAAAATGTACAGTGCCTTTTTTAAAGAATTGAAAATCAATTTGTATTTTGAAAAGTTTGTCAATTGTCAATAAGTGTTTAAAGAGTAACATTCAAAAATTGAGAATTGCCACCTTGTACAAAAAGACATAAATATTTATGCTATTACCAAAAAGTTAAATAAAGTGTTTAACAGTTTTAAAGAATTATATTAAAGCATAGATAATTCATTAGACCCAAGATGTGGTTCAACAATGAGTAATGATTTACGTAATTTTCATTCAGCGCACAGTTAGTCAGAAAATCCAGGTAAACTGATTTTGAGTCATGGACTGACAGCGTTCAAACTTTGGGGTCCTTACCTTGCGCCTGTTTTCCTGTATGGTTTTCTCCTACCACCTGTACTGTAACTTCTGCTGACCTGTGGATTGTTTAACAAGACCCTTACTATAGGAAATGACAAAGCATTCTTTCTTAAACAAACAATTATGAATATTTTACATATCAACTGGTAGCATGTAGTTGTTCCTGGAGGGTAGTTGTTCACAAATGGAACATAGTTCAGAATGAATGGACTTTATGCAAGGACGATTTTGAATGTCGATGTTCCAGCATGACGACATAACGTTGTATCTGCAATCCAGGAGCAATTTCAATTACCAATTTTAAAGAAAATTTAGCCAAAGCTATAGTTTTGAAATTGAAATAAAGTAATAAAACTAATAAATTACGTAAGCTTGTCCGCGTATTGAGGACAAATAGGACGGAGGCCATCTACTAAAAGCTGAAGGAAATCTTCCGACCATGTGTAACCTGGGAAAGGAGTTTGCCCGAGTGAAAAAATTTCCCACATTGTCACGCCATAAGACCAAACATCGCTTTGGACAGAAAAACTCAAGTCACGCAAAGCTTCAATGGACATGTGACGCCATGGCAAAGGCTCCTGTGGTTTCGAGAAATATCTAAACGCATTTTTGAAGACTCCTTTTAAAATAAAGAAGTAATAAAAACGCATTTGAAATACCTGGTTCTTTTTTACATAATTGGAGTACTCGTAGAGACGCCTACTCAGTCCGAAGTCACTCAACTTTACGTTTTCGACAGAATGTACCAGAATGTTCCTTGTAGCGATATCTCCGTAGATAATCTTTTTAAGGATTTTTTCAAAATGATAATTCGAACCAAAAAATCAGTTTAAGATGAAGCTTTCTTAGATTAAATGGTTGGCATTACTCTGTTTAAACAAAAGATAATCTGAAAAACATTTGAAATTCATCAATGACTGCTTACGTTTTTGTCCGCTATGTAACTGACTGCACTTGCTATCTGAAGACTCCATTTAAAAAGATGTGTGTACGTGATTCGCTCATTAGAGTCTTTGCTACAGGTTTGTCGGCATCTTGAGATAAAATGTGTGCATTTGATACTTAAACTTTAATTAAACTAAACAAATGTGTCTACCCAAATGTGTTTCTTTGACTTCGCAAAAATTCCTGGAGGTTTCCCAAGGAACAAAATTCCAAGAAGAGGTACAATTGTCCGTCTGGAAATATTCAATTTATTATTTTAAATTTTCAGATTAATATTAAAACAAAGCCAACCTTCACCTGAGGCAAGCTTGGAAGTTTTCACTCCCACTAAATTAATTATATTTTCATGATCCATTAGCAGCATTAATATTTTTAGCTCCAGCATAAGTGATTTTAAGTAGATCTTTTCAACTCCCGGTTTTACGGTTTTTACTGCAACTTCCTGATCTTCAAGGCGTCCTTTATAAACGACTCCGAACTCACCAAACCCTAGTATGTTTTTTTCATCTGAAAAATTTTTTCAACATTGAAACCAAAAGCGGGAAAGTAAGTTTACACAAACTTACAAACTTCATAACTCTCATCTGGAACTTCGAGTTTTTTGTCATTTTGAATAGCGTTGGATTCAAAACTATCAGAGCCATCAACAAATCTTTCAACTTCTTTATTGCTGAGATCTTTCTCGGATAACTTTTTCTGCAAAAAATAGCTTGCTAAGAAACTTAATATATAACCGCTTTGCAAAACTATACTAACCCGTCTGATGCAGACTCCTAAAATAGCACCTAGCAGTAGTACTAGCAAAGAAGCTGTGATTATTTCAATCCAAAAAGTGTTTGGAACTGTTTCATTTGCTCCCAAAGTTTCATTGATGAATCGACCAGTACTGTTGAGAACAAGTAAGCACTCGTTTGTATGGTTGATGGGTACACATACTCTTAGCTCTCGATTGCGGTAGAAAATTGTTTCACAAAACCCTAAGCAACAGTCAATTAACCTTTCGCAAGTTTCACAACTATTTGAACATTTTTCGTGCACATGGTCGCTCGGTAAATAGTCGAATGTTTCAGTCAACGTATCTTGATCACCAAAAGAATCCTTTGACAGTTTCCACCATTTGTAGCCACCACTTCCATAGTAGCTGAGACGGTTGTCAATAATCACACTAGGATTATGTTTTTTTCTAATTATCATATCAGCAATGTGACACCAAAATCTTTGAAACTTCCATCTTGATTCTGTGTGGTACCTAATCGACAAAAATATTTCAGCCTTAATATTGGCTAGTCTGGCCATCTTTTCAAATTTACGACCAATATACATCGCTCCTTCGGCAGCAGCTTCTGGTTCCAAATCCTTTATCTTAACAGGCAGAATACAAGTTATGAACTTAAATTTCTTGAGAAATAATATAGTGGCGTTAATTTCATTGACAAGATCATCTGAACAAAACCCCCAAATGAAACCGACAGGGATGTTGAGTTTTTTTGAAATCTCAAACTCTTCTTTAGTAAATAAAGCTGACTTTGGAATGAAGCTTGCAGGTAAGTATGCTCCGCTAATAAGACCGTTCGTTTCTCTATTAAGTTTTTTGAGTGCAGCAATAGTGTTTGATAGAGGTTCCTTTGCAATTTTCGAAAAAGGCTTAGTGGTGTGATTCTCATTGTCTAGGAAAAGCACTACTTGTATACTTGAATTTGTTGAATTTATAAAGTTTTTCAAAATTTTCAGGTCGGCGTTTTTGAAGAAAAATTCTATTTTGTCTGAAATATAATGTATTTAATATTTTAAAAAAATATATCGAAAAATATTTATAAGGATACCTAGAGAAATGTGAAGATGAACGCGCTTAAATCTGGAATAAAATACGACAGCATGCTGGACCAAAACACTGAAGTCCTCAATTGCAATAAAAGTGTCAAGTGCTCGAGGATAATTTTTTAAACAATTGCGATCTAGGAGCCTCCAGAGCTGCAAAATAAAAAAATAAGAAACGACTGATTAGTAGCTGCAACCAAGAATTTTAACCCGCTGCTAACTGAAATTCGACACATGAACTGGTGATTTTGGTAGAATTATTATTTGTAATTCCACTTGCTTTTTTCTCGTTCTCAATGACACCTTTACTAACGCAGTCGGCTTCATCTTCACTTTCTTCGCAGTCATCAGTGCCATCACAAACATGCCTTCTCTTAATGCATTTCTCAGAAATGCTGCAATGAAAATCATCGGAATCACAATTTGGAGGACAATTAACCTCATCTTGACCATTTTTAGTGTCGTAAACCGTCGCAAACATGCTTGGAATCAATGCATTTGTCTTCTCCGGGACACAAAAATCTCTCACTTTCACAATTTGCGGTGACACTACCAAAGCATTGCATTTCATCCCAATTGTCGCCACAGTCGTTATATCCGTTGCAAATATCTGCTTTTGCAATACACCTGGTTGAACCGCGACAGTAAATGAAGTTACCCGTACAATGCGTCATATAAAATTTGCAGTTGGTCTCATCTTCATTCGAATAGCAGTCTCTTACCCCATCGCATACGAATTCGTCTCTGATACACTTTCTTTTGGGCCAATCGTTGCACAAGAAAAACGTTTTTGGACAAGATGCAAGATTTTTACAGCAGTTTGATTTTTGAGAATCGGTGCCACATTCATTAAAACCGTTCCGAGCACGGGATTCCAGTAAGCATTTAACTGATTGAGGACATGCAATATAGGCCCCTGTACAATGCGTCGAATTAATTCTGCAGTTGGCCTCATCCTCGTTTAAGTCGCAGTCTTTATTACCATCACAGGAATATTTGGCTGGGATACATTCCCTATTGGGCGAGGCGTGACACAAAAACTTATTGATCGGACATAAAGATTTATTTCTTTCACAATTAGATTCGTCAAAGTTGTTCCCGCAATCGTTGTCTCCATCACAGATATTATCTTTATCAATGCATTTAACCAATTCCAAGCCTTCTCCTTCGCACAAAAACTGTTCTTCGTCGCATTTTATGCTGTTCACAGGGCAGTTAAATTCGTCATCATTGTTGCCACAGTCGTCATCGCCATCACAAGCAAACATCAAAGGAATGCATTCTCTAACACTGGATACGAGACACTGAAATTCGTCGGCTTTGCATAGATTTGTAGTGTTGTCTGGGCTATTCGGTGAAGCAATTGCAGTGAAGTTACTGGTACATGCCAATTCATCCTCTCCGTTGACACAATGTGCTACTTCATCACATAATAACGATTTGGGAATACAGTTTACATTAATCTCAGAACATGGGAACAAATCTGCAGCACACGCGTTTTCAATAGCTTTGTTATAGTCCTCGTTATCTTCGTGTGCACGTGCTTGGATTAGTGCAATCACAAAGCAAAACATCTTTCCCACTTGGAGATTCATTGTATAAACCTGAACGGTTGTCGACTGAAGTCTGAAATGTTCAAAATTTTCAAACTAACAAAAACACTTCAATCAAAATGAAATTGATAAACTCAAACTATGTACGTGATTAATGGTTTCAGCTTAATTCATCTTCAAAATTTAATTGAGTCTGTGGTCAAAATAAGGATTCAGACTTAAAATATACGAGTGATAAACTTGGGTAAGCCACAACTGATAGGAACACTGAGTTGTTTACTGATCAAATATTAATTGGCAATTAATTCAAACGAATAAAGTCCTAGTGCGTTGTTGAGATACTACTATTCGCCGGGATCTGCTTTTAGTGTCAAATTAATTTCGTAATTTATCTTCCAACCTCATTACAATAAATACCAACTACAGGCTGATGAACATACTCACACATGTATACAAATCTGGAATGCACAACTGGCAACTAAAAAACAAAGGTACGATGTTCAGCCCATTTGCTCAGCCGTTAAAAATCTATTATCTTTGAAAGAATTCTAGCATTTGTGAAGTAGCAAAAAAATAATTTTACCCGCATATTTAAGTAATGATGTGACTAATGTTGCACAAACCTTTAATATACAGCAAACCGGATAGGTCACTCGTTTCATTCGTATTATGAACTTTAATTTATCACCTTTATCTCGTGCATCGCGTTTCATTGACGAGTAATAATCTGGAAGTTTTTTTTGGTTGCGATTGCTCACAATTTCCTTTTCCACGACTACCACCTCTTTCGTTATTTTGATGTGGTCTTGTGACCCGCTCCTTCAAACTTCTGTTTATTGGTTTCGAAGGTGAATTATAGACTTGAATTTCATACTAACAATTTATTCGTAGTCGAATATAATGTTATAACCACACCTTGTTCCATGCACCGAAAATTGTGGAAAAATTCAATTCAACTATCCTCCAACTGACTATTGACGGATTAATTAATTTCTACAATGACTAAATCACTAAATATTAGTAAACGTAGGATTTGTTATTTGTAAGGATTTGTGTAAAGAAGAGTTATCACATTAGCACCAAACAAGTACAATTCTTGGTATGTTC
>Ga0194135_10002384_pt1 | contig 11380 bp, 9 predicted proteins | sample LitLau_LLRF_2013_FD_134024 | JGI IMG/M metagenome (GOLD analysis project Ga0194135, IMG submission 134024) | Freshwater sediment microbial communities in response to fracking from North America - Little Laurel Run_MetaG_LLRF_2013 (version 2) | ecosystem: Environmental > Aquatic > Freshwater >... | reverse complement strand
TTATTGAACTGAGAGATCAACTGGCAGTCTCAATCAATCTTGGGACAGGAGATCGACGAACCGCATTACTTTCGGCTACAGGTAAATTAAAATAATAATTTTAACAGCTAATAATGTATTATTTGAGTTTATAAAAGTTTCTCATTATATTTTCTTCCGTGTCGTTTATGTATAGATTTGGAGAAGGATGCACTTTCGAATCCTCCAGTATTCCATTGCATCCTTGCTGTGACCCAGCCAGAAGATGAAAAATCCCTAGATGATGACCAGCAATACCCCGGCGGGGGTGGAGTATCAACATCAACAGCTATTATTGGCTATGCCACGTACATCATCGGCTATGCAGTTTGGGAAAGAAAAGGTATTTATATATATCCTGCCGTTTACTTCCATCAAAGAGTGAAAGTTGGTGATTAACAATTATTATTGTTTCGACAATCTATGCTTTCTTGGCAGAAATTGTTCTACAAGAACTTTGTGTGACCAAGGATTGGAAAGGGAAGGGGGTTGGGAAGAAACTTGTCCAAGAATTGGCAAAGGTAAACTTTTCTTTTCTTAACGGATGATAACCAGTTACAGATTCTGACAGAATATTTAAATATTAATTATTAATTAAGATTGCCATGGATGGTGATTATGCCAGGATTAGTGTGAACTGTTTAGCACAAATTCCTGCAAGTGACTTCTACCGGAATCTGGATGGAATTGATATGACGCTTACCGAAGAATGGCACACCCTATGTATTAAGCAGAACGATTTTCACAAATTAGCCGAAGAGGGAAACATACTTAACCAGAAGTAACCTGGAACTTGTTTGTTGAAATCCAGAAAGCAACACGTTAAACACTTTTATCCCATTAATGCCCTTCGAATATTTTCAAAATGAACCGATTATTTATTAGCTCCTCAAACAACAAGAACAAGACAGAAACGAATTTGCCAGATCGGATATCTTTACTTATTGCTAAACATTCACTCGCTTGAAATTGTTACCAAATTCTGAAGGCTAGAAAAGGATTAAGGTGATTTTGAAGTAGCGGGACTACTAATTGAATGTAATTATGGACATTGTAACAATGACGACGTTTTAAGCTGAATTGGAATCTCTTTCCGGGGTTATTTAAAAGGTCCTTCAAAGTTTATTACGTAGATGATAGCAAAACTAGGATAGTCTGCTATGGTTAGATGAAGTGAGCTCTCCGAGTTATGAACGATCCTCAGTCCCCTACGGCAAACTTCCGATGACGCGAGTTCAGTCTTGCTTTACATTCTTCCGAAATCTGTATAGTAGAAAGAAATGCCATTTAAATTCAAGCTCTTGAGGCTTGACAATTAACTTTTTTTTAAACAATTTGTGCCCTTACATCCACATCGGAAACAGAAAGATAATCCAGAGGCTGAAGTTGAAGAAGGGAGAGAGCCACACCAGCGTCAGACAGCCGACCATTGCTGGCGCAGAATCCCATATTCAAAATATTCAGTTCTGCCAAAAAAAATGAATAATTAATAGAGTAAAGATAAAGAACAATGTATCGTGGAAGCATGAGATGCTTATGCCTTTAGGGAAGACAGATGAAGAGAAAAAAAAATCCCATGATTAGATCCGGCTTTGTTTATTTCTAACTCACTTGTGAGCTGTAGAATTGACGGCAGGCCGTGAATCAGTCTCTCTGTAGCAATTTCTTCTTCAGACATCTTGTGAGCGGTTTCAGGGTCGAGTATGCCTGAGAACAAGGAATCGACGTTGGTTCCTTCTTCACTTTGCATGTGCAAGGTCAACTCTTTCAACTGGGAGTAACAAAAGATCCTCTGCACTCCTTCAGCATCCCCATTGATTGTGGCATCCAAAATGGTGAGATTGGGAAATACTTGGATCCAGTTATCACGGACACGGCTGAAGCTGTCAAATATGAGCTTGGATACAGAATCGAAATGACAGTTAGACGGGAATAATACGGTCGTGAACTTTCCACCACCCGTGCGATCCACTTCTAAGATGTTCAGTTCATGCAAGACTGGGAATTGGCTTGTTTCGAGGATGGAGAGGAATATATTAATAAAGTTTGCACTGCTTTGAGAATCATAGAGAAAGTCAATTCCAAAGAACGTTAGTTTAGGCAGAACTGGGAATCTGAACGGAATTGATCTACTGCCTGACTCCACATTGATACTCAATTCTAATTTCTCCAAGTGAGGTGCGTGAATGGATATCAAATTTTCTGCTGGCCCATACTCACTTTCCATCAATGTCAAATAAATTTCTTTTAACATGAACTTTCTCGATTCCACGCTCATCTTGTTGAATGCACTTCTAGGCGAAGGGTCGTGTAAAGTCGCGATAGAGATGAACCTGACGCTGGTTAGCAATGACGCAATCATTTCACTGTAATTAGGTTCGGTGAGACTGAAGTATTTGAAGTAATCCAATTGAACACCACACCCGGTAATGAGGAATTTCAAGAAATCGGCATTTCTATCGTTCAATTGGCAGAATTCAAGACGGCGTAGTCTGCGCAAACTCAACTTTTCGATCCCTGTCAACTCCACTGAAGCCCAATCTTCATCATAATTATGAAAATATTGCAGTTGACGAAGATTTGGGGTTCTTCGAAGTATTTCCAGTGCACTGGCGTAGCAAGAGTGATCTGCCACAAGTGTGATCCAAAAACCTTGAAGAATTCCTGCTTCAGTTGTAAAGTGCCTTTGTAATTGAAGAAACTATAGGAGGACCATGGAAGATTATCCATATCAAAGAGAGTAAAGATGTCATCTGGCTTACGCTCATCTTTCTCCCACCACCTTCTCAACTTTACCAAACGTTTTCGGCAGCTGCCACTTGAGAACTTTTTCCAGCGTTTGCTCACCAAACGACAACGTCGTATTAAATCCTTTGTAGGCAAGAATGTAAAAATTTCTGGAAGCAAGGCGAGTGGATGAATAATTAATTTACACAATCAGTATGGACATATCAAGTATCAATTGGACATTGTCAAAACTCACTTCATCCGGCAACTGTTGGAGTGTGGTTTGATTCGGATATCTGAATCAGAAAGGAAACAAACACATTATGGATTCCGCTTTTTTACGTTAATTAAAAGATTGAAAATGTGGGAATAAAATGTAAAAACTCGGTTTACTAACCTCCATAAAGCAGAACTGCCACTGAACTCGTCATTGTGGTGATATTCACTCAATCCTGATTCTTTGGACTTTAGCACCAAGGATTCGGGTACGATGCTCAACCAGACATTGCATCCGCCGAAACTGACCTTTGTCCACTCCGTAACCCGTTCGTCAGAAGGTGGGGCACCGTCCTGAACTGAAATGTCTCCCATTCCTGTTCCTGAGGGTTTAATTGTACCTGTCCTGTGAAAGAACCACGCACAATTATCGAATTATCCTACCTTAGGACAAATTATATACCTGGTGACGTGGAACAACATTTTAGTCGAAGAATCTGATTGTCGTTATGGCTTACCTAATAATATGTCTGTTAGGTTAGTGGGAATAACTGAGGGGAATCGGTTAATTCAGAAAATCATAGAATTTAATTTTGGACTTCTGTCTGTTTTTCTTTTGGAGCCGAAGAGAGTTGGTGTTAATTTTACGAGGCTCTTCAATACACCCCCAACTGGTTTGGGCATCTGCATCATCCTCTTAACGGATCAGAGACGAGACGTTTTTTTCTCAACGGGCATTCACATTATAACAATAATTCTTACTTCCGCTTAATTAACATAGGCGTATGATGTTATACAACTAACCTTTTTGAATTCTGGCTCCTGCTTGAAGCTCTGCGCGGGTGACATTTTAGTGTGTTTTAAGTCCACAAAGAACGTATATTATTATGATATTTTATAAGTGTATGCGTCTTTCGGCATCCAAAAAATTACAGTCACAACTAATAGTCAAGACTAAAAGCAATTAAATTAATAGTAAAGCTGTCTATGTTTACTTGAATTTTGCGCTCGCAACTTGCCCTTGCCGTTGAATCAAGTTAGGAATAACAGATGCCCAGTCCAAGTAGACCTATGATGTGTGTATTCCTCGAGTAATAAACAAGAGTTTCCAGAAAATTCAAAATATGGATTTCCCTGGCGCTGTGAGCTTAAAGGACGCGTTAAAAAAATACTGAAACCGTAGCTTATGCACATGAAATTATACAATTTGGTTGGAGGATTTAAACTTCCTGTCTGCATTCACGTAAAGCTAAAACGGTTTCTTTTATTATTAAAATTTGCCTTGAGGATGACCTTGGATGGACGCTCAAGGGAAGATCAAATTCGAAGATTTTGGTGAGATTTTTCTTGGGTATAGAGAATTCATTACACTTCACTCTGGAGTAGCGTATTCCTTTTTCTCCAGCCCATTCTGGGAAAAACTCTTATTAATGGATCGAGATAAGGACCTGAAATTTCTAGTTCTGCCTGCGTTGGATTGATTTTCGACCGACGAATGATGTTTGGGTTCGTTGACTGCAGCTGTAACCATCAGAATGACGCGTTGGTTCGTGATCTTTTCCAGGAATATTGGCGAAACATTCAAGTGGAATGGTTCAACTTTCTTTCTGATGGATGATGAGCATATAAGTCAAATGAAGGAAGATCAGTTGGACGCGCTAACTTACTTTTTCCTAAGACAAAATCGGTGAACTCATTATTATACTGCATTATTCATCTTACAAAAAAAAGCTAATTTCCTGGGCTGGGTTTTCAAATATGCTTTAATAAAAATTAAATAAATATTAAAGACTAATTGATGGAATACATACATTTAATTGTTATTTAAAAAAAGACAACTTCAATCTAAACCAACGCGTACAAGGACGGTTTTTAGAACGTGTTGTTTGAAAAATGAAGTAACTCTCGCAATATTTTTTCACCTTTGTTTCTCATAATTGAATTGACAGTTCAACTCATGTCGCAGTACTGCATCCTTCCTTGAAAGTCTATTTGAAGTAAAAAATATAAATTATAATAAGTTTCCTCGCATAATGCCCGAAAGATGGACTTACAGTTTGAAACAAAATTGACATCCTGGTCGAGATCTGAAATTATGTTTAGATTTCAAGTGTCGAGTTAGATTGTCACGCCTTGTGAATTCTTGAGAGCAGAGCTACAGCGCAGGAAAGAAAATTCCGTTTCGTTAATCGAACCTATTACTTTAACTTTGGATAATGCTTAGTACCTTACCTTGCATTTTTGCCATTTTATTTTTCTGTGAGACTCAAGATAGTCAACTTGCACTGAGTTCCCCAAACCAAGAATTTTCGAATCCCTATTAATGTTTTCAATTAATTTTGGCATTTGAATTTGAACTGTAGAGCTATGATTCCACGGTCTCCAAAGCTTTTCCAGTTGCCTATATTCACAGTTAGAAATTTTTGGGCAAGGTGACAGCGGTGCAAATGAGGTACGGTAAAAGTCAACAACAACAGCTTGAGACGGCAATTGAATTTGGGTAGAAGAGGTTGACGTTGCCTCGTCCTTAGAGTCACAAATATGTTTTCTTTTCTTTAACGGAGAACTTTGTAAGTTAGGTTGACAGCGCCAGTCGAACGCGGAAGGTACAGGTGGCAGTACATTTTGAACAAAGGATTTGCACATTGTTGCTTGATATTCACTGTTCCCTGAACAAGTGTATATTCTTTTCTTTGGGAACTTGGGATAGTAGTTTCCCGATACCATTTTTTTTTATTAAAAGTGGAAGCTATGGGTCTGGAAAGATAAAACGATGAGAATAAGTCTGAATTTCGATAAAATGTTGGTAAATCCTAATGATACGCTCATCCTATTTATAATAAAGTGACTAATTGTTGTGGTGACAAGGGTTGAGTAACAAACTCCAGCATGTGATTAGTGGACAATTAGTTTATAGATCATAAGTCGATAACTGATAACTGGCGTGACGCCTTATAGCCAGATCGGCCCCACTTTTCCTCCACCTCTAACTAGAATTGAAACTGTTATCAATATTTATCCGTTTTGGAGTCATTTACATGAGGGTTTAGGCTATTTCAATTGGTGGCGGACGAAGAGCCAAGACTGGTGAGGCTAGATTAATCAGCAGGAAAATTGACAACGAGTTCATATAATACGCAAAGTTCATCAAACTCGTCGGTTTAAATTTGAACAAAAATACGAGTGAGCGTCGTGTTATGCAAAGCAGACTATTTAGCTAGGTCACGGCTTATGGAATTTCTAGAAATCACTGGACTAGTAAAAATAATTATTCCCTAAGTGTCTAAATTTCAAGTGCCCACTAATCAACCACTTGGAAGATATCTGATGATATATGCCATACACCCAGTCAATGTGATGTAATTATATGAAAGTAACTGGGTTTGAGTGCGGAGTATACCGAGGACGAAACTTCACTCAACTCAATGGGTACTAGTCTAGAAAGCATTTTTTTTTATTTGGAGCAGGTATTCCTCTTCATGGATTGGATTATGACACGTAATGTCAAGTCGGTTAGGCAATAGATGGAAATAACCCCTTAGTAACACCAAGTTTCAAGGCACACATAAAATTTAAAATGATCGATTTCTGTACACAAATGCAATAGCAAGGTTGGCCTGATTTCGATTCTCCCATTAGTTTCGGAATGATAAAATGAGTCTTGTTTCTAATTGACTTCACAAACATGAGTAATACTTTCAGATTTAACTGGTACTCTGTGCACCACGAGATAGATTTAAGGCTATAAAAACCAGATTGAATCTCCAAATAAGAAACTTGTCACACTGAATGAGCCAATGAAGACGAGACCTAGTCCGTAGTGTTCACAGGCAAGCTTACTTTAAATGTCAAAATCCCCAGAAACAAGTTTTAGTTAAGAAGAGAAAGTGGAATATCTTTTTTTCCTTTCAGGAAAGCCAAATTCAGTTTCGAGTTCTCCACCTTTGAGGTTGACTTCAATGCCAAGTACTTTAAAATCAGATTTACTAAATTGAAACCGAAGAATGGCACGTACTCGACAAATGTCAAGTTTGTGACAATAATCAATTCGGATTTTATTCTAATTAAAGAGTGATATCAGTTTCTCGATTCCGTCCGTAATTTCAAGAAAAAATTATGGAAATTAGACACAGGTAAACTGAAACGCTTTCTTTATTTCAAATTGACTGAGTTTTAATTCAAAGCTTTATGCGTTTTTCTTCAAACAGGATAGTTATTAAGTTGATTCTACTTTCAAACTTGGTAGTAATTCCAGCAGCATCCAAAGAAACAGGCAGACTCTCTCCACTGAACACAATTAAAGACACAATGTCAATGTTACAAAATGAAGTGGAGACTCATTGGAAAACGTATACGAATTTGAAAGAGGATTACAACAAACTTCTAATCCTGGGAATTACTGATCCTACTCAACTTTTAAAAAATCTCAACTTAACAATTACCCTTCCAACTCCAAAATCGGAAGTGAAAGGGAATTCTACAGAAAAGAATCAAAAATCATCCGAGGAAGATGATGAACAAAAATTTGGAAGCTATGAAATCATCAGACCACATCACCGACAGGGACTTCCAGCAGCCGAAACTCCATTAACGTCATTTGGTTGGGCGTTTGCACTGTTTGGTGGTTTTATAACGATTCCCTTCCTAATTGCTAACTTGGTCATGGCCATTATTTCATTCGCCATAAATACCTCACTGCGAGTCGATTCTCCAAGACTAACAGCTTTGCGCCAAGAGCAACTCGACGCCCTTGCGACATTTGGTGGAGTTCCTCTGGAAATTGTAAATCCAAATGATGATGAAGATGAGGCTGCGGCTGCAAGATGGGATACGGAAAACAGTTCCGGGGCAGAATCAGCAGAGAAGAGTAAGGAGTATCAACTAATTAAGCCAGGAAAAGGATTGAGATGCAAAACTTCATTAAGATCAATTTCATCAAACAATGAATTTTTACTATCTGATGCGCTAGGAAGCATGTCTAATTTGCTAAGTTCTTCCACTTCAAAGGAGCATTGTATTATGTTTATTGGTTTCTTACTTTTTTGGATAGCCGGTGCTGGGGTCATCGAATATCTTGGAGTCGATGCCGCATTGACTTTGGGTCTTGCGATTATTGCACTCATTTTATTACGTTCTAGTAACGGAGAGTCACAAGATTTTGGATCCAATTTTGTTCAGAAAAGAATATCTAGCGGAATTGGTAATTCATGTAATCAGATGGAGGAGCTAAACTTTGATGTGCATAGAGCCATTGAGAAAGTATACGAATAAAATTAATACCATTAAAGGATATAACAATGATTAAAGGAAAAGACCGGGGAAGGAAGATCCTAGTTTCCTTTTCCAGCCGACGAGTCTTGTCTTACAACGGGGAAACTTAGCATTCATGCTCGGAAACCTTCCGGCGGGGCGTGAATTGGATGAAGTTTTTCATATGTAACTTAGTCTCCACTCAAGTGTTCATTTTCAGTATAGAAAATAATTATTTTCAGATAAATAACTGCATAATTTAATTACAAATTAATACCTGACTTGTTGGAACAAATGGACTCATTCTATACCCGTTCTCTACTTTCTCCTTTGTTTACGGTCCATACTATCCCTTGATGTTAATTTGAATGGCAGAAACAATTAAAGTACAATTTTTTTTTGAAATTTATGTTGTACAAGCCCATTGCTTAGTAAATGATTAAGTTATTTTGGCGTTCGAAATATCTTGTTATTGGATGCAGTGCTCAATTTTCTTCCATTCGCCACTGTTCTGCTACAATGGGCTTCAGACGGGGCTACAATTTCTACTAGAAGCATACCCACTTTTCTGCTGCGCCATAAAGAGGTTATACTTTGCCTCACTTTTGTCCAAATTTTAACTTTGCATATGCTTAGAAGTTAGAGTTAATTGTCAATTTATTTTCTTATTTATTCAAAGGGAAAGAGCATGCCAGATGAGCTGAAGCGCGGTGTGGATGTGGAAGACTCTTATTCTTCTGCGCTATGAAATCGCAGACTTTTGTCAGAAAAAAAATTGAGTCTATTAAAGTTGAAACTAGGTGAACACGAAGGATCGTAAGAACTCGATTTCCAACCTCCCTAATCCAAACCACGGCACGACTTCCATTCAGAAAGGGGTCCTTTCTGAATGGAAGTCGTGCCGTGTCCAAACAAACCTCAAATATTTCATATACTAGATAGCAGACTGGAACAGCAGATTTATTCTATTATTAGTTACAAACTAAAAAAAAACTGCAATAAAAGCTGGAACTGGCATTTTTTGATTTATTTAAGACTAATCTATAACTAATTCTAGTTCTCATATGTTTCGTGTATCTCCCAGTTATAAAAATACATTACAAATGATTAGACACGAATAGAATATCTTACAGAGATACGTTGGTAATAAGTAAAAGTTGGAGTTTGGACTGATGCTGCTGGTGCTAATGCCAGCCAATTCATCAATGCGATCTTGCGAGGACAAGCTTCTTACTTGTTTCTCACCTGAGCCATAAGTTGAGAGAAACGGGTTTACAAACCCGAATTTTCTCATCTGCAGTGAGTTTAATATTACTTTACTATAAAGTGGGAAGGAATAAAGTGAGTGAGTGAGTGAATGATTGAAGTGAGTGATTGAGTGACAACTTCCACCTTGAACTTAAATTAATGACGGGATATTAGCCCGTCTTTGTTTATAACTAGGGTCCTTTATTTTCCCAATTCTATCAATTTCTTCATCACCTAATAGAAAAATTGGAACCGTCAGATACGTTGGCCGAATTAGACGCTTGTACTTAAACATTAACTATACCTTTACAAATGTATTTAGAATCTTTATCTTCCGAGGATTCTTAGTAAATTCCAATCTCAATATTTTCATTTAGGTTAAAAAAGTTTAGGTTAAAAATAAACCTACTTTGAGACTTCGATTACCGTTGCTAGTAAATGCGTTATGATATACATAAGTGGATCTTCAGTATCTAATTTATAATTCTGACCCCCGGTCCAATTTGTATTTTCGCCTCCTTCTTCCTCAATTTCTCCAAAAATATGACCATGACCATTAGCTTTTGCCGTTCTTCGTGTGGTATAAACATTACGAACCCCTAAGAATAAAAAATCTTATAAAATATGGAGTACCTACAACTATTATTACGTAAGGCTAAATGGAGGATTGATGACTATTTATATTTTATAATAGTGTTTTGCTGGTGTGTATGTATGAATCTAATGATTTTGCAGTATTCGTAACCTAGAATTTGAGCAACAACTCCTTCCATGAGCTGTCGATATTGGCCGTGACTTTTCACCTCCCTTTCCCCAGGTTCAAATTCTGCATCCCTAAACCGGGCCTCCGTCCCTGAAAATTGACGTTTGGCCTCTTTGGCATCAGCAATCCGACCTCGTCCGGCACAAGTCTAAAAAATAACTTCAAATTCTTAACTAAAACTAAATTATAAAAAATAAAATGAGAAAATGACAAAAGCAGAGTTTGAAATAAGTTAAATTTGACTGCAACATTTATTGCTTTTCCCCTTTAGTATTAAATCAAGTTACAAGTAAGAAAGAAAATAGGGAAAATGGGCTTTGATAATTCTATAAAGCGTTTCAGGAAATAACCAAACACTTGAGTGATTTTACCAAGTTTCGAATACTTTCTTATTCCTACTTATATAATTTCAAAAGACTTTTTAACGATAAATGAATGACAAAATAATTCCCCAAATCTTGGAACTTATTTAGCAGGAGGATTGAGAGGAAAAGTAAAGTGATAATAATAAAACATGCTTCCATTTATAGCCTTTGTTAATTACACGAACAGCAACTTGATTGATTTAAGGAATTTTCATGTGAATTTTTAAGTTGGTTATCACTTAACCACAATTTACCTTAATGTTAATGCAAGGGTACGGATTACAAATACAATGGGTTTTAACTGGTCAACCCAGCCACAAGAGGTCTTGTAACTCCAAAACCGCCTATCCGTAGGAGAAGAGCAACGGACGTAGTTTGGCAACTTGTAAATGCAATGCAAAAATAATTCGGAAAAAAATATGGCCCGAGTTGGAATCGGAGAATAATAATTGTTTATAGACTAACGTCTAACTAACTGAAAACGAATCCGCGAAATATTTCTCCGAAGAAAAAAGTTATGACAGATCGAGATCAGAAGTTGCCAGCTCCGTATGCTGAGAGAAACAGTGGATACTCAAAACTCAATGAGCGTCATGTGAGCCATAAAAGGGCCATATATAAGTAATTTTCAAAAAATATTATCGGCTTGTGCCATTAAATATGATTTTTAACTATCGCAAAATTCAATAATGACGAATGTGGAGAAACAATGAGTTTGTACTCTTTGTCATCTAATTTTCTGTTGTTCCATTGCATACACACTAGGGTTCTTCAATGGTCAATTATTCAAAAT
>Ga0194135_10002382_pt1 | contig 11383 bp, 11 predicted proteins | sample LitLau_LLRF_2013_FD_134024 | JGI IMG/M metagenome (GOLD analysis project Ga0194135, IMG submission 134024) | Freshwater sediment microbial communities in response to fracking from North America - Little Laurel Run_MetaG_LLRF_2013 (version 2) | ecosystem: Environmental > Aquatic > Freshwater >... | reverse complement strand
TTCCTAAACCAGCTAACCTTCTGTATTTCCACGCTACCCCTGCCCAGTAAGCTTTAGTACCAATTACCGGCATAGTATGATGCGCAAAGGGAAAAGCTACAGGAGTCATCGGAATACGGGCCCCATAATTGATTTTACTGACAAAAAGATAATCCCCGATCAGCAGCGATTTTTCCATCGAACCCGATGGAATTACATAGGCCTCAATAAAAAATATACGGATTACTGTAGCCGCAATAACAGCAAAAATAATCGCATCTGTCCATTCGCGTCTTTTAGATTTTTTCTGTACAGGAGTCCCGTCCTGGTTTTTGTTCTTTTTAAACCACATCTGCAAAATTTTAAATTAGATGAAGACCTCTGTTTATTGTTACAGTATCACAAAATGCAAGACCAGGAATTAAAGAGGCTTTAAATTTGAGTTTATAAATTAAAGCGGTTAAGTTTATGGCCGAAATCACCTTTCAGATAAAAAACAACAGCTATAAACAGATGAAACCAATTTTAAGAAACATCGCTATTATATTACTCGTATTAGCCAATGCAGGCTGTGATCAGCTGACTAAAAATGTAGCCCGTCAAAACATTGCTTATCATGAAACCATTAAGGTGATTGGCGATCATCTGATATTGACCAAAGTTGAAAACTCAGGAGCTTTTCTCAGCACAGGAGATTCACTCGGCGACACGGTAAAGTTTGTTGTATTATCTTTGCTGCCCCTGCTCGCACTTTTTTATGGGATTTACTATTTACTGAGAAATAACCAGCTGAACAATCTGTTGGTCCTGGGCGTTTGTTTTGTGATAGGCGGTGGATTCGGGAATCTGTATGACCGCTTGTTATATGGATCGGTTACAGATTTTCTCCATATAGATTTTTACATCTTAAAAACCGGTATCTTTAACCTGGCCGATGTTTCTATAATGATCGGTATGATCATCCTGGTGATACACCTATACGTTAAACGTGCAATTCAGCTTACATGAGATTATTAACCCTGACCACCTGTTTCTGCCTGCTATTTGGTTTAGCAAAAGCACAAACCAACTTTGTACGCCTGGCTACGGCAAAAGGCGATATCATCATTATGCTTTATGACCAGACACCGGCACACCGGGATAACTTGATCAGACTGGTCAGAAAAGGCCTCTTTAAAGATACTCAATTTAACAGGGTGATTAAAAATTTTGTCAGCCAGGGCGGTGAACTCGATGATACAATCCTCGACAGAGAGAAACTTCATCCCGAAATACCTGCAGAACGGCTCGCTGCCGAGCTCAGGCCAGAGCTTTTTCATAAAAAAGGAGCTTTAGGCGCCGGCAGGAATGATAACCCCGAAAAAAGCTCTTATCTCGATCAGATTTACCTCGTAGCCGGAACCTTGCAAACTGATTCCTCACTCGATGCACTTGAAGCCAAAAAGGGGATTAAATTTACTGCCGCGCAGCGTGAAATTTATAAAACAGTGGGTGGTACCCCACGCCTGGATCAGGACTACACTATATTTGGCGAGGTCGTAGCAGGAATGCAGGTCGCTGATGAGATTAACAATGTTCCCACAGACAAAAATGATCATCCCTTAAACACGATAGACTTTAAAATCAGTATTCTGACCCGGAAAGAAAGCAGGCACTATCTTAAGCCCTGATCTTAAGGTTTAGTAAATCAGCCAGTTCCTCTCTCTCCTCTTCTTCAAGATCTATGATACTCTCAAAAAGAGCCAGTACCTGTCCCCGCTGATCGGATAAAAGCAACGCATCCAGTAAGGCTACATACGTCTTTTTCTGATCGATACTCAGATTGCTGAACAGCTTGGGCTGGATCTCATATAAAGCTTTCAGTGTATCAAGCAGGTTCTTTCTGCGTGCAGGATCAGGATGAGCCAAAGCAAATATCCCTTCCTTCTCGTAACGCTCCAGCAGTTTCCCCGAATACTCCTTCAGGAAAAACTTTCTTTTCACCCTAAGCAGTTCATTCACCTTTTTATTCAGTAATTTGTATTCGGCCGAAGATTTTGAACGGTTATACAGCTTTACCTGCGTATCGAACTCAGAGCCGCTAAAGTCAAAATCAGTAAAAAATTCACTTTCTATGTAGACACTGTGAAAGTATTCATCAGCCTTTTTATTTAGTGTGGTATATTCCTTGTATTTCTCCTCTCCCCTCTCATTTACATAATAAACCTTAGAGAGTTCTTTATGCAAAGATTCTTTCCATTGTACAAATTTGAGTTTAAAGACAACCTGTGAACGTTCATCCTTTAACAGGATGCCTTCTTCATAATACTGGATATTATCAGTATAATCAAGCGGGACACCATTGACTACAATAGCATAATTCCTTTTTTTATTCAATTCGAGGAACCAGCAAAACTCCGCTTTTAAAAAGGGGATGATTTCCTGTTCCATATTCTCTTCCAGAATTTTTATATTGGAAAAAAGAACCCTTGTACCCGTCTTATCACTTAATGGAATATCCAGCAGACCGGCCTGGTAGTTATTCAGTGCCGATACACCAATCCTGATTCTTCCACTTTTCAGCACGTTATTATGTAAAAAGGTAGTCTGCCATTCGGCATCATTGGCAAACTTGAAAAACGTTAACCGTCCCACACCATTTTTCCCGTGCATGACCGACCTGTTCCTGTTTGCTGCTAATTGAAGTGCCTTTTCCGATTCATAGAAAGGATCGAATTTAACCTTTAGATTTTTGAAATTTATACCGTACCCATTATCATAGATTTCCAGGCGGTCCATGAAACCCAGTTCATTTGCGGTATAATTGATCTCCACAGTATTGGCATTGGCATCAAAACCATTCCATATGTATTCAGCAAGAGCCTGCTTTTCGTTGTAATTCCGTAAAACCTTTTGGATGCCGCTGGAGGTGATATTTACATTGTTTGCCATAGAACGGAAGGATATAATAGTTTCCAAAACTACGCAATAATTTGAATTATATGACTTTAAAGGTCTAAATCGGCGTTTTTCTGCTCAAAAACGCATAAAAAACTATACTACTACGATCAAATAATCCAAAAGTGGTGACATCAGTGAGCTGAAAATTTAATAGGATGCTTTAATTTCTTCTTCTATTCTCAGGCTTTCCCGATGAATGGCATTCATCATTTCTGTCACAAAAACAGCCGACAATCCTTCTTTTTTACCCGATTCGATACTCTTTTCCAAAACCTGTTTAAAGCGGTCTGCCTGTAATGGGGCAATATTATTTTTCGCCTTATAAACACCGATTTCCCGGACAGCCCTTTCTCTCTCACCAATCAGTTCCATCAGTTGATGATCCAGCGAATCGATTTTCTTCCTGTTGACCTGAAGGACATTCCCCTTATTTTCTGAACCCCTGACGTCTGCCGATTGTGCAAAAACAACCGTATGACTGAATAGACCTGCTAAAAATAAAAAGAGTACTCTGGTGTATAATTTCATAACGTTCAAAATAAGGACAGATTAATCATTCAAACTTATCGAATACCTGAGAATAAAAAAAATTACACCTCCACACAATAAAGCTTAATTATAAGCGTCTTTGTATATGAGAGCGTTAATTTAGATAGCGGGGATCAGTCGGAGGGCTTATCCCCGTTTCTTTTTTACAGCCCTTTGATAATGGTCCTTGTAACATGCGGAATGTCATCATCAAAACGGTGAGACCCTGGAATAACTACCTTATGCACTTTATCTGTAGCTTTCAAAGCTTTATAGAAATCGCTCTCCTCATCTTTACCAAAGATGCACCAGACCGGAACAACAGATTTTGATAATTCCGGCATGACTTTATATTTTTCCTTATCAGTAGAACCAAAATTCAGCATATTCTTCAGTTTCACCACATATCCTGTCGAAAATCCAGGGGAAAGCAACACCAGCGAGTTCAGTTTTTCAGCCAGGTTCTCCGGTAAACGGGAGGGTACAAATGCAGCCACATCCGCACCAAAAGAATAACCAATCATAGAAAAAGACTCTTTACCCCATGTTTTCAGGTAGGAAGTTAAAATTAGCTGCATATCCCTGGCAAAATGCTCAGGAGTCCTCTGGTTCCAGAAATATTTACGGGTATCCAGTGCAACGACAGCGTATCCGTTTTTCACCAGTTCTTTCACGGTTCCTTCAGAGAACTTATTCCAGCCACCATCTCCCGTCAGGAAAATCAACAGCGGTTTAGCCGACCGGACATAGTGTATATGTAAAGGATATTCTGATAGTTCACGTGGGATTTGTGCGTTAACGTTCGTCAGACCTGTGGCCATGAAGAGCAGAACGGTGCTTAATATGGTGCTTAGTTTCATCGTGCCGCAATTTACAGAAAAGCTAATTAATCGCACCAATATGTGATCACAATCATTTTTCGGGTCAGGAGACAATTTTATATTTGGAACAGATAATTTATTCAAACGCTGGTGGATGCCGGTTAGTTACAAGGGGGCTTTACCGGGAAGTTCAGCCCCCTTCCCCAATCTCCTCCCAGCTTTATCCGATTAAGCTTTATTAAAAGATAACATTCAAATGAAGATAAATTTGTCTTTTATTATCCAAAACCCCGAAACTGGTACAGGGTTTGCCCATAGTTCCTAAATGATATATATTTTTATCCTGTGATCTTCATCAAGATAAAAACCGGCTTATATCTATTAGAAACCTATTGAGAAATGACAAAGCAAATTTATGTTGTCGAAGATGATCAGGATATCAGACAGATCATAGAAATCATTCTGGAAGATGAAGGCTATCAGGTCAGACTTTTTCCGGATGTTTCTTCCTTCCACGCAGCTAAAAAAGATACTATTCCTGATTTATATTTACTGGACGTCATGCTGCCCGATGGCAACGGCCTTGACTTATGCAAAGAAATCAGAACATCACAACAAACCAAAGATATACCGATTATTGTGATGTCTGCACATGCTAAAGAAGAAGCTATCTTTAAACAATGTAATCCGGATGATTTTATCAGCAAACCATTCGATCTGAATGATATCCTCTTTAAGATAAAGAAACAGATAATGCTACATTAGTTTCAGCTATCTCTTCAACCAGCCTGTCAATCTGCTCTTTAGTTACATTAGGCATACATATGATGTGACACCAGCCATTCTCGAGGGCCAGCTGCCATTTAATCCTTACCTCCATTGTCGGTTCAGGCAGGTTGACGGTAATAGAATCCGGATTCCTCCAGGCATTGACCCCAATCTCCTTCAGTCTCATTTCAGCATAAGCCGCTACGTCGAGGCTATGCAACGCTCTTTTCCTGAAACCATCCAGTCCAAGGCATTTGATCATGTACCATAAAAACAATGGCGTGTGCCCATTTCTGGAGCCGGTTATGGTCGTATCCATACTCCCTGTATAAGAAACAGAACGGGCAATCCGGTCTCTGTTATTCTTTTTAACCACCACTACCCCACAAGGAATCGGTGAACCTATAAACTTATGACCGCTAATGGCAATACTATCCGCTCCGTCAGCAAAATCAAATGCCGGACGTGGTTCTATGAAAGCACTGTAACTTCCCGAAAGCGCACCGTCTGCATGGATATAATAATGCTGGATAGCCAGATCCTGTAAAATGCCTTTGATTTTGCTGACATCATCCCGGGCCTCGGTCATGGTGGTTCCTATATTCGCAAAAATAATTACCGGCATATGCCTGTTCATTTTGATGGTGTCCCTCAGATCTTCATAATCTATTTCCCCACTCGGTTGCGTACGGATAACGATATTGGGCATATTCAGCAGATGAAGGTTTTTCTGTACACTATAATGTGTCGCCTGCGAAAAGTAAACCATCCCCTTTGGATGGATTTCTCTTGCCAGGTATAACCCGTATAAGTTCCCTTCAGATCCACCATTGGTCACATAACCCCACCAGTTGTTAACCGGTGCCCTGAAAAGTTCGGCAAAAAACTGCAGCACTTCCCTTTCCATTTCACGTGTACCTATATTATAGGTAGAGGGAACAAAAGGATCTCCAAGATTATTGATGGGAAAATTCAGAAAATCCGCCAGTTTAGCGTAATCAAAGTCTTTAGATACCGGATACCCAAGCATCAGCTCAGAGTCGGCAGTCAATCTTTCCATTAAGTCCTTTAATCTCCCTGCGTTTTCCGGGGAGAGGTTATGCTGTTCCATTTTGTAAATACAATTAGTTTAAATGATGTGTAAAATAAGCCATCTTAATCTTATAAAACTATTATTTGGCATAAATTAGAAAACAAACACTATTATACTGATATTTACAGTTTTTATAAACCTTTCAGGAGGCTTATAATTAATTCATACAGTATAAAAAAACTATCATGGAGCCATTTGATGCAGTTGACAAGAAGATTTTAAAGGTTTTACAGGAAGACGCACGTTTAAATACAAAACAAATCGCCGGTAAAATCGGATTGACTGTTACCCCGACCTATGAACGGCTCAGGAAAATTGAACAGACAGGAGTTGTCAGGGATTATGTGGCCCTGCTGGACCGGGATAAGATTGGTAAAACAATTGTTGCTTTCATCAATGTTTCCCTGCAATTGCACTCCAAACCATTAATTACTGTATTTGAGAGAGCAATTACCAAAGTACCCGAAGTGATGGAATGTTTTCACGTTGCCGGTAATTTCGACTATCTGCTCAAAGTAGTCGTGAATGATATGAACAGTTATCAGAACTTCCTTTCCAATAAACTGGCTACCATAGAGAATATTGCCCATGTTCAGAGTTCATTTGTCATGACCGAGATCAAACATCAGACTGCATACGTATTGGATTAAAAAATGTGGAGCCAGCAGGCCTTTGAGTATTAACCTGTCTGTTTCAGGCCTGCTGACACCCCTGTTTTCTAATCCGGGGGTTCTTTAATCAGTCGGTTGGAATGAATAATTGATTTTTGCATGTTTATTGATGTGTATAATAAAAATTGCCGGGCACCTTTATTATACAGTAACTGAAAAACGACCAATCTCCCATGCTAAATTGAATTTCACATATATAACTGTAATAACTTACAGTCAGCTAATTACAACTGAACCGCCCGGATAATTAATATTTAGTATACATATTATGCTTTGTAAAAAATAAACGTCTATTATTAAATATTTTTTTACATAAAAATAACACAATGTGTATATAAAGATAATTAATAATGTACAACTTGCAGACGTGGCAGAGAACGATAAAAGCGCATTAAAAGAATACGGTAAAAGGGTTAGGACCTTTAGAAAAGAAGCAAATATTTCACAGGAAGCCTTAGCTACCTTTGCACAGTTATACCAGTCCTATATTGCCTCTATAGAAAAGGGTGATATTAATATTGGGATACTTGCACAGGAAACACTGAGTAATACCTTTGGGGTCAAGCATTATCAGTTGTCAGACCCCGATTTCCCTATTCCACCAAAAAATGTCTTAAGGGAAAATATCAGGCGGTATATCGCCTCCAAAAACATCGATCCTTCCTGTTTAAAAGATAAAATGCCTAATCATGTCCGGCATATCGACGATTTACTGAAAACCGGTTTTCTCAATGAGGCAAGGACAAGCAGACAGATCGCTGAAAAATACAAAAATGAATATGAACAGGAAATCTCACCAACCCGTATTACAGAAATATTGAGTAAAGGACCAAGAAAGAACAACATTGAAATTATCAGGCCCCTGAACGGGAAACAGAACAAGTATAAGTTAAAACAATAAGGGCCTGTTTAAACAGGCTCCCTCGTCTTTTCGATGAGCAGAAATTGCTGCCATTAGAATGACTAACCTTTTTCTGTTAATTTCTTTCGGTTTAAGAGTTCCTTTATAGCTTCCAGATCTTTAGAAAGAATGTCAACTATAGTTTTGACAACCTCAGGTTCTTTAACAAGTGTACTCTCCGTTTTTTCTGCCGTTTTTTGTTTCATGATTAATGAATGATCACATTTAAATGATTCAGAATTATTATTTGACGCAGCAAATATAATAAAATACGATTTGCACTAGTTGTTTTATTTTCAATTACTTAACCGAAAATCCAAAAAGAATAACCTGAAAAATACTTTTTCTTTGTTTAAGTGTATTTTTCACACAATTTGTCATTTTTCATCACTTCATCAGCTAAGTAATAATTTTATTGCAACCCCAATAAATCTGGCGAAATACAGGTCATTTATACAGTTTTTGCTATTGGCCGGTGGTTCACAGAAAAATTACAGGAATTAGCAATAAAACACATTTGATTTGCCTGCGCATGAAGTTCGTTTGCCTTTGCAATCATTTCTTCCTGCTGTACAATAACTATAGGGTTTAACACAACCGCCGTAAACCTTCCGCTCCCGCTTTCGTCTTCTTCCATCGTACCTTCTGCCTGATCAGTATAACCAGTAACAACTACCCCATTCACCGTGCATAGATGAAGGTACCACAGCATATGACAGGAAGATAAGGAAGACAAGAATAACTCTTCCGGATTATATCTTGTCGGGTCGCCTAAAAATGACGGATCTGAGGATGCCGGGATAAGAACCTTATGTCCGGCTGAGATCACATGATCCCGGCTATAAGCTTTATAACTGGTCGTTCCCCGACCAGAATTGCCTGTCCATTCGACTGTTGTAAGATACTGATGATGCTTCATGTTCCTGTTCAAAATATTAAAGACCTGATAAATTGTACTTATCAGGTCCCTAAATATAAAAAGAAATACACAAGTGCTCCTCTAAAAGACCTAAAGTAATTTAGGTTGTGTTGCTTTTTTACCAAAACGCAACCCTACAGAAATTTCATGGGTCCCTTTACTGATCCGTCCGAGATTAGAACTGCCAAAACCGGTCTGATAACTGTAGCCGAATTTAATATTGTTATTCAGGATAACGGATAATATACCCGCAATCTCGTCTGTAGTCCTGTAATTTACCCCAAATCCAAACCTGTCTTTCAGATAAACTGTGGCCGACACATCGGCCTGAGTATCAAAAGTCCTTGCATAAGCAACCATAGTAGCCGGCTTTAACTTTACCTCCTCATTTAAGGTAAAAAGATAAGCGCCACTAAAATAATAGGTATTACTATAATTTCGCTTTTCTTCGGCAGATGCTGTTCCAAGACTGCGAAAACTTAAACGTGGCAATGAAGCACCGATATAGTACTTTTCGGGGCTATACAACAGGATACCCAATCCTGCTGTCCCCACTGTTTCCCTGATATCATTGCGAAAACTTATATCATGCGGGTCAACTTCCGAATAGCTTGCAATATAGTTTCTGAAACCCGCACTAACAGAAGCTGCCAGAAAATTACCATCAGAGAGCTGTACTGATTTAGCAAAAAAAGCAGAAACTTCTGTCAGCTTTTCAATATTGAATTTATCATAAGTCAATGATAATCCCGCCGCACCATTTATCTTTTCCAAAGGCAAACTTCCATTTAATTGAAAAGTATACGGAGCGCCTTCTATTCCCGCCCACTGCTTTCTGCTGTTCAGGTTTACTGATCCGGCTTTGTCCAATAAAGAATATGCTGTATTAAAAGGAATCTGGTTATCGTGGTATTGATTAAAAGAACTCGATTGCTGAGCCCGACTGATACACACCATCAGGATCAGTGCAATGGTTAAAATTGCCGATTTAAAGAATTTCATAGCTATGTTTTATATTTGAGTAAGGCCGGAATCTGGTTCCGGCCTGTTTAGAATTAGTATTTGAGGATAAAATAACCTGTTTTACTTTTCATCCTGCTGTCTGCCTGGTATTCTATCAGGCAGAAATATGTCCCTTGCGGCAGCGCTTCCCCCGATTTTGATTTCCCTGCAAAAACATGCTGATCATTATCGTATCCTTCTACATCAAATACTTTAAGACCATTGCGATTGATGATGGTAACCTTATTCAATGGAAAATCTTTAATCCCATCTATCGAAAGAAATTCATTTACTCCATCTCCATTAATTGATAAAGCCGGATGAACCCGCAATCCATCTCCGGTAACATCTGCTACCTGGACATCCTGCACAGCAAGTTCTGCTGCAGCATAACGATCATTACCCGACTGAACAGCAGTAACCTGTGTTTTACCAATCCTTAATCCTTTAATATCATTTCCGGTCAGAGAAATCAGATCAGGGTTTGCCACCTTAAACATCACCGGTAAACCAGCACTGGAAACTGCTTTCAAACTATATACCCCATTGAGCTGAAGCACTGGTATACTTTCAAAAGTAATCGTCTGTGCAACTTTGCTAACCATAAGCAGACGCACAGCACTTGGTATTGTCGCGTAATTTGGATTAGCCGGAGCAGTAGCCGTAATAAGCACATTTCCGACACCCGTCAGATGTATTTTATTATCCTTAATTATCGCTACGGCTGGGTCAGCACTGCTCAATACCGGCGTTTCTCCGCTTGTAAGCGTTACAACAGGCATAAAATCAGGATCGCCAACAAATTTTGAAGCGATCGGATCAAAGGTCATTGTTCTGGTCGTAGAGGTAATAGTTAAATTTCCACTGATATAGTTAAAACTATAATTATCGGCCGAAGCACCGGATAAGGTAATCGGGTACACACCTGCTGCCGAGTTTTGTACTGCAACCGTAGAAGCCAATGGCGGATTCTGTATCACGTTCTGCCCCTCTGCATTTACAAAACCACTGTATTTAAAGGTCAAAAGCGGGTTATCAGCACCAAATATCCTCGTTTTATGATCAGCAGTTACTGTTAATACCGCCTTATCAACAGCTAAAATTCCGGTTTCATAACTAAACGTATAATTTTGAGCTGAAGCAGAATTCGCCGAGATCAGGTATGTCCCCACCGGAGATAATGGGTTAGCTTTGGTAGTCAGCAAAGCTGGTGCAGCTATTGCAGTAGCCAAAGTTTCTCCATTGACAAAACCATCATAAGTTGCGGTTAAGACAGGATTCGATTGTCCGTATAATCTCGTTTTATAATCCGCCCGGACAATCAGCATCCTTTTATTGACAACCAGGGACTTACTAACCATTACAGCAGTAAAATCGGTTGTAGCTGCAAAAGAAGCTGTAATATTTACGGCCCCCGATCCTACAATTTTCACTCTTCCATTCTCAATGACAGCAACGGTCAGATTATCTGAAGCATAAGTTGGCTGTAATCCCGAATCAGCAGTAACACCAGGATTAAAACTGGCATCTCCATAACTCACTACCGGCAAATCAGGATAAACGACTGATGGTACACTTTTAATAGACAACTGTCCGGCTATATAGCTAATGGTATAATTAGATGCAGCCGCCGCACTCACAAGAAGCGGATAAATTCCTTTTCCTGAACCAGCCGTTGCTGTCGTCACTGCAACAGGTTTGTTAATTAAAACAGAAGATTGATCCCCGTTGACAAAACCAGTATAAGTAAATGTAAATACA
>Ga0194135_10002381_pt1 | contig 11383 bp, 7 predicted proteins | sample LitLau_LLRF_2013_FD_134024 | JGI IMG/M metagenome (GOLD analysis project Ga0194135, IMG submission 134024) | Freshwater sediment microbial communities in response to fracking from North America - Little Laurel Run_MetaG_LLRF_2013 (version 2) | ecosystem: Environmental > Aquatic > Freshwater >... | reverse complement strand
CCACTTCCAAAAAAGGTTTTTATCACCAATAGTAAATGGTTCTTTGTGAGTTGTGCTGGGTGATATCTCACCTTCCTTTCTTCTACACATGAACCACCGCATCTGATGTGTCTACCTTCATTCAATTCAATCTTAGCCCCTCGTAGGAATTATATACTTTCTGCCCTGTCTATTATATACAACCTCGTCTGGCGAATGATGCTTTTACCATCCACACTGTCTGGTCTTTTACTGTAATCTTTAATGCCACTGGAATAGCACACATTCATACTGCCATCATCAAATCCAGACTATGGTAAGAGGAGGATATATATAGTAGCAAAATCGTCAGTCACACACATCCAAGTATATACGCGTATCTCTGGCCGTCAGACAGTCTTCATGTAACTCGTAACTCTTCTCGCTCTTTCTTAAGAGTCATACACAGTAGTAGTAGTAGTAGTGAGGAGGGCAGTGAGAAAGACACAATGCTGATTCTAACTGCTGAGTGAGTGTAACTACCTTGTTTAAAAGAGTGGCATGGAATTTGGCAAGATTTATGGACGAACTTTAGGTGTATAAAAGAAAGACGACGACCGGCATTACTTAAGATAGAAAGGAGTAAATTGAAATGAAGAAAGGAGAAGAAGAACCTGGCCAAAGTAAAGAGGCATAAAGATGGATGAACTCTTGGAGTGAAGACTCAGCGAGTGGCTGAAGGTATACATACACAGAAGAGTGTGTGTGTTCGAAATAGATTGGGATTTTGTGTGTAGGTAGCAAGAAATACCTTAAGGAATGTAATGAAAAGGAGAAAGCTCTTCACACGGGCTGTAGAATTGTAGATATATACAGTCAGGCACATCAACACGAACCGTAAGCTTTAGCTACTGCTCCTATACACTGTTGTATAACGCTATCACAATTGGGCGAAGGTACTTAGATGAGATCTTGTCGTCTTCACAGTGAGGATGAAGTTTATAGCGTATCATTAACGATTTTAATGTCTCTCATCTAATCCATTCTGAGAAAATCATTGATATCAAAACGACTTTCACTCCAACTGACTCATCCCTCGAAAGATGTACGAATAATAAGGATAAAGGACTCAAATATCTCTCTTCTTACATCTTCACAGAACAGAGAAAGTCTGTCTGACTATACATGAACTATAATATATCTTTATCTTTTTGAGCAAGGCAAGCAGAAAAGTTGCTTTCTCCTTTTGTGAAAGGAAATCAAGAGGTAAATTATTATTGCAGATGGAATTTCTCAGAATGAATAGGAGAGCTTCTCTTTTTTCGAAACATTCTTTTAATTAATTGGCACTAGATACTTCTTATCTTATTAGTGGAATTAAAAAAGGATACACTGGAGACTTCTCCTTCTAATGCCTTTTTGATATCACTCAGATAACCTATGCCTTATTAACAATACTCATTCGTGCTTTTGTTTACTACGAATAAATCCTATAAATTGATGGATCTATTCATGGTACAAGAAAGCCAAAAGACTCCATATAACAAGCTAGGTTTTGTAATAGTAATTGATAACATTCTTTATAGTTGATGATTAGGGACAATGATTGAAAGCGCTCAAAGCACACAAGAAAAGATATGTGATTACGGATATCAAAAAGTTCATAGGTAGTTGTGTAATAAGGCACATGGCTATTGTCCTCGAATCTATAAATGTAATTCAACCTCGAAAGGTAATTACAGAAGCTATCAATCATGGTATGATACTTCTTCATTTAGACTCATCAACTTTTTTCTATCTAAAAGTATTCAAGTAACATAAGGAGCACAAAATGTCATGAATACTCTCATTAAATTTCTTGATTCATATGTGAATCCGTTCTTCATAACCAAAAAATGATAATGCGAAAGAAATAGAGAGTCGAGTCAAACCATGCATGAAAAAATACCCCATCATACACAGTTCAAGCAAGCCTACAATTTTGTGTCAGATTACCTCCCAGATTTTCGGCTTTCTCTATACACGTACTATTCAAGCTGCCTAAAAAGATGATTAATATTTGATGTGGTAACCAACGTAGACTGCGTCGAATTTCTTCTGATTGAAATGATAGTATTACTCGTCACAGACTACACATCTTTGCCCACACAATCCTTTTACACGAGATGTACGTTTCCTTTTGCATAACACAAACTTTCTGCATCAATAAGGAAGTAAAGATACTCAAATTTCGTATTCGTGGTAGGCGAATATTGAAAATAAAAGTATAAAAACTTTCACTGCTAAGTGCAGGTTCAAAGTGTAGCTTTCTGTTTCCTGCCTGTATGTAGTATCTGAAAATCTGATTCATGTATATTTACGTATATTATGTATATTATGTAAGTAGGTACTTATTGACAAATAGATTAATCAGTGCGCTAATAATTATAATAATTATTAACGCACTGACTAATCTATTCATGCTGATCTGTCTTAGAATAATTATTAATTATCATGAAGACAGATCAGCATGAACTCAGATAGTATACTGCTGAGGGAAACCAACAATAAATTATTCTTTTAATTCACCACGCTGAGTTTTAAAGCATTTTATATAATCATAATTAGAATGATAAAAACTATGAAAACTGCATTAAAATTATAGTCGGTTTTGAGCACATGTTATACATTCATATTCAAAATCAATAATAACGAAGATTCTCCAGCAGTATTCTTTCTGATTGCTAAGTACGAGGTATTCACATCAAGTTACACGTGTTTTGTAGCTTGGAATATGAAAAATTGGGTGTCTAGGTGCATCTTCGCTTATGCAAACATGAAAATAGAGAATGAAATAAAAACGCGTAGTGAGATGAATGATCATGACGAGTTTGAGTTGTTAGAGGTAAACGAAAATAGTGTGAAATTATGTTTAACGAAAAGCAAATGAAGACAAGGGGTTAAAGTACCTAGACACACACAACATTTATAAACTATCTCTCCTACATCCATCATCGTATCTACACACACACCTTTTAAAGTATATTTTCACCCTAGGGTTTGACTTCCATTTAGATAACACACGACTCGTAGAGGACGAGAGAGAGAGATGAAACAAGTCATTTCACTTAATAGATTTCTATTCCTGCCAAATTATCTCTCACTCAGCTGACTCAACTCATGTTCAATTTTCGAGTCTTGTTACGCTAGACTCTGTCTTGTTCCTGCGATGATGATGAAAGTTTAGTTTCAATCAGCATTTTACTCTCTTCTCCTTCGGTGTGTGTCTATCTACTACTATGTATGTTCGTGTGTAGAAGAAGCCTTTTGCTGTGAAGAGCAGCACAGAGATTCAATTTACACGCAGCAACGAGAGTTTTGAATTCATTCTGTACTCGCACTTTGCTTTTCCTAGTTTTCCTAGTCAATCCTAATCTTATATATATGCAGCTTCCTCTCTTTCGCTTTTCTGCCTCATCATCAACTTGGCTTACTTGATTCTTCGCAGGAGTATAATTAAATCCACTAGTTTTTACCACCTTCATGTGGTTCACTTCTTCAAAACTCGTGTAATTACTAACTGTATATGTATACTATTGCTCGGAATAGAACGCACTAAATTACGAAAATATGTGTCACTCAACCTACAATTATATTATTTCTAATTACGCACATATCAATCTAAAAGCTAATTTGTTTTTGAAAATTGCCAACTGTCATGATCACAGTGAACTTGGAAGACGCACTTGCACTAAATTTTACTAGAAGGCTTTTCACTGTCTGTCAAAAGCATTTATATATACATGTATATTAATATAGTGTGAATATCAACTTCTCGACATGAAGTCACTTGTACAGCTAAACTTTGTAAACTTCTGAAAAGTAAAGCAGAATGAAAATTTTAGTGGTTTACGCATTTCTAGTGTGTGAAACTAATTTACATTTCATTTCTGACTGTTCGACACTTAAAATAGAGGAATGGAAATTGAATTATCCAACTTGGAGATGGAATTTTGGATGGAAATAAGAAACGAAAACTTTTGATTGCAGGCATATATAGTGAGGAAAGTGTGTGTGTGTGTGGTATACTTATTATGAGGGGAGAAGTAGAGAAAAGTAGTAGGCTGGAAAAGGTTTGGATAAAATTTCTCGATTCTTCCGAAGAAACTCCCGGAGTGGACTCATTTCCTAACGAGTCTCTAAACAACTGAACATGACAAGAAACGTCACACCTTCCGGGCTTTGGGTCAGAGAGTTAACAAATTTTGGGTTCAGATTCTTCCTTAACAAGTTGAAGTAGTTTTGTGGTATTGGAGAAAGCAAGGACGATAAATGTGCGGGAGAAAGCTCTTTTCCTTTCTGTGTGTTTCTCTCAAGGGAAGTCACGGATACAAGTTGTCTCAGGGTTAAGAGAGTTGTTGGCTATATTATTTCTGACGATATACATGCATACGGACTTTTTTCCATTACTTCCCATCCTTTACTTTGGCCGGAACATGAGATTCGACTTTGACAACATAATCAGCCCCAGGTTACAGTGTAGGCAGCGGCGGAAGCCTGTGGGGTTTCCAACTTTCTAATGCCAAAACTACCAAACGAATGAATGTAGTATGTACATGGTCGTGAGCCCATATGTACAGAACACAGAACATACAGAATAGCGTGATAAGTGCGTTCTGCGTAAAAGTTTGACCTCAACTCTGAGTCTACGAATTTAACGTTCAATCAAGCTGTCATAACCTTTGATTTAAGATCAAAGAAGTAACCTCAACCTTTTTCAAACGACTCATCAGAGCGAGTTACGCGTTCAGGAATACACAGAAATTAATTATTGCGTGAGGAGTTCAAAGTGCTAGAGAATTGTTCTCTACTGACGAGTACTGACGACTCGTACAAGTGTAATATAAATACACAGTCCTCGTGGTCTAGTCGCGAGATTCCACACGCTGGCAATTCCTCATCTTGTGAACTGTATAAGTTACGAGCTAAAAGAACCAATGTATATTAGTTTCACGCTCTACATACTGTGCGCTTTTAACCTGCCTAGGAATTATGATATTCTTATGGTCTGCTGAATTGAAAACTTTGAGAATCATCCCGTTTGAAGTGTCACAAGAAACATGCCGGAGGAAATGAATGAGAGAGAGTGAGGTGTGTGTTATGAGGAAGGAGGCATGAAATATATAATGTCGTACAAGGGAGATTGTGTATAATTGAGTAAGTGTGCAATTAGAGATGGTCGTCGTCGTTGGAGAAGGCAGTAGAGTAGAAATCAGAGTTTACATGTTTTGGAACACAATAATAAATGGTAGGATGTCTTGTGTAGGCGAGAGAATGGTGAATGGAGAAAGTGAAAGATCAAAAGGAAGAGAAGAAGATGTATGTTTTGATTATTGAATGAGGAGATGTTTGATTGAGGGGGATGATTGATGAATCAATCCGTCAAATTACGCCTTTCCTTCCTTCAGGCTCAACTGCCACTGCCAACATAACGAGTCTTTAATGACGACGCTCTGTAACTCCCGAGCAAATCCACCCAACCAAATCAAATCGGCTCTGCCACTACGCGACTACGAAACATCCATCCATCCCGCGCGTCTCCTTCCTTCGTGTGTGTGTTTGTCTGCTTCGCCTCTCTATATATATATTCCTCCAGTTATTATCATGTCGAATAATTCTTGCAACAAAAACTCTCCTTCAAAAGATAAGCTGGTTACTGATTACTCCTGCTGGTGGTCTTGTTGGCCTCTAATGCCCACACGTTACTCGCAGTGCTTTGCTTTCTTCCCGTTCTTTCACACCTCCTCGCCTATCATTATCACTAAAGCTTTCATTCACCCGGTGAAAGAGAGATATACGTTATGAATTCATGATTTCCTCCATCCCACATAATTTCTCCTTCCGTTACTGACGACTCGTCTTGGTACACACACACATAGGCCAGAGCTTATATCATCATCATCATCATCATACACGTTCTCGTGAATAACCTTCACTCACACCGAGAGTATCGTTCGTTAGCGATTTACCATTTTCCATGCACTTGCCTCCAGTGTTGATTTAACCGGCTTTCTTTCACTCTCTACCATGTATTATATGCTCACACAAACTAGGAGTAGACACAACTCTCCCCGGCATGCTGTTCATATGCCATAAAGTATCAACATATCATTTCCGGCTGAACGCGACCGGCGGAATTGGTTATTCACAATTTCATTCCCAGTGAAAACGAATTTTTAGGTGAAAGTGTAGACACAGAATTCATCCATCTCCGTTAGAATGAAAGTGCACATCGTTGATCGTGTGTCCTCATTTTATTTCGGAAAGCTTTCTTTTTCCTCAGTTGATGGAATGCTGTGTGAAAGAATCTAACGTGTCTAATATTATTCTTTATTAAATGGCCTCGCAGCATTTGGTGATTCACATTGCTTTGCACTGCTTTCTCCATTGTTCTCCTGGAGTATTCATTGAGCCAGCCTTGTATGTAGTACTGACAGAGTTCGCAGCACACACCCCTACACTTTAGTACAAGAAACTGCTGCTGCACAAAATTGGAATTTGAAGGAATTCTCTCAGTTGGCAGCAGCAGACTTTATTTCATTAAACATATTCTTTTCACTCAACCATGAATTCTTCTTTCCAGATTCTTGCATTTCATTCAAATGCGAGTTTGCAATATTCACTGGATCTTTCAAAGACAGGACATTTATTAATGCTCAGAGTACATCCGAAACGGCTTCACGTGAACTTAAATGGTAGAACTTACCTTTCTACTACTACTTCCTTATTGGGTTTGATCAATTCAAAAGAGAAGAAGCTTTTTGCTCAAGAGAATGTATTGTGTGAGGAATCAATCAAACACAATGGCTTTTCGAGGTTATTATTAAATCTTCTAAAGCTTTCTCAGTGGCAAAGTGAATTCAAATGTGCTGACTCTCAATTCCATCACCCAAACTAATCTTGTGAAGGACGCACGCTATAAGCACACGGCACAAATCTGATTGTGTTCAAAACCCAACAATAATTCCAAAAGACATCATGAATAGAAATGAGATACTGCACCTCTCAAAAATAACTTTCAAAATGGCAACCTAAAATGTTACAAAAAGAAAACCCGGAAAGCTGTATATATAAGCTTTAGGCATAGATGAGACGACAAACCTGAAGAGACTGATAAAAAACCGTTAATAAGATAAAGCTGATATGATTGGAGTGTCAAGAACAACTAAATTTTCCGTCATTTATCATGAAAGTGGAACTAATCTTGCTTTTTATCGTGCTGTGGTAGTGGTGGTGGTTAGTATTGGAATATAAAGATGATTACATGATAACAAGCGTGAAAGAATTCAAATATTATACTAGAAACCGGTAGAGCAATATCATCTCCATCAAATATAGTATGTTCTCAATATCACGTCGTAGGTCTGCATAACCCAATATTAACTCTGGATTCGTGGAGCTCTTGTGCAAAGTTAATATAACGATGAAGAAATAAAAACAAGTTTGACAGGAAAGAAAGTACCTTATATCAGCTTAGCTTGAGAGAGACTACGAGAAAATTCCTTGGTAAAGTTAACGAGAATCTCCGCCACAAGTCTTGGGTCGTAATAAGCAAGGAATCTTGCTGAGGTTGTAATGGAAAACAGAACCGAGAGATCCAGTCGAAGTTCTTTTTGGGTAGATTTGCTCATCAATCAACTTTTTGACACAATATCAACTTCTCCATTCGCACAATCATCCCTCTTCTTCTTTTACACTCTTTGCTCTTGCACTTGTAATCCTTCAAAGCATATTTTCTAATCATATTAAGTACTGAAACTCAAAGTAAGAGCGTGGTGGGTGGTTGTAGTAACGTGTCTACATCTCTCACACTAATGCTCATAAGATATTTCATCCTTCAGTGGAGTTTCAGTTGAATTTATGTCCAAGTTCCACTGATAGCGAACCACGGATACGCGAGAAAGTACAAATATATACAGTAAATTGACTTCTTCTCTTCTGTGGGGGTGGCACACCCAGAAATCTCTAAACAGGAAGTAGATCAAATAAAAATTGATAGAGTTGGATTCATTTAAGTCCTTGAAGACTACGACAAGTACATTTTCCGGAGAACTGGAGAGTCGAAGGAATTCTACATGGTAAGAGGTTTTGTTGTTGAAATATTTGGGGTAACAGGATGATGAATAACGAACAGGAAACGCAAGGAAAAGTAAACCAGTAAAGAGATGAGCGAAATCCAATCTCGAAAAATTGAGGGAAGGCAATCTCCTAAGGACGAAACGATAGATGAAGCAAAGGCATGTGGAATATTTTGAGAAGTTTCCTCAGAAAAGAACTTGAACCTTTGCACGAGGAGGAACTTGGCTTTCCCCAACCAAGATACTATATTTATACATGGAACGACGACGATGACGATATAAGAAAAAAGAAGGAATCAAGGATTACAGTTTGCTCTGGCTGTAGATTGCATTTTAAAAAATACACAAAGACTTTCCCATTTTTCAAGTCAGCTCCGTCAATTTTAATATTTCCAAAGTTGAGAAACAAGGGCAAAGTAAACATAATGTAGGAAAAGAAGAAGGCGGCGGTAGTGCCGTATCAATCAAACTATAGCTTTTTGAGGAGAGAGATGATCCTTAAACTCTGCTAACACATAACCGTGTGTGTGTGTGTGTTTTTATGTGGCTGGGAGAAAGTACCAAAGCTTCGTCCTTGCTGGTATATACACAGTAGTAGTAGTAGTAGCCGTCAAGGATTCACTAAAGCTTGAAAAAAGAGTGATGATGATGCTTAAGTTGATGATGGGATATGAACGGAAGGAAACGAGTTTCTTCTGTGTGTGTGTGTCTGCCGTCTAGTACACAACATGGTTTGCCAGAGATACGATGAGATGAAAAACATTCGATTTTTCACAATATATATCTAACCATCATTCTATGTATTCATGAGGTATATTATTATACGGTTGTCTTCACACTTTCACCAGTCTCGTTATTGGGAGACAGGCCCAGTGTAAAGTGTATATGATGTATAAACTCCTGCTGTAAGTTGTATATGAATATATACGCACTACATACTACATAGTACATGTATATGTGTGAGAGAGAGTGTGGGTAGATGAATGAATGGTTGTTGGATTCACAAGGGGATAATATATGATCTCAAAATTTGCATCGGAACTGGCTTTGATGTGTGTGAGATTACAAGTTGTTTGCTGCCCATCATTCATTCTCATCTGTACAAGGGGATCCTATCCTTCTCTTCTTCAACACACACACATCACAAACTGCTTTCCTTCCCGAAAAAAAATTAACCTGTGATGGGGAACCAAAATGTAGGAGGGATATTATATATAATCCATGTATGCATTATTGAGTAATCCACGTAAGAAGACACTAAACGAGATCCACCCATTCACAATTTCTTGGTTGAGTCTCCCGTTTAGTTTACAATGCTCACACACACGTATATTTATATTAAATCTGCTTTTGTTTTTCCTCGAAATTGTTTCAGGTTTGCAGTTGGAAGTGTGTGTATTGTAGCGTGAACTGTAAGCAGATTTTCATGTGTTTTTATGCACCTTACGAGGGAAAGGTATATAGAGAAAGATTTTATTTCAACGTACTATTATTCCGAGTATTTATCTTTTGTGCTCGATGTTAAAGCAAAGTAACCTTTTGTTATGTAAGAACCCCGAGTCTCGTTCTGTGTCTATTTTTGTCTCCTTTCACGTACTTTATTTGTCGTTGAAGGTAAAGTGATTTTGATTTGCATAATATTATTTGATTCTCTTTTACACATATAGGTTGAAGAAACCTTTGAGAACTCTCCTACTTGCTACAGTGTACCATTGTTAGTGAGTAAATGCATTATGTAGCACGTGATCTACAGCAAGCGATAAACAGGTCGTATAAGAAGCTTTTCAGGTTCATTTATGCAAGAGAGAACACCGGCTCTAGTTGATGGGTCAAATGTACCTACAGATATACGCAACATATTTTAAGTTGGTCTTATTTTTGGAAATTCTGGCGAAGGAGCAGCAACCACATTGGAAATGGGGCTGAGACTTAAGGGAGAACTTTCTCTTTTCGCATTTACCTTAGCACATACCTACTTGAGAGAGAGAGAGGCACCTGAATTCGGTCAAACCAACAGAGAGACACACATCAAAAAGAGGTTGTGCGAAATAGTACACGCAGCCTTCTGCTGCTGTGTCTTGTTCAAAATGTGATGATCTTGAAGAAAATCACATGGCTGAGTGCCTAAGGTGTGTACTGAAGGGAAAAGTCCGTATGGTGAAGCTAGAGCTAGAGAAGGGAACCCAAAGGAAGGAATGGAAGAAAGGAAGCACAGACGACTGAATTGGATGGATGGTTGGCAGGAACAAGCCACAAAGAAGAGCCTCGTAGAGTGTGAAAGCCTTGATAATCAGTCGGGGAAAAATGTCTTATTCTGGGAAGAGTGAATGTGACTGAGTGACTAAAAGAAACAAAAGGGGAAAGCGAAATCCAAAAAGTATCCGAGGAAGTTTCTTTTTCACACTTAGCCTTGGGTAGTTTCTCTTGTGTGTGCAGTCTCCCTCATCATCACAGCTCAATAGAAGATCAAAAAGATTTCTTCTTCCCTCACATTTTTTCACACTGCCAGGAACTACACACTCTTGAACTTTCTACTACACACACATCCACATAATACACACACTTTGAACTCTACACACACACACACACTGTACACAGCTTCTTCTAATTTAACCCTGTCATATGCTCCACACAAACCTTTCTCTCCCTGACTTTCTCAACTCAGATAAATTCGAAAAGTTAACCTCCTCCTATTTCCCCGTAGGTAATTCAAAAAACAAAGACATTCTACACAAGAAGAGTTTCTGCTACGTTGTCAATGCTGACATTCCTTTACTATACAGTACTATACACGCTAACATGCAATAATAGAACCATACACAATAAAGGTTATATGACTTGTATTAGTCCGACTAGATCACTCACTGTAAACTTTAATCAATCGTGATAATGATGAATTAGAGACAGATAAAAAACTCACAGTATACGTCCTAGTAATAATACGACGACAAAAGGAACTCCCAGGTCTTCCATTAATCCATTCAGTCAACTATAAACATCTTCATTGAAGTCGTCGTCGTCGTCGTCGTCGTTTTATTTGACTTTGTACCTAATATGTCGACAATAATGATTGTAAATTATTTATCTTGCGACAAAAGAAAGAAAAGTAATCTAGAGAATCTCATCCTCGATCTCGCACAAGAATCTCAGTTGCTCTTGCAAAGGATTTTTTTACTTTTCATTAGTTTACTTAATTAGCCGTTGAATAGAGAGCTGAAAGCGTCGCATCATGGGGATTTCATGAGGGAGAAACCTTCACGGTTCTTTTGTGAAGACTAATCCTAACTTTGTCCTTACTCCAATGACTT
>Ga0194135_10002380_pt1 | contig 11386 bp, 12 predicted proteins | sample LitLau_LLRF_2013_FD_134024 | JGI IMG/M metagenome (GOLD analysis project Ga0194135, IMG submission 134024) | Freshwater sediment microbial communities in response to fracking from North America - Little Laurel Run_MetaG_LLRF_2013 (version 2) | ecosystem: Environmental > Aquatic > Freshwater >... | reverse complement strand
AGATTTTTGGTTCTTTTGCACCATTTCGCAAACTTACGTAAGGCACTACTGCACTGCACCTACGTACTGTAGTTTTAGAGAGTGACTCGTGAGCAAGACGTATAGTGCGGGGTATTTTTAGAGAGTGACATTTATGCATGCTGTGTGTAGTTTTAAAAGTTAAAGCTGTTTCCGTATTTGAGTTTCTGAGATAAGCATAACATAGTCATGGTCGAAAGGTGACTAGGAATAAATTGGTTAACTGAAAGTGGTGTTAAATAAAATATCGTGAGAAATTCCAGGGTATAGTAGTAAATGCCGGGTTTGAATCTTCTGTGGATTCCTGTGTTTATTATAAACGTATAGTATATAAATATTTTTAAGAATTTTGAATGTTCGAAAATGTCAGAATTTATGTATTTAATTGAAATGTGTATTATTTTGCAGCCATCATCCATTATGTGTTCTCCAGTTGTAGCAGAGTTGACGGAGAGCTTACTAGCTAATTATCGAGCAAACCAGTTGGGGGTTTCGTTCGCAGGGAAAGTTCTCAAATGGAACACTGGTGAAGATGGTAATTTTCAATAATTCACGTGAACGATTTCTGAGTACAAAGAATTATCTTAAAGCATTAATATTCATTGTGATTTACTTTACAGTTACGGATCTTGTAGAAGCTATCAAAAATTGTCCGACATTAAAATATCTAGAACTAGAGGGAAACACATTAGGTGTTAATGCTGCGATTGAAATAGGAAAGGCCTTGGAAAGTAAACCAGAGTTTGAGGCAGCGTTATGGAAAGATTTATTTACTGGAAGACTGAAAAATGAAATTCCTCAAGCTATGGTAAAGATGATCTGAATAAAAATATCCTTGTAATAATCTTGTATGAAAGTGTGAAAATGTGTGAAATGACGTTTCAGAAATACTTATTTTCTGGTGTTGATCTTGCGGGAGCTCGCCTGCAGTACTTGGACTTAAGTGATAATGCCATCGGGCCACTAGGCATGGTGGGTTTGGCTCCATTTTTTCAAAGCCCTAGTAGTTTTTCTATTAAAACTTTAATTTGCCAAAATAACGGGTTGGGACCTGAGGGAGCAAAAGTAAGAACCTAAAATCAAAATCCCTTTTTTGGTTTGCTAACCTTGGATTGTTTGATTGGTAGGGCTTTGCTAAAATTCAAATCTCTATTTTCAGGAATTTTCGAAAGCGTTGATTAGTTGTCGTGAACTTAGCATTAAAAAAGGAGGCGAAGTTTTTAATCTGAAGAAACTAATGTGTGGTAGGAACAGAATGCAAAATGCGGGATCATTAGCAATGTCTAAGTTCATTCAAGTAAGTAGATATAGCCTTGTCCTGAATTTCTCCGTGATAATGTGTAATTGAAAGCTCACTGTATCATTGGAACTGGTGAAGGTTTGTGATTCTCTGGAAGAAATCCATATGCCTGAAAATAGTATTATGGGAGCAGCTCATGTAGAAATAGCGAAAGGACTTGCTAACAACCCAAAACTTCGGGTTGTAAACTTCAATGATAATACCATCAACGGCAAGGGACTGGACGCGTTTGTAGACGTGATTGGATCTCTCTCGAATTTAGAAGAATTGAATTTAGGAGACTGTCTGCTGAAAAGCCAAGGTGCCATGCTTGTGGTAACCGCTATCAAAGATCTCCCGAATTTGCGATCACTTGTGTTGGAAGGCAACGAGATCAACGGGAACGCAGGAATGCGAATAGCTGACATGCTGGAATCTCACCAAAATCTACAGGCTTTGAATTTGAGTTCTAATCCATTTGGCGAGGAAGTATTGTCAGTCGTAAGATCAAAACTTATTCGGATTCCTAACCTGAACACCGAGTAAGTAAAATACATAATCCTCCATACCCAATATTTGATGATATTGTTTCTTTTCATGACGCTTAATTTATCATGACTGTATTTATTCAGAGAATGTGAGGAAGAAGCTGATGAAGAAGAGGAAGAAGATGGAGAGGGGGAGGGTGAAGATGGAAGTGAAGAGGAGGACTATGATGAGGAAGGAGAAGTTCGTTCGGAAGAAGAGGTGGAAGGAGAAGGTCATTCGGAAGATGATGACTACAGTGATGTAGAGGATGTTGAGGAAACTGTAAGCTAAAATGTCATCTTATCACAGACTATTCTAAATTATAATCCGGAAACCTTCTATGTGGTCCTTGTAGATGGATAAAATTCTCACATTTATCAATGAGCCCACGTTAGAAGCCTATAGGAGCATTCCTGAACCAGGGCTTGCGGAGTATGTATACGACATTCCTGTAAGTACAAATAAGTACATGTAAAATGAGTATACTTATAAATATTTTAACTATTGAGCTGAAAATATGTCCTTCCTTAAGAATGACGATGGTCAACCCTTTGAAATATTTCTAAATGGAGCAATTGGACTTCTGGAGGATTCAGTCAGCAAAGGCAACGAGTCTTTTGATGCCAAGTGTGCTTTCTTTGAGATGATGGGTGAAGCTGCAAATTTAGCAGATGGAATGAACAAACAATTTAGTTCAGCTTTATTAATAGCTCTGGGATTCCTTAAAGTATGTTTCTGTTTCAAAAAGTAGATAATGAATTCATTGTCCGAAAACAAACTTAATGTTTTCTCCTTGTCGCAATTCGTAGAACGGGGATAATGAGTACGTTCGAAACGAGATTTCCGTACCACTTCTACAATGCCTTAGCGTGTGGCTGATTAAAGATGACCAGCACAAAAGTACTGACCTAATAGACAACACAATATCCTCACTTAAAATAGCGTTTGCAAAGTAAGCATTACCACACCCACTAATGTTTGTAAAATAAATTATTGTTTAATAATATATCGTACTTTCATCGTTATTTTTAGCCCTCGCCCTGATCTCGATGTTGACCGGTCAAAATTGTCAACTTTGGTGGACTACGTGATCGCAAAGCGTCGGGAGTTGATTCAATCCAACTAATTGCGAGTTAGGACTTAAGGACTTACGATTTTTTCGGCTACTATTAATTCAGTATCCTCTTACTTATTTTTGAAGACTTGAAAGTTGAGAACTTCAATCTATACTTAATGTGACTTTTTCTATTGGCTTGTGATTACTTTTGAGATAATAAACAATGTAAATGTTGAACTATCTTAAACTTCGAACTACAATTGTTATCGCATACCTTTCACAATCGGATTTGTGCCTTCCCTACCTCGGTCGTTTTGCATATGTTGATCGTACCTGTATCTTTATGAACATGATAATTTGTCTCAAAGTTGATCCTGTCATGATTTTATGAGCCCCACGAGCCTACCACAGGGTTACTTCTCTCGACAAGGCTGTTTCCTTTCTCCTTTGTGCATTTTTCTACCATCAGCTGTCAGGTTTGATTATTACTTCAAGGTAGATAGTGCTCGTCATTCAAGACGTCTTCTCAGTACGTCATAATCTCGTGATGCTCTTCCTTACGAGGATCAGCCTTACAACTCCTCCAACTTGCCTGAAGGATAGCTGAGGAACGAGTTTAAGGTGCCAAGACTCAAAGCAAGTTTACGTAGGAAATGCAGCAGAAAATAAAAGTTTTAATCTTACTAGATCAAATGCATGTTAAATGTAAGAAAATTTAAATACACAAAGGTTTCATCTTTCATAATTAATTCTTTATTATAATCAGAGTACAGATGTGCAAGTTTATACGTAAGTACGCAACCTATAAGGAGATTCATAATTAAAAGTATCAGTTTATAAGCATAATATGACGCAATGCATTTATCTGGTGAGCAAATGCATCCAGCGTTGTTCTTACAACTCCACTCCGACGCATTCTTTAAGCTCTGCTGCTCTCGAAAGAACCTTAATACTTAATACCTCAATAATATACTTTTATCTTATCTATCTTAATAAAAACTCTGTACATGAGATCACGGTTTCTAGTTTCAAGCTTCAACTAGTTCTTTGTGAAGTTGATGACGGTAATGAATGATTCTAACAATAAATACTTGAACAAGACTAAATCAACGGAGGTTTTGACTTTGTGACGCACATGGGACTTCAGAAGCAAACTATAAGTTTCTCTGCATAGGCCAAGGAATGTCCATCTGCTTTCTGACTTCCGCTGAGTTACCATCATCCCAGTCATCAAAGACATTTCTGTAGGCAGGGATGATCATAAGAGGTTCTTCATTTGTAGCTGACACATCTCGCTTAAGTCTGTTATTATTGTTTGTGAATCCCGGAGGAGGAAGAACTCGCTGGGAATTCGTATAAGATGGAACTGCCATGACTGTTGGAAACAAGGAGACATTTATTTAGTAAACTTGCAAAGCATTAATATTTCAACTGACCCCAAGAAAAGGTCCACTTTAAAAGTATAGCAGATTGATTTGCTTTAACTTACGTTCATAATCAGTTTCTTTCCAGTGACCGAATCTGTCATACTCTTGTGGAAGAGAGAAAGCGATTTCCCCACAGAGTGCGAGTATTACGAAGAAGATACAAAAGAGAGGTAATTTGAGACAACGCATGTTGACTTCTGGACACTTTTCTTTTAGATCACTTTCTTTAACTTTTGACAATTGACACACAGACTTATATCGAGTCTTCAAACTAAACGACTTATTAACTTGTATCTAGTGGAACAAAGGTGTGACTTGTAGATAAAGCTTTTGGAAGCTCACAATGACTGATATTTGCTTTTATCGGGGAAGAACTTGACGGTTGACCGCAATTGATGGAATGATCAAGAAGAAAACAATGAGAAGAGTTTATATTCAGAGCTATCCATGCGTCGAGATGATATGATCCGGCTTAGTACGAAGTAATTTTAATCATAAAGGCCCATTATCACCCAAGCATGTGTGACGATACGGAATCCCCTGCAGACCTTACATTGCTTCATAGATACTTCTCGACTCTCGTTAGAAAGAAATCGTCTTCAGTTAGCGATATACCAAATGATAATACACGAGTAATGTGAGACGTCCACCAACACTACTACACAAATATGCAGGATTCCCAATTCTCAAAACAATGAGTCTTCTTACAGTAGCAGTATGGTCTTATTATTACACATGCATTACAGAAGTTTCTTTCAGGTAGATAAGGACAATGATGGAGATGAATGAGAGAGGTTGGTTAATTACACGTACACAGAGGCAACTCATCAAAGGAAATGCCACACTATCTCTAGAATGGGATCATCTCATGATCTCACATATTATTATCATTATATGCCATGCATGCGTTAGTTAGTAAGTGTATGATGCATATTTATGTTATATTAAGAGAGTGACCAACTCCTCCTCTCTGCATGGGATTCAAAGAGATCAACAGAAAAGTAGACTACGTGCTGAAGAACATTCGTCGAAACAGGAAAATAACAAACTTTTCTGATAAACAGAAAACACAATGAAACACTGACGCTTTATTGCTCGGAATTCATTTTCATTATAGGACTTTTTGTTTCTGTTCCATTATTATAATTTAAGGGAGAAGCATCTACACATGCTTTCTTACCTGAATATATTACACTTATAAATCTTGTTATCGTTTTAATCATGATTCATCTTTTTATTAGTAAACAACACGTAGCGCGTAGATTTCTTGTGTTTATCACTTAAAATTCTCACACCACAATACGCGTATACTGATTTTCATTTCCAAGTTTTTTCAAGCTGTAATGATCAAAGTGTTCTACCCAAATTCAAAGTCAAAATAAATGACTGAGATGACATTCACGAATAACTCAAGCAAATAAGCATCGCAGTACATTTGTTCCATGCAGTATGTAGAGTATGTAGTAATCGAAAAAATTGTTAAGGAACCATTAACCAAAGTCAACTAAAGGTGAAAAATTGGATAAAAAATGTATCCTACATTTGAAATAGTAAACATCCTCTGCTTTTAAAAGATGCTTGACACGGATGTAGAAAACACAATGAGTTTTTTCCCCTATTTTTCAGATTACTTTTCTTGAAATTAATGGAGTGCTTTTAAAATTAAAGACTACACTTCATTCGTGAAATACTTCTCGTGTGTGGATTTGGGTGGCTTCAGATTCATATCCTGGAAAGAAATCGCAGAATCGAGATACAATCTAAAATATTCAGAGAAGTTTACAAGGAATCCATTTAATATACATTTAATATCCACCTTGTAAAAAGGAGGATGGCTGCTACACACGAGTGACTATTAAATAGTGGAATATCCCGATGGATTCCACTTAAAAAACCAGAGAGTCAAGACATCCGAAACCGATTTAATGTACAGAATTATGTAATAATCGCACCTTTATATCATTCGTGCTCCTTGTAATTAACCACGAGATTTATATTGTTTAGTTTTTATGAGTTCATCACATCTGCTCTGCTTTTGTGTATTGTACATTATACATGTAAACTATATTTGGGGTGTACAGTTAACAATCTAAGGGCAAAAGGTGGCTAACAAGGATTTGTTTAGAGTTTAGAACAATTATGAAAGTTTGTTTCCAAGAAGAAAGAATGGATCTCCACACAAGTAGAAGAAGTAGATGTGAGATTCACTTACATCCGCTTCGTTACGCCCGTAGTTATTTATTATTGTGGTTTACGGACAACTTGTTAAACTTTAAAGGGAAAAGGTAAGAGATAACTTGGCCGAGACGGATTGCTTGATTGATACCAAGTTAATAAAGTGAAGCTCTGTATCATCTGCACAAATTCTCAAATTCTGTGGGGGTACTAGCTAGCAAATTGGCGACGACTCGTTTATCTCTGCATATAGGGAGGTTATGTATTCTAGTTTCTAGTGGGCTAATGAAATGAATGAAGACGCGTTTCATGTTTTAAGGTAAAGGTTATGGTCAGCTTGAAACATTTGCAACACACAAGTTAGGGAAAAAACTTAAAACTTGAAGGCTTTTATTAACTGCCATAAAAAGTGGTGTATTATTGGTTGTTTCAGGATTAAAAATGTTTCTCGAATATTCTTTTGTTATATAACGCACCTGTGTGTACAAAAGCTTACCCAGTAATACTCCTTTAGTTGCGATGTGTTGATTGCACTGAATCTTTATATCTTAATAACACAAGGATGAAAGTTATCATTAGGGAGAAGGATGGAATCTTTTAATGAACTTTTTTGGAAGCCTCCGGGTGTATTAGTAATCTCTGAAACAAAATTAAGAGAAATATTATTAGTCTTGGTAAGAGATGTGCAGTCTTCTATGTAAATTAAACGCATCCTGAAGGAAATGTCTGGAAATTCTAGAATGCGCAGAGATGCAGGTATCCCTACAACAAGAAAAATTCATCTTACATACTTAATCATGCACACGGATAAAGTTGCATCTAGATCTTTTGGTCTAATTATTAATGCTTAGCCCAGCTGGACTTCCAGCGTTCCAGCTAAAAATATGTAACTTGTACTTATGGTTAGTTAAGCTACTGCTTGGAAATCCAGATACAAATCTATACAGGGTTATCCTCCCAGAACACACGTGAGATCGAATCATGCAATAAAATCATTTTTTCTGCTCAATATAATACTTGAAGGTTTTCATGTACCATATCAAAACTTTTTAGGTTTAAATTAACAAGAGTGTTTATTATTCGTCTAAGTATAATTGTAATTATAATAGTATCACAATACCATAAAGTTAATTAGTGAGAAATACACACGAGTTGAATAATACAAAAGAAACTTTGTGCTTGCTTTGGTTGTCACATTCCTTCTCAATCCATCAATTAAATGAACTTGGGGCAATTTAATAATAACCTCCACCATATCCACCATATCCTCCGTATCCTCCATAGTTGCCTCGACCTCCGTAGAATCCACCCCCTCGTCCACCTCCGTAATATCCCCCTCCTCCATATCGTCCCCCACCGAAACCTCCGTGGTGACCTCCATGGTGGTGTCCCCCTCCCCCGTGATGTTGAGGAGATCGTTTGGCTCGGGCAGCATCAGTAGCTGCCGTTGTTGTACTGGCTTCTATAAAATAATGAAATAGTTAACTTTAAATATCTGTTCGAACTGATTAAAAGTAATGCTTCTAAACTGTAGGATCAACAATGTCAAATAATTACCAGTAGTAGTTGTAGTGGTTGTGGTCGAGCTCCTCGCTGGATTGGCAGATGTAGAAGTCATTTCTTCGCTGCTTTCTTCAGATGACTTATCTTTCTTTTCTTTCTGTTCGTGATGCTTTGGAAAGCCTTCGACTGCCAAAGCAATGACAGCCAGGAGTAGAAATCCGTACAAGAGTTTCATTTTGAGACGTTTACTTGAGGTTTATAATACTAAAATTGACTGTTGTGAGACTATTTCGGTGTTTTCGGAGTGCAATATAACTTATCAATCGATAAAGTCAGTAATGAAGATGCTGTTGAGTTTGCAAATGTCTGTGTAGGTTTGACTTAAAACAGCCTTTGATCTTTTGTATTTATATGAAAAATCCTTTGCATCATGAAGACTTTCATCACGTACGCATTATTTGTTTTGATCCCAAAAGACAAGATTATTAATACGTCTTCTTCATATAGATAAGTGCATTAATACATACGGATAAGAATGAATGACTCGTAGAAGAGAGCTCAGTTGTAACAAGTTTGGTGAATGACGTCCGTAGAAATGAAACTGTTGTTGAGGAGTCTGAACTAAATAGAAGCCATATACGCATATATTCAATGATGATTGCGAGGTCTTCAATAAAGAAGGCGAGACGGGTCTTCACGAAGAACCAACACCTTCATTGTTGTGCTGGTTTTTCCAGTATTTGTTTGTGTTTTGATCGTTTTGAGTTCCAAGAAAGATCAAACGTGACTCATATTATAACTACATTGTTGTTTTACATCAGCAACTGCATTTGACTCGTCTGCGTGTACTTGTTTGTATTGTTTTTCTTACATCTATTCAATATATATGCTTTCTATTATTATGCGTACGTGGGATTTTTTTAATTAATTATGAAATGAACGTAAGCAGCCTGCTATTTTTCTTGTCTTGTTATTGGAAATGAGACCTGTGTATTATCCACGGAAGTGAGAAATCACCTTAGGAGTCATATTATGTTTATCTTGGAATTATTTAAGTTTTCTTGATTGGATGTTAAATCATTGAATTCTGAGATAACTTTTGGTGTGCACGTGAAACTATACGACCTGTTTACCTGTTCCAGCAAATGCGAAGCTAAAATTGTATGGAAAAGTGGAAAAGCATACGAGTTATGTGTTGAATGTGGTGATGAGGTGACCTTCCGCCCTTGTCAATTAATGAGACAGGGTCATCCAGATTGTTACACGGCATAAACTCCCACCACAACGCTTGAGATTGTTGAAAGTCTATATAGTTTGATGGTCACACTCACCTGCAGCTCCTGCTTCTTAAACCTATCATTAATTAAGACTTCCCATCCGTCCTCCAACTTCCGTGTGATAAAAACTCAATTAAAGAAACCATAAGTCAACGCAAGACTTTATTGTTACAAGCAAAGCTCTTTACATTTTTATTATAAGATACATTCAACTTGCCAGCGCCAGCACATTCTTTACATATGCCAACAATTCTGGACAGTCTTGAAAACTTATACTCGAGTCATCTGACAATTTAATTGTTTCAATGTTTTAATATAACACGTCAATTGTTTTTAGGGATGAAAAAAAGAACTTCCTTGTTCCGAATTTTTCCTCAACTACCTCAACAAAATTATTGCCTAGCCATTCAACTTATTATTATGCATAAATACTCTTTTGAGTGTATCGAAACTCTGAAACAAAACAAAAAACAGAAGAATAATTGCCAAGTACTTTTGTAGTTTTGAGGCTTTATGAAATTCACACTCTTCTTGTGATCTAACTGAAATATGAGTATGACCATTTAAGATTAATGATTGCAAGAAAAGCACATTGAGATTGTTCATCATCATCATCACACTGAGACTAAAAGATAAATTTTGTAATGTTTTGTATTTTGTATTTATGATGTCACGCAGATTTAAGCGTTACACAAACTTCTCAAACTCAAACTACAAATGCACATCGCAGTCTCCCGTTGTCCATTGGAAATTGTAAACTACGCATTGAATGAACTGGCAATTTTGGGGAACAAGGAACTACTATATGTGTGTGCAATTTCCTGTAAATTAATTTTCCCCAGAGATGAGTGTGATGATTTATGCAGATTTTCATATTTTTTGTAATGGGATAATCAAACACTCACGGAGTGTTATACACTGTACATTGTACGTGTGTGTGTGTGAGTTGTAGAAATGACATATATGAGTAAATGAGTGATAGCATCTTTCACACGATCTCGGAGATTACCTTAAAGACTTTAAGTCACTTTGGATCCGGAATGAGTTATTACGAACTATTAAGTAAGTTAATGGCCAACGTGGGGATCTCCCGTATAATCTCATGCATGCATATATTCAGATATATCTCTGCACTTGACATTCTATCCGTAAGTTAAGGCAGAAGCTTCTTAAAACAAAAAGCCTGACTAGATGTGACCGAGAGTAACTTCCGAAAATATTGCTGGGACTATATAAACTGCGGGAGACTTGGGTCTTTTTGTTATTCGGAGATTTCGTTGTGACTGCACCGGAAGACTTCCAAAATGCAGGAGTGAATAAAGTGTCTCAAAGAATACATAATAGTCGTTTCTACAATGAGACGAGGATTTTTTCCTTCGGTGAGACTTTTGAGATTTTAAAATTTGAGATTTGAAGCATTTGCGTGTTATCGGTTTAATTTTTGCTATTACTAGCTGTTAGGCTTGTCAATGGCAGCCTTGGCAGTTGTAGGAGATGTTGGTCAGCCAATTTCAAATCCAAATGTGAATCTTTCGAAGAAGCCTACTGAAGAGATGAAAGTAAAGACTGACGAGCTGTCTCATCATCAGTTTCCTAAGACAAGAGAAGGCCGGAGTGGGAAAGGAGTTGTGGTCATTCCTACAGGACAAGGCGTAAGATTCCACAAATTAGCTTACTTGTTTTTTAATTAAACTGCCAGCTAATTGCTTGTTTTCTACGTGAATCTCTTCAGAGAATCCTTCCCAAAGTATACTTGACTGCTGGAGTTGCAACTGCTGCGAAAATTCCAGGAGGGGGTGGCGGAGGCGGAGGCTGGGGTAAGTTGAGATTTTGGCCCCAATTGTTGAGCAATGTGTTTTTAACAGTTCGTTTATTGTTAAGGTGGAGGGGGTGGTGGTGGTTTAGGTGGACATGGAGGTGGAGGAGGATTGGGTGGAGGAGGACTGGGTGGAGGATGGGGTGAGCAATCAAAGTAAACATGTTACTTTAGGGGCTCGTTACAAATATGTTGGAATTCTTGCAGGTGGAGGTGGTGGATTAGGGGGCGGTGGGTTAGGAGGTGGTAAGTGATTGACTGGAGATAATCTGAATTTTGTAAGCTTGTAGTAGGTTTTAAAATATT
>Ga0194135_10002379_pt1 | contig 11388 bp, 8 predicted proteins | sample LitLau_LLRF_2013_FD_134024 | JGI IMG/M metagenome (GOLD analysis project Ga0194135, IMG submission 134024) | Freshwater sediment microbial communities in response to fracking from North America - Little Laurel Run_MetaG_LLRF_2013 (version 2) | ecosystem: Environmental > Aquatic > Freshwater >... | reverse complement strand
GTACAATGCCCATGGTTTTATGCCGCCGAGTTCGCCGAGTATCGCTGCAGCATTTATCGGCACTCTTCAGGAGGCTCTCCCGAAATTGTCTATGATGTTTCCTCCAACTTCAACCCCTTCTTCAGTATCTCCATTTATGCACCAAAAGGGAGGAGAAAATCTAAATTAGGAACCCATAAATTATTTTTGTCTTCCATGTCTATATCAATCTGGAACTGATTATTAGCAATGTATTAATTCCAATTTCTTTTTGCACGAACAAAACAGTAGGTAGCTCTCCATTTACCCCAGTACCTGCATTTTATGTGTAAAATTAAATAGAAAAAAATACCCGACACATACCCGACCTACCTAAGTATAGACAATTTTATTCGAAACCAAATAGGATGTCATAACGAGTAGATACCTAGTGAACCTATTCTGAGGAAAAGAAAAAATGTCCTTTTTGTAACGATTTAAGGAATGCGTTTAACTATTGTAAACAAATTAAATTAAATTAATGTTGGTTTATATGACTTTTCGTTAAATTTAAGCTGTAAGTCAAGATACAAAATATCAGAATCGTGTGACATTCATCTTCAGATGTCTAAGTCACACATGAAATCAATATTCTCGAGGAGTAGCAACGGTTGCTATGGATTTTACCGGCTGCTTATTAAACATCGGTGGCTCAGTAAGTGGTCTGAGGCTTGAAATAGTGGACAGAGCAGGAAATGGGTGGAAAAAAACGAGGTGGTGGAAAGGGAAAGAAGAAGGAACTTGAGGAAAAGGACATTCTAACTGAAGTCGACCGTGAATACTATGAAATACAGCTGGTTGACCTCAACAGAAAGCTAACTAGGTAAGAAAAGCAAAGGCCATTTCCTGCATAAGTTTTTAAAAGGGGTTTCAGTATATAATTGGAGATAGGGAAGTAATCACTGTGCAGGGAGTCAATTTGCCTTACTTCGTGTTCGAGGTTGCTTAGGAACGTTGTTACATACATCTTATCTAGCGGGTAGTGGGTCGAAAAATTTCCATTCCTTAGTTTATATGTAGAATCATCCGCTGTAAATAACTTAAAGAAGTAGGTACTACAAAGGACCACCCCCTAAAAGTGAAAACTAGTCACACGAATTAAGATAACCCAGCTACATTTCCAAATTCAATGAACAATCAATCCTGCCTGTAACATCACATTCATACTGATCACATAGGTTACGGAACCGAACAAATGAGCTGGAAACGCAGAATGCATCGCTGGAGGAAGAACTTCGGACTTTGGACGAAGACAGATCGGACATCATTGCGTACCTTAAGAAGACGCTGCTCACCAAGACTGACGAAATGACTGAACTCGAGCAAAGACTCCACGGACTCCGACAGGTAAACCAAAATATAAAGTTCTATGAGTGATAAGGGAAGTGGGTAAGCAGCTTTGGATACCATTAGAGAGAGAGAGAGAGAGAAAATACATAGACAACGGTACTTACCTGTGATATTTTGATGAAGTTCGGTTCACGGAGTCCACTATAAAGTACCTAAATCACTAATCAGCAAGCCTGCCTTGGTTTAGCAGTTTTAGCGGCAAGTTTTTCTGTAGGTTGAAGTCAGAATTATGTTGCGTACTAAGTATTATTAATTTTTGTAAAATGTATTTTTAACCAAGGCTATGGAATCTGGTGAAGTGAAATACAAGGAAAAAATCAATCAAATGGAACAAGACTACAAAAATATGCACGAAGAGCTCACGTCAGAAATCAAATTGTTATGTAAGTATTATCACAATACGAATACCTACACCATAAGTACAAAAGTGATAAGTTACGTACCCTTAGATTCATATCTAATTTTTTTTAAATTTAGTGGGGAAATTAAACTCTTTGGAAGAATTTCGTACACAAAGGGATGAACTTATGGCCAAATTCAGTAATCAGGAAGAAAAAATGGCAGACCTGGAGAAATTACGCCAAGAAACAATTTACGAAGCTGACAGGAAATTTGTAGTCGAAAAGGATAAGTAAGTACCATATCAGAATTTTGAAAGCCCACAAAGTACGTAATTCAGCAGAGTGCATAGGTAAGAGAGAACGTACTCGTAGGTCCGCTGCTTTAAAGCCAAATATATTATTACCTATCTATTATTTATTTTTATTTTTAGAAACGGACGCTGGAAATCTAAAGTAAGGTTATGAATCTAAAAAGGTACGAGTATCTAATTCTTGGATTTTTTTAGACTGAAGAAACAAATGGAATCGAGACTTGCCGATTTATCCCAACAATTCCAAGAAGCTACGGATGTTAGGATTGCATCAACGACCCACCGCATGATACGTGAAAACATTGCCATCAACAACGAGGTAAATGATTTTAGTAGGTAGGTGCGTATATTTATAACGAGCCTGAAAGCATACAATAATAATGCCTTGACTATACAATAATAATTTTAAAAAAAATCTAAGACTCAAGACCCAAGGGGTTGTATCTAATTAGGAGAGAAATGGTACAGACTTTTATTAAAAAGGGATGGGGCAAGGTACATCCAAACATAAGCCGATGTTCAAATTGCAAACAGCAAAAAGCTATTGCTTAATAACACTTCCTTCACAGCTGGACATAATGCAGGAAGTTCAAAAGAAACTGTTACTCGCCTACGACGATTTAAAGGAGAAGGCAGCCAATGCCGAATTGGAAGTGAAATTAAGGGAGGAGGAGCGCGATCAGGCACTCAGAAAGGTTTTGAAATACAAGAAGGTACTAGAAAGTATGAAAAATGAAAAACTGGAATTAGAGAAAGCTTCGAAAGATGTTTCGGATTTGACACAAGAAAGAAAAGACCTGACAGAAAAATGTGTTCAGTTGAGTGACGCATTAGAAGACGCACTGAATGAGGTAGGCTCCAGTTTAAAAAAAACTGAAGAAAATAAAAATTTAGTCACGACTCGGTAATAGGCCACACTATTCCAGGTTTTACCTCGAAAGAACATATTATGTTCAATAGTATGACTATCTGTTGTCAAAAACCAATAAACTAAACATTGTGTGCGAATGCTGGGTTATATAAACTGTTCCATTGAAAATCTACTGACACACCTATGTTCGACAGAAAGTTTAAAATTCTCAAATCACCTGACTTGAGCTCAACTAGTAGTGATTGCAGAAATAATCTCTCCAGATTACAGTTGACTCCGAACCACTATAGTAAATTTTCTCCTTCGCCTTCAACTTCTTTTAGTTCGTTTATTTTTTATTTTCCAGCAAAAAGCATTAAACAAACGTTTTGCGGATGGTCAAACAAATACAGCCAAATTATATGCAGACGTGACCGCCTTAAAAGCAAATGGCCGAAGGCTACACAATCTAATACAAAAAGCTGTAGGGGCGATCCAAGAAGCTTTGAAAATGAAAGAAGATGCTGGCAATGCTGATGCAGCATTGATCTCATATCGGAGGGACCATCTTCTCATAAATCTGCTGGAACTTATCAATAGATCGACCGGAGCTGAGAGAGAGAGATATGAGTAATATATATTTGCATTTATCTCAAGCACTGAGACTGAGACTAAAATAAATAGGAATCCATATTAAAACTCTATGCGATTGTTCAGAATGCTCGCTTTAGAAATAAAGTTACGTAGCTTAATAACTAAAAGGAAATTTCCTTCTTTTTAGGTTGAGACGGGGATCAACGTTCCAGGGATACAGCCAAGGGGACCTCGGATTCATACCCAAGACTGCCAGTGAGGAATAAAATAAACAAAAGAAATTTACAAATAAAACGTAAAAGTCTTTGTTGTTGGGTTAAGGGTGATAAATAAATAAGTCTTCATTTTTTTGGACGAAGTTAGGGTCTAGGCGATAGTTACAAATTAAAACTGATCTTCAACGCAATAGAGCTTTTTACTGGGATGTTGATTTTTTGCATAAAATATAAGTAAGGTGAGTTAATGCTGGTAGACAGTACAGGGCCTGAAGCCGCCATATTTTAAGTTAAAAGTTGCAGAAAACCCTGTGTGTGACGTCATAAGGTTTTAGCGTGTTTTAGACAAATAAATATCTTAAGGGTCCTTTATACACACACCTACCGAAATTGTAAAGCTATTCAATTGGTTTTCTCAGCAGCTATTTTTTACACGTTCATACTTTGCCAAAAAAATCTATCGTGATACGAATTTGTGGGAGATAATATTAGTTTTTGGCGGAAAAGATCAGTAGTAATATCAAGGTGATAAAAAGAAGAACCGAAAGAGGATATACAGATAAGCAATAATGTATTGATAAAAAGAAATACAATTAGTAATTAATTTAACTATTCTATTAGAACGGTGCGTGAATTGACCTTTCGACTCTGCAAAGAAAAAAAAATCAAAATATCAAACGTCTGCTGGCAAAATTGGGCATGGCACATTTAGGGAGTGGTCAGTACCAAACATAGATGAATAATGACTACGCGCAGATTCCACAACAATAGTAGAATAATGCTGTTGACATTCATTTCGAAATATGAAAGTTGCGTTCATGTACCTACAGCGCCTAACATGACACGGTCGACGACCTTCCTTTACGCGCCATCTTGTATTTTTGAGTACCTGTGGTTATCCAGGGGGGGAAATAAAATAATGGTACTTAGTCCTTGAGCATGGAAAGGTCGCAAAAAACGCCCAAGAAAAAGGTTCAAAATTGAGAATCACACACTATCTTTACGCCTATAATGATATCAGGTAAATACCCTGGGAAATTGCAGATGCGCTTATCAGAATCCAAAGAAGCGAGCTCGGCCATTTGGGAATCGGACAAATCAAAATCAAACACATTCAAATTCGCCTTCAATCGTTCAGGGTTGGTCGATTTCGGGATGGGTACAGTTCCAAGTTGAATCTGGAAATAAATAACCGATTTAAAGGACAATGTCCGAAATGGTAATTGCCTAATTGATTTATATGACTTAATATAGATCTCCTCATGATTATGAACTAAGATTGACAAAAAGAGATATAAATGATTACAAAATGGACAAAAAAGTGACAGCTAGTGCGATGTACCGTAGGTATCATTCATTTTCATGATTCAACCCTATTTAAAAATGTGAGTCGTATTTACATTGAAATACATGTTACCAACAGAACACAAGGCAACAGCTACTTACCAGGTATCTAAGAACAACTTGAGCAGGACTTCTGCCTATTTCTTGAGCGAGCTTCAACACAATGGGGTTGTCCAAGACTTTAACGTAACCCAGGTCCTCGTTGGCAGATCCCAGCGGACAGTAGGCAACAACCACGATCTTCTGCGAACGACAAAACTCACGGATCCCTTTTTGAGTCAAGTATGGGTGCACCTGCAAAATGTAAAATGATAAAGAACAGCGATCTGATTAGCGAGCTTCTGGTGCGGTTGACGTTTTTGAGTCAATACGGTCTCGCAGGAAAAGTTGACCAGACTCGTAGAAGATCAAACCAAGAAATTGCCTCACCATAATATAACTTTACCTCAATTTGATTGCAAGCGGGCCTTATGTTGCCAGCGCCGATGATGCGTTTGATCTGAGTGTTGTTGAAGTTGGACACGCCGATGGACTTGGTGAGACCTAACTCCACACATTTCTCCATCTCTAGCCACGTCGTTACGTAGTCGTCCTCATCCGCGAAAATTATATCACCCGCAGAATCTTTTGGCATGAATTCTTCTTGGCTCTACAACATTTTATTATTAGTGTTTAAGTTTAATAAATGCACTGACTTTCTGCAAAACTTATTAGCACAAAGCATCAGCACAGTAGGGGGTGTGGTGTAATATTATTGGCGGCTGAGGTCAACTTTGCGTAATTTTCAAAAACAAAAGGATGAGCATCTTGAGTCCCTTCTGGTGAGGGGAAAAGATACAGACTATCGGCTTAGACTTGGCTGCATTAGGGGTCCACACGATGTACTCTGCTATTCGAAGGTTGTAGTTTGAAAAAGCACATGGATAATATGTGCAGAATTATTCGTTTGATAGGAAATGCCCCTTATACCGGCCGTAAAGGGATTTTTATAACTATTTCTCTTCTTGCAATAACTTTTTCTAGGGACATAATTATTATGACTTTTATGAAATCTATTGTCTTTTCTATGACAAAAACTAGATTTTCTTTCCTCCTCCGAAATGGTGGCATGACTTCATTAGACTATTTAAAATCCCACTCACCATAACAACGTCTCGTATGCTGCCAACCTCAGGAGTGGCTTCGTCTGCCTTGTCTGTCGGCTGTAACATGAAGTTTCTTTTAAAATATTTTATATGAATAGCTACGCTTATTGGTTTGAATTCCTCCTCACCGATTTCATTTTTTATAACATAACAGATAACATACTCGGCCGATTGAACACTGAAATTTAATATGCTTCATTAAGAAGAGTTTATGCATGTCCTAGTGGCCCGGAGGCCACTATAACCTGAAGGTTCTGCAGTTTTGGAATTTGTGAGAACTTACTTTGAAAGCTAGCGGCCAGTGAATAAGATACATGTCCAAGTAATCCAAACCGAAATTTCTTAAAGATTTCTTGCAGCCTTTAATAACTAAGTCCTTACGATGATACGTATTCCAGAGCTAAAAAGATCAATGACATAAATGAAATCAACGGTATACTACTCGGGGTATACCTGTACCCATTTAGGGCGAACGGTACAATAGTCTTTAAATCAGGGTTAAAAGATTGTAATCAAAAGCACCGATTCATCGTTAAACCCGTTAAACGTTGTACTGTTCGCGTTTAAATTAAACTAAGATTCATAACTCTACAGGCAAAACCAACTCTATTGCTTTTGTAGACAAGAAGGTGATTTTTAATCAGCCACAAAGTTTTAGGCAACTTTTAACATGAATTCGGCGAAGGCACTACTTTTCTATCTTAGTTTTTTATGCTACATCATGCATCACCCTTTTAAATGCGAAATGAGGGCTCGAACCATTTCCAAACAAAATCCTAATTACATATATAAATAAAGAAAAGGGGGTATTTACCTTGCTGGTGATAAAGAGATCCTCACGTTTGACAACTCCCTCGGAGATTTTGTCCCTGATGGCCTCTCCGATCTCCCCTTCGTTCTGATAAAGAAGTGCGCAGTCGATGTGTCTGTAGCCCAGGTCTATAGCCGCGCGCACCGCTCTCCCGACCTCTCCTGGTGCTGCCTACAAAAAGAAATAACACCGTTCAATCGCTCAATTCCATCATTGTTAAACAGATTTAATAAAAACTAACAATGATTATTGCTGTTCATGTGGTTAAAAAAATCAGCTAGTTAATATGGAATTATTAGTTTACAGACTTACAGCAACGATAGCAAATGAACTAATGAACTTAATTTGTAGCCGATAGGGTAGGTACTAATAGACCTTAGCTGTCTGTGGGTCTATCGGGCCTCGAACTCAAAAACTTCAAATATGCTTAGGTAAATATAACCCATTTGAACCATATTTATTATTATCAAAAAGCTATCTCATTTAAAATTTGACTATCATCAATATTTCTCGATCGGAAAAGAAATTGATGAATTTTTTGATACCACCCACAAGCCTCAAACTTTCGACGTTCATCCCTCGCCCTGCAATCTACACATAGATCGTACACACACATCTTCAAGAAATAAATATTATAAATTACATAAAACAAGATTAAAAATTACTTGGGTAAATGACTTACCTTAATATGCCCATCAGTACCGAGGCCGATAGCTGGCATGTAAGATACAGTTCTAAATTCTACTTTTGGGATATCCATATTTTTTTAAAACTAACGACACAAAACGGATGGTGGTAATGAAAGAAAGAATGCACAAGTTTGCGCAGTTTACTACAGAACATATACCATAACTTGACAAAACATGTCATTCAATTAACTGGGACACCATCGCTATTTATTTTTTTTATAATTACTAATTATTTTCCTTTTCACCTATTATTCTTAAATATTAAATATAATATTTCAATATGAATAATAGGTACCTACCGTATAAGATAAGATATTACATTGGGTACACAATGGGTTGTTACTATACAGTGCGTTGGGCTTTTCTGCGCTTTTTAAATTTTGCACAGCGGCCTCATGCGTTATCATAAGCACGAAATTGAATAAAGCTTTTAAATACTTACCAGCCAGGTACCCAGGCCAAATGCAGGTAAGGAATTTCCATCAGATAGAGTTATATTAGGGACAGCCATGGTAAAGACTAAGAATAACGTCGTGCGCACCGCAAGACACCGGGAAGCCAAGTGGAAGAAAAAGCAGACGAAGGCGTGGCGCCTGATAAAAGAAGACCGGCAGGGCCGTAGCTAAGAGCCCTCGATCACTGCCAAGGCCAAGGCCGAAACCACATTATATATCGCGCGCGTCCAAGGGCCTTATTTTCTTCGTATATCTCACACAAGAAGGAAAGTGGGATTCCAAATGGGAAACATTGTAAGATGTCTACTGTCCGCAATGAGTTAAACGGCTAAAATAGGGTCCTAGGCTATATTGTGGTTGTGGTTCTGGACCTTGACTTTCATGTGTGAGACAAGTATACGTATTGTAGTGATTTTGTAGTGTTGACTACATATCTGATTGTGGGTCATAGATCTCATTATTTGACGTGAGTTCATATGTTCCCTGGCAACTTTGAACATAAAATGCGGCGAATTGAGGCCTTGCAAAGAAAAACGGATCGTTTGTACATACACCAAAGATTAAACATGAAACACATGACATGAAATGGAAATGACGTATATTATTTCACTAGATCATGGATACAAAATATTATAACAACACCTTCTTCACATCACTTCTGTTATTGCAAATGATTGCTTTTAGTTCTATTTTTTCTTCAATACTAGGGGTTCTCTGTCTCCTCACTCAATCTGTGGCAATTAAAAGAGGAATGGAATAAAAGCTATGACAATCATTGTTAGACGAAGTAAAATTCAACCTGGAAATAAACAAACCCACAACATGTATATACCTATCTAGGTGTACACAGGGTTTTCGGATTTAAAATTTCTTTTTCAATTGCCATTGAGTGAGGACCCCTAATATCTCTACATGCAAATTTGATATAAATCCATTATCTGGTAAATAATAATATGACTATACTATTAAAATAATAATCAAAGACAGATACACAGCTAAATAACTATTTCATTTGAACGTTGTCTAAAGATAGTCAATAAATTCACACAGTAAAATGCCCTGTACCGTTTAGACCCCTAGAGAGGTATGGTTAGAAAAATTAAGTACTCTGAAACCCGCGTCGTTGTCGTTCAAAAGACCATAATTATTGAGTTTAAGTTCAATTTAACTCTAGTTAATTAGAAGCGCCTACAGATACTGATACAGATTAAAATTTTCAGAAGTTAAATTAAGAGAAGCATATTGTCTGTGACCAAGGAAAATCACGCATAGGTGAAAACTAGACACTTTTAAAACTTTTTAATTTCAATAAGTTTATTATGAGAATATCTTTCTCATTTAATGCATTTTTCATGATTCTACCCTTTTGCCCCTATTACGTACTCTACGTACTCCATAAGTGCGCTGTTCGGCTAGACTAGAGCATAGATTCAAGAAAACTTACCCATTACTTTTGACGCCCTAGTACACGGCTTTTAATAAACTCCAGATCATCACGAGACAAGTGCATACTGTGCTTGTTGTTCCAAAGGTCTTCGCCAAGTTTCTGGAAGTAAAATTGTGTACTGTGAGGTGAGGGTACTATAAATATTATAGACTGAAAAAAGGGAACTTCACATCATAAACGTGTGCCCATTTCGTAGTTACGGTAAAAGTACCATTCCCGAAAAGTAGGGGCTCATTCCACATAATTTTTCTATAATCCACCATAATTTTTATAAGATTAAATAATATGATTAGATAGGCATACAGCTTATCCTATGGACCTTTCCACTCGGTTATTGTAACTGACAGCTAGGACAGTGTTCCTTATTTTTTTTTAAAAAAGAACAGTCGTTTTCAAAATTACTAACCTGAAAGAATGTGACAACGTCTTTTCGTCTGAAAAACTGGATATTTTCAAAGTTTCCCATGAAAGAGCGCTTAGTGAAGTTTATGGATCCGCAAATAACAACTTGCTGGTCAATTATTGTAAATTTACAATGCATCATTAATACTGAATGCAGTTGCCTTGTCTTCTCCTGAATCCCCGCTGCCATGCATTCCATTATACACCTAGAAAAAACAACCAATCATTCAGGTAAGTAAGTATTGTATCATTTTATAAAGTGATAGCAATAGAAAACTATCAATCAGTTTGACGTAACAGTGTTCCATAGTTGCGGAATAGTTATCACGCTAGTCCACCGTCATATCTAATCCTACGGCCTACCCCTACCTGTTTGAAAGCGTTGCCAATATCGAAATAATGAATTTTCATCAAAATTTAAACATGTGATGCTTGGAAATTTATACAATTTTAATCGGTGCTTTTCTATGGCTTCAAATCGTGAACTCTAGCTTAACATTGTATGGTACCGTTTGCCCTTAGTGCACTTTCAAACAAAATGTAACTAATGGGTAGGTACTTCTCCTTCGATTCAGCTTCAACTATTACAATTATGTACAGGCACCTATTTGCTGAAGAATAGGGGTAGGCACAGGTACACCTATATTCTCATGATGGTCCAAGCAAGGTTTATTATTTGTTTATGTAACCAAGTATACCGGCAAGACTCTGCTTTCTCCAATGCAATAAAAATACGGTTGGATTAGAAATATAATTCTTCTATTTGCAGCAGGTAATTTAAAAAATTACATGGAAGTGATCTTACGCTCGATATTGATTAGAACTCTCGGTGGTCAGCCTACGACTAAATCGTTGTTTTTGCCCACTGTGTCGAGTTCGGGTGCAGTAAAGATAAACTACAGGTTTACTTACTTGGTACGGTCATCGGGTAAATCGTGTAGTATAGTAACAATGCAACCGTTTCGTTGAGCTTCAATCAGAGCGTCTTTAATTTCGTCCACATCTAAGCAAGGGTTTACAACAGACACGCTATGTTTGGCACTCCTTATCAGTTTTGATATTTTACTACAGGCAAAAAACAAGATTCCAGAAGGATGTTGTTATTATAGTTGTTTATTACTTTATTAGGTACTTACTTACTCACTTAGACCTGAGGGCTATTTACAGGCCTATTCAATCGGCTCTTTGGTATAGCTCGACTCCGGACTTTTGACATAGAAATGTGAGATGACACTTATGCATCTAGAATAGAGCTTGAATTACAAGAATACTTACAGGATCAAAAAATACGAACATGTCTCTAGTTGACAAAGACCGGGTGTTTTAACGGCGACGCATCCTTCGCATATTGTATTTTCTTTCCTAAGAAAATACAACTCATTTTCAGAATAATGAACGTATTTAAGCAACAAATAG
>Ga0194135_10002378_pt1 | contig 11394 bp, 8 predicted proteins | sample LitLau_LLRF_2013_FD_134024 | JGI IMG/M metagenome (GOLD analysis project Ga0194135, IMG submission 134024) | Freshwater sediment microbial communities in response to fracking from North America - Little Laurel Run_MetaG_LLRF_2013 (version 2) | ecosystem: Environmental > Aquatic > Freshwater >... | reverse complement strand
TAAATGTATTGCTCAATCCCATACTGAAATCACGCTGCATAGATCCATAAGTACCATTTGTTGCCGCCTGAACAGGAATACCACTCGCATCTACAATAATTCTTCCCTGTGGATCATAAGTAGCCACCGGTGCCTGGATAACCCCTAAAGGCTGGCCTACAATTGCCAAGAACTGAGCATCATAAGCCGAATTCAGAACTACTTTACTCAATCCAGCAGGTAAGGCAAGAACTTTATTCCTGTCTCTGAAGAAAGTATAGTTCATATTCCACTGGAAATCTTTTGATAGGATTGGTTTTAAATTCAATGCAATCTCAATTCCTTTATTTTGCACTTTACCAAAGTTCTGTAAAGTAAAATTATATCCTGAAGCAGGATCAGCAGGCACAGGTAAGATCTGATCTTTTCTTATTTTATTATAATAAGTCATATCTAAACCAATTCTGTCTTTTAAGAACCTGATCTCAGCCCCAATTTCACCTTCGCCAACCCTTTCCGGTTTCAGGTCTGGGTTGTTCAATGTATTTGCAACAGTAAATCCTGGCACACCATTCACAGGGAAAGTAATGTTTCCAAAACCAAGATTAACATTAGTTGCATTTAAGACATTGTTTATCCTGTAAGGGAATGTATCACTACCCGTCTGTCCATAACTGGCTCTTAATTTCAAAAAGCTGATTGGCGTATTGCTCAAGTCAAATGCCTCAGATGCCAGGAATGACAAACTTGCTCCAGGATAGATATAACTGTTTTTACCCGGCGCAAGAGTCGAGGTCCAGTCGTTTCTTGCAGTTACCGTTAAGTATAGATACTTATTGTATCCTAAAGTTGCCTGCCCATAAAGACCAAACAGTCTCCTGTGGGTTTCTGTTTCAAAACTAGTAGGCTTATTAGAGCTGTTACTGATATCAAAGAAACCAGGGATAGCCAGGGTTTCAACACCTGTACTTAGATCTCTTACTCCTCTGTCATTATAATTCACCCCAACTAATCCATCCAAATCGAACTTGGAATTCAACTGTTTATTGAAAATAGCATTTAATTTAGTATCGTATTCATAACTTTTATAAGATTGTTCAATTACGTTACCAACATCAGCAGCCCGCACAGAACCTTCAATATTTCCACCCGCATTATAACTACCAGGCGATGGGGCATTTACATTGTGCCAGATTTTAACCTGTGAGTTACTGATATCTGCACCTTGCTGTAATTGAATATTCAACCAGTCAGCTACTTTATAATTCATATTTACGTTACCATAAACACGGTCAGCAACATTTCTACTACCATTTTCATAAATAGAGTAGTATGGGTTTTCAGCGTAAGGTGTAAAATAGTTGTCTACATTGAAAAATTTATTCTTATAGTCTCTCAAATCCTTAATTGGAATATCATTAGGAATTTGTAAGATGTCTGAATAAAAAGACGAGCCTATACCTGAGGCGCCATCACCAGTAGTAACAAATCTTTGAGTTTTAGCCACATAGTTAATTGACCCATCAATACTGAAGTTCTTATATTTCGTAGATCCCTTTAAAGAGACGTTGTTTCTTTTATAAGAATCGGCATTTGTTGGCAAATATCCATCACTATTAATATTACCATAGGCGAAGTAAAAAGTAGAAACATCATTTCCACCACTGAAGGCAATGTTGTTGTTTAGCTCCAAACCATTGGTTAAGGCGTCACGCACATTGTTTTTAATGAACGAGTAAGGCTTCAATAACTGCGAATTGTCTACAACAGCACCCCATACTCTCATCTGTCCATCGTATCTCGGACCCCAGTTTCCATTTTCTGAAGGAATAAACGATCCGTTCCAGCCTTGTCCAAATGTACTTTGTGGTGTGAAAAGTGAAGCTACCTGAGTGATTGTTGCTGCTGATGAGAAGTCTATTTTAAAACCACCAGCTTTACCCGTTTTAGTAGTAATTAAAATTACACCATTAGATCCTCTTGATCCATACAATGCAGAAGCCGCAGATCCTTTTAATACACTCATGCTTTCGATATTGTTCGGGTCAATATCATTTGCATTATTTCCAAAGTCATAATTATCTGTGGAAGCTGATGAAGAGTTATCCAGAGGGACACCATCAATAACATATAAAGGTTGATTACTTCCGGTAATTGAAGAATAACCTCTCAGGATAATTTTGGTGGATCCACCCGGTGAACCAGAAGTGTTAGAGATCGTTGCTCCTGCAATTTTTCCTTGCAGACCACCCGCTAAACTTACAGCAGCAGATTTGTTGATCTCTTCAGATTTCACTGTAGTCTCTGCATAACCAATTGTCTTCTTCGCTTTACTAATACCAAGAGCGGTAACCACAACTTCTCCTAGAGATTGTGAATCCTGGGCTAGTAAAACGTTAAAAACACTGCCTGATGTAATTAAAACTGTTTGTCTGGTATAACCAATAGAAGAAAATTCTAAGGCTGTAGTTCCAGAAGGGACTTTAATGGAATATCTACCGTCAGACCCGGTTGCAGCCCCATTGGCTGTGCCTTTCACCTTCACTGATACTCCTGGGATGGGAAGACCGTCATCTTTCCCTTTCACAGTACCAGTTACTATTCGATCCTGTGCAATTGCTGCTCCCGCAACAACCAGAAACACGAATAAACTTAGTATAAGTTTTTTCATAAAAAATAAAAATTTTAGGTTAGTTAATAATTGATAACCTAAATATAGATGAATGGAGAGCTCGTTTTGTTAGAGCACTAAAAAGATTAAGCAATATGACAATAAAATGACTATCGTTAACTAGGACCTAGCTGTCAGCAGATTATCGTCAAACAACAAATTCACAATAATTTTGCATTTTACCCGTATTTATGTGCAAACATTCTGTTTATCAACAGATAAAATAGATTTTATAACGACAACGGCAAAAGCCGGCACGTATTACATCCAAAAATTTACAATATTTAAAAAACAAGAAAAATGGTATTTACAAAAAGCTGCTTCCCACTTTCCCAAAATGACCGGAATAACAAATCACCTGAAAGATATACGATATTTCCTTTTCCGACTGGCTGCACACCAAAAAGCATACCCTGATCAAGTTTTGCCTGCACATTCTTTCCCGCAATTCCCGTAACATAGGCATTTGGCCTGAGCATCCCGACATTCCAGCCCTTTTGCAAGGGCTCATAAACCTTATCATCTGTTTTTAAAGTATAATAAGATTCCCCCAGACCTGTTGCAAAGGGATGGCTTTTATCCAGCGTCACTTTATAAATAGCCCCGGGAATAGCGTCCGCCAGGTTATCTTTGTCTTTATCAGTATAACTACGGGAAAAATTCTCTTTTCCTGCGACAGGAAGCGATTCTTTTCTTTTAATATCAAAAGGTTTTATCCCGGCAACACTGGAGATGGCATCTTCCATCAGAATAACTTTTCCGCCAAGATTAATCCAGTCTTCCAGCCTCTCTAAATTTCTCCGCATATATACCCCATCCGGCAAAATCAAAACATTAGTCACTGCAAGATCTAACTGACCTAAACTTTGCTCATTGATAATATTCAGCGGATAATTTAACTCTTGTTCAAAAAAATGCCAGATCTCACCAGCACTCTGAGAAGAAATATCATTACCAGTTACCATAGCCACTTTCGGCACAGGGAGAGGCGGATAAACAGAAGAACCAAAGTCCTTTCCCTTCTCTACATAACTGCCGGCAATAGGCACAAAATATTTTCCTGATCTTTTCGAAATCTCATTAATCTGAGCTTCTGCAAACTTATTGAGCTTTTCGTTCTCTGCCCTGTAAATTAATAATGATCCCGCCGGACGGACTTTACCCCCGATTGTAAATGCCTGTTCAGCAATCCGGACTTTAATATTAGCTTTTTGCAGGGCGATTAACGTCTGTGCATCTTCAACCCCCTCCCAGGACAAAATCCATCCGTACGGTTTGTTTATCGTCAACACACTATCCTTTTTATATTCAATATCAGTATAAGCCCCATTTAATAATTCCTTAACTGCATATGCGTTCAATCCGTAAGCATAAGGTAATGCCCAGGCTGTGATATCATAGGTATTAGAATCGGTCACAACTGTATGTGGTTCAAAAAGTACATTCGCTAAAACAGACGCCGGCTGTTTAAGGTTCACAACCAGGTCATTTCTTCCCATTTTAAAAAGGACAGTCTTTTTTGTACCGAAATTAAACCCAGCTAATGTTTTATCCCCACCAAAGCTATACCTGATATGGTTCTTCTTTAATAACTCAGACATCTTCTTTAGCCTACTCAGATTATCTGCTTTTACAATATATGTTTTATAGATCCCAGGCGGCGTAGATACCGCCTGCAGAAAATATTTCTTAAACTCGGCCACCAGTTTATAAGCATTATCAGATACCGTCTCCAGGGTAGCCAGCCCCGTTGTCAGGTGATGGTTAATCCTGTCTTTAAGTGTGAGCGTATCTCCACCGGCAGTAACGACCGTCAAACCAGCTCCGATGCCACCCTGTTCATAGGTCATTCCAATCGCACCATTATATAAAGGATAAGTATCTCCATAGGATGGATACAATAGGTCAAATCGTTCCTTGGTAAAATACTGCCAGCCATTCTGATCAAAATATCTGGCGTTATTCTTTCCGGCTATAATCTGAAATTCACGCTGAAACGCTGTAATATCCTGATGAAGAGGCTCAGCTGCCGGCGCGAAATAATAAGGTTCATTATAGTTCTGTTCATGAAAGTCTATATGAACTTCGGGCATCCATTGATGATATAGTGCCAGGCGCTGCCGCGTCTCAATTTGCGACTGCCACGCCCAGTCCCTGTTGAGGTCGAAATAATAATGATTGACTCTACCACCCGGCCAGGGTTCTGTATGCTCCCTGGAAATCGGATTTGGATCTGGAGAAAGTCCGGTTACAGAATTATAATAGTTCACAAACCTTTCTCTTCCGTCAGGATTTAAACATGGATCAATAATAACAATTGTATTTTTTAGCCAGTCTTTAGTCTGCCTGTTAACCCCATCAGCCAAATTGTACAGCATTTTCATCGCTGTCTCAGAAGAGCTTGCCTCATTTCCATGCACATTGTAACTTAACCAGAGAATTGCAGGCTGCTTACTGACATTCACCTTTCCGTCGGCCTCACTCAACCCCAGATTATTTTTCCTGATCTGCTCCAGATGTTTCATATTCTCTTTTGAAGAGACTACCGCGACCAAAAGCTCCCGGTTTTCATAAGTCTTGCCATAACTGATCAGCTGAATATTATTATCAGCATCAGCCAGATAGCGGAAATAGGCCAGGATCTGATAATGAGGGGTAAACTGTGTGCCCAGAGGATAACCTAAAAAAGCATCGGGGGATTTTACCTGCGCTTGTAAAGCAAATAAACTTAAGACCAGCCATAAAAATGAGAGGATAATTGTTTTCATCAGGTCAGGTAATTAAAAATAGCCTTAATTAAGCAAATTACTGTAAACAAGTTAATTAATTAAATCTGAACTACTAACAAGTTAATTTAACACCAAAGTACTAAAAGAATATTTTTTGTTTGTAATCCATAATGTAATTTTACCTTCTATTATTTCAACAAGCCCCTTATGTCTCAAATTCAATCTATTTATCAGCATTACCTGTCGAACCCTGTTATTTGTACCGACACCAGAAATATAAGTGCGGGCTGCCTTTTCTTCGCTTTAAAAGGGGAGCATTTCGATGCCAACACCTTTGCTGAAACGGCTTTGAATCAGGGGGCTGCTTTTGTAATCATTGATAATGAGGCTTATCGTATTAATGAATCCTGTATTCTGGTAGAGGATGTGCTGACTACTTTACAGGAACTGGCCCGTTATCACCGCACCTTGCTTGATATTCCAGTGATTGGCCTGACCGGTAGTAATGGCAAAACAACGACTAAAGAGCTGATTCATGCAGTACTTGCCGAGAAGTACCGGACCTTTGCGACTAAAGGAAACCTGAACAATCATATCGGAGTTCCATTATCTATATTGTCCATTACGAGAGACATTGAGGTTGCAGTTATTGAAATGGGGGCCAATCATCAGAAGGAAATCGAATTTCTATGTTCTATTGCACAACCAACCCATGGTATGATTACCAATATCGGCATGGCTCACCTGGATGGTTTTGGCGGATTTGAAGGCGTAAAAAAAGGCAAAGCCGAATTGTTTACCTACCTGAAAAATACAAGTGGGATTTCCTTTATCAACCGTGACAATCCACATATAGTTGAGATGTGTAAGGTTGCCGGATTAACCAACCTTATTTATTACGGAACCAAAGGAGAAAACCTGATCACTGGTCAGCTGCTAAAATCAGATCCGCTGATAGAGCTGCGCTGGGAAAATAAAGAGGGAGCATATCAGGTTAAAGCAAATCTCACCGGGGCCTATAACTTTGAAAATATACTGGCTGCCATAACCATTGCCTCTTTCTTCGATCTTAGCCCGGAACAGATTAATAAGGGGCTTTCTGGTTACTTTCCTAATAATAATCGTTCTCAATTAACGAATACCGCAACGAATACAGTAATATGTGACTTTTATAATGCCAACCCAAGCAGTATGACCGCCGCTTTAAACAATATTTCTATCCTTGAGGCAGAACATAAAGTCGCTATCATAGGTGATATGTTTGAACTGGGGCCAGAAACAGAAAAACAGCATCATGAGATTGCTGCACTGGCTGAAAAATCAGGGCTGAATAGTATTCTGTTAATCGGCAAACATTTCTATGCTTTAAAGGATCAGTATCAGGGTCTGTTCTTCCAAACACCAAAAGATGCCGCAGTCTGGCTGGAAAAGCATCCTATAAAAGATAGTCTGATACTGTTAAAAGGCTCCAGAGGCATGGCCCTGGAACAATTGTTACCCATCTTATAATTGCCTCTTTAAACTTATCGTAGTATAGGGCAACTTATACCCAAGCTTAGTTTCTAATCTCTGTTCTAGCGGGTTTGAACTGGGCTTGAAGTGGGGTTGATCTAGGTTTAGGCAGTTCAACCCCACTTCAAGCCCAGTTCAAACTCAGTTCAACATCCAACAGAAACCGACCAGAACTACAACCGTCTCGCCCTATACCACTATAAACGAGCACAAAAAAAATCCGGCTATTTTCATAACCGGATTCCTTTAAAATAGCCATAAAAAATTATTTCTCTGGGATTCCAGAAACCAGAATACCAACATCACTTATTTCCTTTAGCGGATTATCACGCATATTCTGTTCAATTTCCACCGTATATTTCCCTGAAGCCGGAAAATGATAGTTTCCTAGCAAGGGTAATGTATAAGTATATAAATTTCCTGATCCTGTTCCTAACCACTGTCCATCTGATTCGGCCAGCTTATATTCATAACGCCTGGTGACTTTAGCCAATCCCGGCCCGCTTAAACTCATCAGAATATAAATGTTGGAATACCTGTAATCAGATGTATGTCTCAGCTTAAACTTAAGCATAAAAGGTTTTGTATGATCTTTAATGTCTACAATTGCTTTTATACGATTTACATAACTCCAGTTGCGCTGGGGCATTTCTTCATTAGTGTCAACCAGGTTATTTGTATTACATCCGGCTACTCCAACAGAGAGTATACAGCAACATATGAATACAAAAAGCTTAATTCTCTTCATTTTTTGGTTTATCCGATGGTTTGTTACGTCTGCGGTTATTCCTGCTCCTGTTATTTCTGCTTGCTGAAGGTGCTTTAACTCCTGTTCCATCTTCTGTTTTAACAGGTTCAGCTGTCTGAGATTTTTTAGGCTCCTGGCTCTTTTTATTTTCAGCAGGTTTCTGATTAGGCTGTGGCCCCTTTGGTGCCGGCTGCCCTTGTTTTACATTCCGTTCTGGTCTGTTAGCCCCACTATTTTTGTTCCTGTTATTATTATTTCTTGAATTTTTATTCTTTGGCTTGTCATCCAGACGTGTTAAACTATCCTGACCAACAACATTTTCATAATCAGGTGTTTTTTCCACAATTACCGTTGTTGTCAGTTCAACTGCTTCATCTTTCAGATTAATAGGTTTCTGTCCCTTTTTATTCATAGCCATGATCTCTTTCACACGGTCTACTTTCAAAGGAATCCAGTCTTCCTGATTCGGATAACTAAACCACATTAATTTTTTAAAGATATCTGTTTTCTGATGACGGGCAGTTCCGATCTCTGTCTGAAGATTTTCTACACGGTCCGGAATGTCTTTTAAAGCATCCAGATAGGTATCCAGCTCATAATTCAGACAGCATTTTAACTTACCGCACTGTCCGGCAAGTTTCAGAGTATTCAGGGAAAGATTCTGATATCTTGCGGCAGCTGTAGATACAGTTTTAAAATTGGTCAGCCAGGTAGAACAACACAATTCGCGTCCGCAAGAACCTATTCCACCTAATCTTCCAGCTTCCTGACGCATTCCGATCTGCCTCATCTCAATCCTTATACGGAAAGTTTCGGCCATTTTTTTAATCAGTTCCCTGAAATCAACGCGTCCCTCGGCTGTATAAAAGAAAGTCGCCTTGGTTTTATCCCCCTGATAATCAACATCGCTGATTTTCATGGATAAACGCAGATCAAGTGCCAGCGTACGGGCCTTATGCATAGTTTCCCACTCCAGGTCCTTAGCCAGTTTCCATTTATCTACATCGGCCTCTGTAGCCTTTCTGTAAACTTTACGGGTTACCTGATCCATTGCTGTTTTCCGGCGTTTCATCTGCATTCTAACCAGCTCTCCTGTTAAGGAAACATGGCCAATATCATATCCGCCTGTAGATCCTTCTACAGCAATCAACTCTCCGATTTCCAGATAAATATTATCATTATTCAGATAAAATTCCTTCCTGGCCCCTTTGAATTTAACTTCTATGACCTCAAAAGGTCTATAATTTGTAGGCATGTCCAAATTAGACAACCAATCGTAAACTTCCATTTTCTGACAACCTCCGGTAAGGCATGAGCCATTACTTTTGCAGCCTGAGGGGGCGCAACCGCCACCTGTAGAACAACTTCCACATCCCATAACTAATTGTATATATATTGAGTCCCTTTCGGGAGCGTTTTAAACTTTATTATTTTTACCAATTGTAAAGATACATCTAAAAATAGTATTTTTGGATTAGCATTCCTTTCAATATGGTAATGTGCCTGTTCCAGCTCCGTAATAATTGCAGAGGCCATATTCAGATTCAGCACGTGCTTACTTAGCTTTTGTGCTGTATCCAGTGTCCTGGCAGGTAATTTAACCAGGCTATCTGCCCCGCTCATCAGCAAACTACACTCTCTTAAAAAACTGATTCCGTATTTTAAAAAATTCTTTTGATTTTCTCTTCCCCAGCTTGCTGCCTGGTCTACAAAGTTAATCAGATCCGGCACACGGTTTCCATATCCCATCCTGAGCCATTCTGCAAAAACCTCCGCATTATCGTTCTGAGCCTGTGCAACCAGCAATTTTGCTTCAATCAGATTCCCATCAGCAAGAAAACTATAGGTCGAGGCTTGTTCTTCTGACAGACTATGATTAGCCATCAGATAATTCTCTATTGTTTTGGAAGGAAGTTTAGGAATCTTAACAATCTGGGTACGGGACAACAAAGTAGAAAGAATTTGTTCCTGGTTACTGGCCACCAAAAGGAATAAAGTATTAGCTGGCGGTTCTTCAATAATTTTCAATAAAGAATTTCCTTCCTTTTCCAGATACTCCGGCAGCCACATGATCAGTACTTTGGTATTGGCTTCAAAAGCCTTGTAGCTTAATTTCTTAATAATATCATGGCATTCGGCTATATTAATATTGGCCTGTTTATTTTCTGCACTGAGTTGTGATCTCCAGATATCCAGATCGGTATATGGGTCTGACAACATCATCACCCTCCATTCTTCGAGTACGTCAACAGCTATTTTAACATCTTTCGAGGCAAAAAAAGGATAAGAAAAATGTAGGTCAGGATGAATATACCTTTCGTATTTCCGACAGGAAGAGCAGCTTCCACAGCTATCCGACGGACTTCGATCTAAACAATTGATATACTGCGCATAAGCGATTGCCAGAGGAAGAGCCCCGCTGCCTTCAGCAGAAAGAAATAACTGCGCATGGCTAACCCTGTTCTCCGCAACTGTCTGTATCAGCTGATGCTTAATTTCCTCTTGTCCGACGATGTCTTTAAACTGCATTTGGTGCAAAATAGTAAATTTATAACAATCTTTGCAGCTATGTCCCGTATTATCGCATTTGATTATGGTACCAAACGTATCGGCATTGCCGTTACAGATCCGTTGCAGATTATTGCTACAGGACTGGATACTGTACACCCGAAAGATATTATCGATTATTTAAAAAAATACCTGCTGACCGAGCAGGTGGAGGCCTTTGTGATCGGGGAACCGAAACAAATGGACGGCTCGCCTTCTGATTCTGCACAGCATGTAAAGGGATTTTCTACTTTACTTAAAAAGAATTTCCCTGCAATTCCGCAGCATTGGATTGACGAACGTTTCACTTCAAAACTGGCGCATCAGACTATCCTTCAAAGCGGATTGAAAAAACATGACCGCCAGAACAAAGAACGGGTAGACACCATAGCTGCCACAATAATTTTACAATATTTTATGGAAGACCACCGTTTATAGAGCATTATATGAGCCTGATTAAAGACGACTTATCAAATTTATTGCTAAAATTCTGCGAACCTGAATCTGCATTGCTACAACAGATTGACAGAGAAACTAACCTCAAGGTTTTAATGCCAAGAATGCTTTCCGGGCATTATCAAGGCCGCGTTTTGAGCATGCTCAGCAAATTGATTACCCCCAGACGTGTTCTTGAAATCGGCACATTTACCGGTTATGCTACACTCTGTCTCGCAGAAGGTCTTGCAGATGACGGATTACTTTATACTTTAGATATTAATGTAGAACTGGAAGACAGAGTACGCGGTTATTTCGAAGCTTCTCCCTATCAGTCAAAAATAAAATATATACTGGGTGATGCGACTCAGACCGTCAATGATTTAAAAGAGACTTTTGATCTTGTATTTATCGATGCGGATAAAAAAAATAATGGGACTTATTACGATCTGATCTTTGACAGGGTCAGACCGGGTGGGCTGATTATAGTAGACAATGTCCTTTGGAGCGGAAAAGTACTGGCGAACCAACAGGATAAAGACACCGTTAATATCAGTACTTTTAATGATAAAGTTGCAGCAGACGACCGGGTAGAGAAATTAATTCTGCCCGTCAGGGATGGCCTGTTTATCATCAGAAAAAAATAAATATGATTACAAAAAAACTAATGCTGATTTGGCTGGCACTAATTTTACTGGGTTCAGCTGCCCAAAGCCAGACGGTTACCCAATACGTGGAAGAGCATACGGATCATGCTCAGGAGTTAATGAGGG
>Ga0194135_10002377_pt1 | contig 11395 bp, 4 predicted proteins | sample LitLau_LLRF_2013_FD_134024 | JGI IMG/M metagenome (GOLD analysis project Ga0194135, IMG submission 134024) | Freshwater sediment microbial communities in response to fracking from North America - Little Laurel Run_MetaG_LLRF_2013 (version 2) | ecosystem: Environmental > Aquatic > Freshwater >... | reverse complement strand
TTAGGAGATGAAGATCATTCAGTCATCATCAGTTGGCTTGGGTGGGCATGGCAAACCTTCAAAAAGACCAAAGTGAATCGGGCAGTTGGTTGTTGCTGTCTTGTCTGACCAGTCTGCGAGTTGGTGTGTACCACCGTCGTAGAAATGTCGATTGACTCCACATACTGGTCTTCACATCACTGCTTCAAGCAGTTACCAACACTAATTTTGATATCATTATAATAATTTCCATTTCAAGATGTTCTTCTCAAATGCAATCAAACCTTTATAGACGGGTTCAACAATTGCACTTTTTCATTTGTGAATATCTATGCAATGCAGCTATTGTGGAAATGGTAACAATTAAGTGTCTCAAAAATGCTAAATTATTGGGTCGGTCATTTGGCTTCATTGCAAGTATGTGATGGATCAACAACATCTGGTATGATTTCATGCACTCATCTAATGGACTAGATGCAAAACAACCTTAATAGTTTGTTGGCAGCATAATTCATGGTTGGCATCTCATACGAACCACGAAGAGATATGCTTTTTATCTTACGTGCATTTATTTTCCTCTCCAATTAAACTACTTTTACTCACATGCACTTCTTGCATCGCTGGTGTCAATTTTTAGACTGCAAATTGCGATGGCTAGATGAAAAGACTATATATGACTGACTATATCAGCTATCGTTATAACAGCTTTGAGGCCTCACCAACAGAATTTTCTTAGACTGACTTTTAGTATTCCTCCTGTGTGAGGGTTGATTCAATTCTGTTGTGTGCTTAAGTTTTTCTTTTTCTGCAGAGAAAGTTAGTGGTGAAATCAACAGATACATTTATTTTAGCTTTAAGTCCTTCTTCAAGTAAGAAAATCACCCATGAGACTTGATGAATTGATTACTCCGACATTTGACATATATACTGAAACATGCAAGTTAAAATTGATTGACAGTTCTCCGACGGAACTCACACAGTGGTGTATACATTTCTAATATCTGTATATTCACTTATAACCATTACAGAACCATTCGTGGAGATAGTTGTAAGCTCTGGATAAGATAGTATATTTGTCTAAAGTATGACAATAATAATATTATTATGATTCTGGTTATTTTCTTTCTATTTTCTTGTGTGTATATAATTAATGAGAGTTTAGTGTGTGTACACATTTCCCAAAGTAAGAAAACTCACAGGAAATTTATCCTATATTGAGGTCTCTGAATCCCTCGTAAGGTTGTTCTGCCACCTTCTTTATTGCCTAAATAATCCAGAACTCCCTCATAAAACTTTCATTTCCATCATCCCTTCTTATCTAAGGATTCTCACGAGAGATAGAGATATATACAATCACTAGCCATTACCTTCCTGTGGACTTGGTCCAAAAACGCTGTTAATTTGTGTCCCTTGGTGGTCTACAAATCCGCAGGAAAACCAGCAGGGTTTTGATACTTCACCTTTACTTTTATCATTATGCCTTAGACGTAAACCTAAATCATACCTCCATCTCATAAATTCTTCATGATCAGTAGTCGGTAGCTTCTGAAATATATATGAATATAAAAGCCAAAGCTTAGCCATATCCTGCGAACTCCTGTTGTCCACGTATTATTCCCTACACTATCTGGCCTCAGGAAAATGATACGTCTTTAGTGTATTTCAAAAAATTGCCTCCACAACCTCCATTGCAATGCAATTAAAATTAAGTACATTTCCATTTTCCTATCTACTTGCAATGTGTGTAATTCATATTATTATTTCCCATCGATTAGTGCAAAATGCATTATAATTGAATAGGCAAAGCTACAATCTACGATTTCTCTAGAGAAAGTCCAATGCAAGCTTGCAAACATACGATATAGCGACTAACACGTTGAAGGAATTTAAGTTACCTATTGTAAAAGGCTGAAAATTTCGATGAAAGAAACACAGTGCAATTATATCCACACTAAGTAACTAGAGTAAATAAAAGGCTCGATATTTTGGTAGGTTTACTAGTGGCTGACGTTCACTTAGTGGGTTACCCAAAAGGTGTAGTCTTCTCTAAAGATCAATTCATTTGCTCTTGTCAAAATATTGCCCATAGAGGCGTGCTTTATCAAATGTACTTTCCTTCCAACTATTTTCTTGCTTTTTCTTCTTTCGCTCTTTTTTCCAATTCATCTTCTTCTCTACACATAAAAACTTTTCATTCCCCTCAAATAAATTGGTCAAAGCAAAATTCCCCTCTCTCAATTTCAGTTTCTACAACTCCGGTCAAAAGGGAACACACTATACATACTATATATATACTCTGTACTTTTAGAGTTCGAGTACAACTTGGTAACTTATTGCACTGAAACCCTAAACTTCACCTTTCTCTAAAGAAATCTTCGTCTGAATGTGTAGTGATGAAAGCATTCCGTAGAATGAGGAGTAGTTTTGGAACTTTCGAGTGCACACTTCTTGTCTCATTTTTCCTTTGCTCATTTAAAATTTAGTTTCCAATAAGCGGCATGAACCCTGAGGTGCATGAAATCACGTGTACTTGTGTCTGCATAATGATCTCTTGTGAATACTTTTCGCACTTTATGTCCACTTCTTTTCGTTTATGAACTATGAATCCTACCGAACATCATTAAAGTTCCGGTACCTATTATCTTCCTCATTTAATGAAAGTATCTGCTCAAGAATATTATCACTTTGTATAAGTTGCGTGATACTACAAGAATTGCAGACCTTACTCCTACCCTGTAATGTACTTTGCCTTGTACAGCATACAGGCTTAAAGCTGTAGGCAAGTTCATTAGACAGAGAAAGAAAGACCCTCATTCAATACGCTGAAACTTTAAGCAAAACTGGAAGTGTCAGTTAACAAATAAACCGTCTCGATGTTGAAAAATTTTCGATGTATGGGTTTTGTGAATGCGAGCGTAATAACTTGCAGCACTGTAAACCGTACGATTTTCATCACTAACAATAAGTTAGGTATCAACATGGTCATGATGTTTGCTGTGGACCTCACACTGGCGTACGGACTGGACTGCAAAGTACATCCGATCGAAATACCTGCATGATGATTTTCTGAATTTAAACAAAATTTAGTTGAGCTTGTTGATTTTTATCACCATTTGTGTGCTTTAGCCTGGGGGTCCTAACCACCCAAACTTAGTTATGAATCATCAGATACCACACGACTGCCATTGAATTGTGAAATATTAATTTCATTTGTGAGAGATATAATTATAAGCTAAAGTTTTTATAGTATACAAAATATTGCTATTTTATGCTTCTTAAATGTTTGACATTTTTAATTGTACTGTTAAATAGCTAGGAGAAACTCGATCACATAGCTTGTGGCGTATTTTAAATACATAAACATGGTTTCACAGGAAGCATGTGATGCTTGTTGAAAATTATATTGACGTCTGGTTTGAAGGAAACCATTTATTTTCATTCTCTATTTTACTTTTAGTTGTTGAAACTGTAATAAGGAAATTTCGATGTGTTCTTGGAAGTTAAGACTGTGTCTGTTAATGTATGCTATTAATTTGGTTGATAGAACGCACAGTATGAAGGAGAAGCAGATGGCAAAATACCTTAAAACAAAATTCACTATAACATCCCAAAATGCTTTTCGATTTTTAGTTTTTTGTTAATGACTATTAATGGATGGTATGGTTGGTGTAATGGGCAAAACTGCTAAAAGACTCGATTGCTAGGTGCACCAGAAAAGGAGCATTTGTTTTATGTTTTAATTAGACGATATCTTGAGGATATAAAATATCAGTCTTTGTTCTATCTACTAGGGTGGCGAAGGCAAGTACACTTTGATGGTGATATTTTTCTCTCGTTTTACGTACCTGCTGTCACTTGGAACTTCCCGAAAAGGTGTGCAGTTGTTCTTTCGATTCTTCTTCACTTATCTTTCCGTTAACTTTCAGGTTCAATCTGCAATGCCACACACACGAAACATATAGTCTACAGTATTACTGTATATCTGTAGTATATTCATGCAGGATCTATAAGCATAGTTTCTTAATGTCCATCTATATACAACGTGTGATGTGATGCTCTTATTCGGATAACTGAATGTATCAGGAGGCATGATAATCGTTGCCTAATGGCTGCGTGACATTTCACAATTGCATGTTAGCTTCGCTCATATTTCACGCTATCAACTTGGAAACACTACTTCTCGGCTGATTTGCACTAATGAAAGTCCTTCCCACTCTACACAACACCACCACTTTTGACTTTCATTTGTATCCTCGCTACTCTCTTAGTCCCTTTTTCTCAATTATTACTACAGATTAATAATTTTAAATATTTTGGTAGATGATTTAGATGCTACTAATATTGCTATGATGGACTAAAAAGTCTTAATAATATTTGGTGTTATTTTCTATCAAGACAATAAACCTCGAATTGAGCAATTTAACAATACAAATAATTCAATGCAACTTCAAGAGCTAATTCATTCGTGTTGCTTTATTAGCTGTTTAGTGCTGTAAATCGTATGCCCTATTAAAATATATGTTTGGTTAGAAATTATAGATACCTTGTTTCCCAGCATGCGTACTCTTGTAGCTACAAAGATATGAAAAACCGGAAACCTCCTGAAAGGTTCGATTTCGCAGTTTTGGCACACATCTCTAATTTCGCATCAACTGTCGAACAATGCGGGTGGTATAGGGATGATCCAACCAGAATAATTAAACCAGCCTGTTTTGCATTTTTATGTCATTACAACTCGTGAGTACAAAACGAAGACAGGTGTTATGAATGACCAAGTGTTCGGCTTCCCCAAAGAATATATCTATATATATGTACTTGTAGTAATGTATATTTAATATGTTTAGTTTAAGCAGTCTCTGAAAGTAGACATTTTTCACGTAAAGATGGTCAAGTAGACTCCATATACATCCTACCAAATAATACTCACTCATTGTCTCCTTATCTTAATGTTTCCAGTTACATCATTTATTCATTCATAATCATAATATATCGTGAGTGTGAGTGTGTGTGAAAGACATGTTTTCCCTCAAAGTACCAGGCTATCAAGCACGAATGTGTGTTATATATTTGTGCTCGACACAAAATATCACGGGAAATTAAGGCGGAGAAGAAAAGTTTGTATGCAATGGAAAGTGGGAAAAGCTCTCAATAATAAGTGTAGGTGTGATGCAAACAGTAAGTATAAACTTGGTAATAACAGTTTACTGGTGTGGCCTGTGAAAATCAACACAACACAAGCGAAGCCTTTGTGAGAGGCAAACTTATAATGCAAATTATTCACCGTGAATTGGAATGCATTAAAATTTTCCCTTCATAAGTTCATGACTATCCCAACTTTTGTTTGACATTCTACTACCACTCTCTCTCCCACCTTTAAATATTTTGCAGAGGGTGAGAACCATCAGTGAAAGGCAAATGAGCTAATAACCGTATAACTTTCATTATTCATCGATGAATATCATTCACTGCCTCTAACACATTACCACCTGCATTTTATTTTTGGTACCTCTCACCAACAGTATCAACACCTTTAAGTACTCTGTAGCAGCACTGCCACAGCGCCTCTTCATTTAACATTAGCTTTCTACTGTAATTATTGTATCAAATATTCATGACATATAATGATTCCTCTTCTGAATGCAGTACTTTGCATGTGTTTGGAAACTAGAAACACTGACTTTCTAGAGTTCATTTGTTTCTTTATATCATCAGCACAAGAAAGCCTATGCACTCTACTCTTGCCGAGTGTTTTATGAAAGACAATTAAAAGCAATCAGTTAATGCACGATACTGTATTATGACTATGGATACTTAATCTTGCATAATAGAGCTTTGTGACATATTTAAGCATCGATCAGAGTCTTTTATTAGGAACCAAAGTTGAAAGATACGCACACCTCCATGCACACCTGAAAGGACATATGGACTGAACAGAGGTTTGTCATAGGCAGACACTGTCATTTCATCTCATTAACAGCCCTTCTCACTTCAATTACCATTGTTTGCAATTTTCGCGTGAGGTGCATTATCAGGCATTTGGCTGCACGAACGCACCAACCAACTATCACTATATATATACACTCTCCCATTCTTTATTGAGTGGACTGTTGGTGAGTGATTATGTGCCAACCTGAGTTCATGTATATACAAAGACACCAAGACGACGTGTCATCTCATGTTTCATTTAAGCTCAGTTCTATATGTGTTGATTGCTAGTTTGTATGCACTACTAAAAAAACTACGTGAGACCTGAGTTCGAGCAAGCACCAAATTTATTTGCTCACAGCAAACTCTTTAATTCAGGGGCATTTCCGTAGTGTCCCATTATCATACGAAATTCGCAATAATTTTAAATGATAAAAGTTTACATCTTAGACATGCGAATATTTATTTCAAGATTCTTTTTACTCTGTTTGCACCAAGAGACCTGATGCCATTAAACTGTTATTAGTCAGGAGTCCTAAACACAAGAACAGGATTCTAAAAACACTTAAGACACACAAGAATTAAGTGTGTGTATATGAAACCTGGAGATGATACTACTCTCACCATGCATTAACAGTAAGGACACAAGGACTAATACGGTTATTGAGAAGGGAGAAGAAAGTGTGGGATGGTACACACATATAATGTGCTAAGAGGGAGATAATAGAATGAATTATCAGGAGCCAATATTATAAAAAATTAATGACCCACACAGCTACCAGACCGAATACAACACAGAGGTGGTACGACGAAGATTTCACCTTTTTTATTTCTAAAGCATTCAGACGGAGGCAAAAAATATCACCAAGTCCCCGGAGTGTTCTACTTGTCCTCTGGACACACACGCAAAGTGACGATGTGTATATAGTGTTGTTCTGGCTACACCATCAAATTTTTATACCACATCTAAACTTGAACAACTGAGCCTTCATTGATTTCGTAGCAAGTTCCTAGAGGAGGATTACTATTACAAGCAGACTACACGATAGTGCTTAGAGTTCTTTCACGATCATCGATTGTAATATATATCCTCCGAGGTAAATCGTAGAAAGCAGATAATGAGTTGGACACAATTTCCAAAGAGTACAGAACAACTGCTACCCAATTCTCACTCGAGAACGGAGAATGACACGTTCAGTGAATAAATTGACGCTTTCACTTGACCACGACTTCAGCTTATTTTATCTGATTGTCCGCTCCAAACCCGAGACACCTTTCTACAATTTCTAAACCTAATCGGACCACCCTTCCTGTCCACTTTGCCCACGCACTACCGTCTTCTTACAAATTCCATTAATAACTAATTCTCATAATGAATGGGTACCAGAACGCAAGTGCTACTCTGTGTATACTCAAGAAAGCGACCCGCATAATACGTGCTTACATATTATACCACTGTCGATTAATTATGGGAAATTTGTTATCACTCTAAAGGTAGCCACTTTAACGGAAATGGATGATTTTGTTATACAGATACATATATATATATATTATATATATATATATATGTTATATGTATCTTCTTTTCGCGAAACTTGCATAATTCATTGAGTAGAGCTACTTCTTTTTGGCATATTAATTATTATTAGTATAAGTGGGTCGATCCTCGTCATCGACACTTTCTCACTCCTTATGCATACATACAAATAGCTCTTATGCACTTACCATACATAGACCAAAAATAATAGTAGCATGACTTTTCCAGCTAAACATTAACGCTTTCGATTTACTCGAGTGTGTTGTCATCAATGGTACATGTAAACCAGATACAAAATACTCCAAATACACTGAATACGATTCATACTGTGAGAACATGTGTCACAGTCGAGTGATCTTTGAGTTCTGATGTAATTTTATTTATAAGTATTGTAACAAGCAACCGAGTCGATTGCGACGGGGAAAGCTTGCTGTGAATGTTGTGATGCGATTTGGATAACTTACAATCGGGTGTCTGGAGAATGGAGGATTAGAGATTATTGTATGGTTCATTTAATGCAAAAAACCGCTTCTCCTTGCACATTCCTTTTTCATTCAATTTGAAAAGGGACTCTCTTTCTCTCTCTCGCTCTCTCTCTCTGATGTGTTCATCGCACAGAATTTTGCATGTCAGGAGAATAGAGAACTCGACCCTGAATAAATATAATGTAAGAAGCAAAGTTGACAAATGCCTTGTTAACTCATTAGCATAAGTGTGTGTGTTACGAAATTGAATGGAAGTGTAACTGACACTTGCACATTTTCAATACAAAATTAACATAGATCGGTGTAACTTCTTATTTTGAGAAAAGGGACTGCTTCATTTTCATCGAATCCATATATGCGTCTGTTTCTAAGGATCAACTAATGATCAACCTTTAATGCAGAGTTATGTGAATATCAGACGGGTGTACATCTTCGTGAAAGTAGCAAGAAGATAACTTAATGAAAAATGATAATAGTTTACAGTTTCACAGTTGACATATTTCAATTGGTTTGTGATTTACTCTTGAACTCAATTAGATCAAAGGAAATCGAGAGACGGAGAGAGATGATAAAAGCGACAACTTAAAACGTGTTATTACATGGAAATGTAAGTTGGATGGAGATTTTTATGAGGGAGATATTAAAATGTTCAGGAAGCAAGGATGGGATCATTGATGGTTAGTGTCTCAGCAAGAGGTCTGAGAGATTCAGTGGGAGAAAAAACGGCAAGCGAGAGAGAAAGGTATTAAAGGAATATCTTTAGCCACCCGAAGTAATAGGATTGTGTGAGTCCTGCTGAATATTACTATAATAATAACATCATGCAACAAAATATTGTACTGTCGTGTCTTCCAATTTTGTAGTTCTTCGCCTCCCTTACTTCTCTCAAGTGAGATCCACCACGGAGAACAGTTTTTATGGATTAGAGAGATGTCATGTGTAGTGGGAGATTTCTCAGTGGCCAAGAAGGAATTTATTAGTGCCAAATTTTCCAAATCATTAAGTGCAGATATTTCAGTGAATTACAAGTCATTTATGTAGCGGATGGCTGGATTTGTGTACTGCTCTCAGTATGGAGTCATCGGTATTACACGCAGCACTGACTTTGACTCAGTCAGCAATCTAAGGCTTCGGTTGTACCAAGTTCCTCAATGTAAAGTAGTACTGGGATATATAGAGTCAAAGAGAGAGTGACACGGTCAGAGAAATGAATGAGCTTACCGAGAAAGGCTCCCCACTTCTTCGGGTATTTTGTTCTAGACCCTTTCTCCCTATATATACACTTTCCACATACGAAGTTGTGTATACCATCACATTCACATATATCATATGAAAACAAGACGAACAGCTCCAAATGGCTCAGAATTTTTATTGGTGTCGCTGTCGGCGCTCGAGGTTCACTTTCAAGGCGCCGTCCCTGGCCATACGTCCTTACAACACTCACCATCAAAATGTTTCTACTTCCTGCCTTTCTCATCCCTAAATATATATAGCAGCTTTGAATATCACTTGCCAATAAAACTTCTTCCTAGCAAAGCAGCATTTCCACACACACATAAATACATATATGCGATTTGCGTTATGCATGTATGTCATCTATTAAGTCTGAGACACGGAAAGAACACATTCAATGACTCGTGAGCTTATTTATGCTTTCATTCCTTGAGATCACTTCATATTCCTGAAAGCATTTCTTCTTACTTCCACTTACTGCTTCTTCCTTTCCCCCATCCTTCCCGCACCACCGCCACCACCAGCAGCAGCCAATTTGCTTGTTGCACTTTTTCTTCCTCTACTAATTAACACGAGATGCATTTTCATATTTTATGCACACGTATCATCATCGTTTATTCCTCCAATCAAGTGATTGTGACTATTACAAAATACAAAGACCATAAAGGTCAAGCACGTTCTACATAATGAACGGGAGTTTGAATGTAACATTTGTATAGGAAAAAGTGCCCAGCAGAATATATTTGTATAAGCGTGCATGTGTGTAAATTCATTTTGAATAGTAGCAGCAGTAGGGTCCTGTTTATCTTGAGGCACCAAGTCCCTTGTGAATTGTCAGTAGAGATGCAATAGAGACAGATGCGCACATGTATATATATATATATATATATAAGTTGAGATGAACTCCTCTTATATTGACATTGGCCGGGGAAGAAAGTGCCTTGAAAGTTTCTTATCGAAGAAAGTACTTTGGCGAGAAGTTATCCTGTCCTCATAAGATAAATGAAATGGAAATCACAACTTGTACGATGAAACTTATTGTTTGTCTCTAGAGAAATTGGTCTAGTGCTGACCTTTCATTTCTTCATGTGTTTAGGGAGAAGAAGGGTGTATATGTATACATAGTAGTAGGGACAGCAATCTGAGAATCATAATTAGAGTGTGTGTGTTTGGCTATATGTCCGCAATTGAGAGCTATACAAAAAGAAACACGGGAAGATAAGGATGCGCAATGTGTTGACCACTCATCAGTAAGGACGTAGGTGGCGAATCCAACTCCTGGAGTAAGTCTATAATCTTGGTGCTCAATCGTTGGCAAGTAGAAAAGTAAAAGTAGTAGTATAGTGGCGAGATAAAAGGAGACGAAATGAGCAAATGTACTACGTGTTAGTTACATAATATTGGAGAACCCGTGCTTGATGAAATTGCTTAGAGAGGAGAATTCTTTTCGCTCTCTCGCCTAATGCTATTGTTCCTGATTCCTATCACTTCCTCTGATCTCGCTCTTCCAAAATAGGAGTGTAATTTTTGGCGAGAAAGTTGAGGGCAAAAAGGGACGCGTACTATCTGGACTTTCACGGAGCCAAGTGAGTAACTGCAGTTGGCCGACACCGTCCATGACAACCCGACACACTATGGGAGCCTAGGAAGGAAAGCATTTCAACCGAAGAAAAGTTGCAGGACAGCCAGAAGCACTTTTGGAAGACTCCATCGACCGCAAAAACTAGAGATTAGGACCAATTTTCCAGTGGACTGATCCTCACTCCTAACTTGAAGCATTTACCAATTTGATTTCTCAACAACTGACTCTCTCTCTCTCTCTCTACTTGAATGTTGTGCTGGACTAACTGGAGAAAGAAAGGACATATCTACATTATATAAATGTATAAGCTGGTTTCCAGCACCACATTTGGTAAACCCAATGTACCATAAGGCTCAAACGGAGCATTTCCACCGCCTGTCATTTGCAATCCATTCTATTCCTCACGAATTGTATTTCCATCTATCTCTTTTCTTTCTCAGTTTCTTATTCTTATTTCTCTCCTAGACTGTCTCAGTCAGTTTCCTCAGTGTAATAATGTTGTTCTCGTACAAGTCCCCTCTTTTAATACACGTCTCGTGACAAAACTCCAAAAAACACCATTTCTCCTGTCCTTCTATTCCTGCTTTCACAATTCACTTTCTGTCTCTGCTTTTGAGTTCTCTGGTCACCCATTCTCGTCTAATGCACTACTTA
>Ga0194135_10002376_pt1 | contig 11403 bp, 5 predicted proteins | sample LitLau_LLRF_2013_FD_134024 | JGI IMG/M metagenome (GOLD analysis project Ga0194135, IMG submission 134024) | Freshwater sediment microbial communities in response to fracking from North America - Little Laurel Run_MetaG_LLRF_2013 (version 2) | ecosystem: Environmental > Aquatic > Freshwater >... | reverse complement strand
TATTACATTACAGAGTATAGTATAGGATGATGCGACCTGTCAAAGAATTAAACTAGGGATAAGTACTAAAGTTGGAATTAAAGGTTAAAGGTTTAAAATAGGATATTTTATCACATTTTCAGTTTTTAAATATGTATAATAAATTAAGATATTTTAAAAAGTATCCCTAAAAAGAATTGGAAAAAGTGAAAAATCTTAGGTAGGTACTTACTTCCTGCAATTTTAGAAAGCATTAATCATATTCCATGCAGCAAATTCAAATTATTATAAGAGGTGCTGGTTTATTATTTTTCAATTTAGAAATGGAAAACTGGTGCTATTCAAGAAAACCGTTCCCTATACTCACAATCTCCCGTTAGCAGAATTGCTACGAACTAGCAGTTTTAACAGGGTGTTTTTGCAAACAGACAAAATAAGAGTTGGAAAACAGTCGTTGTTTAATTTTGGTTTAAGTACCTATAAGAAATTACCTATATAATTGCCGCATTTCGACATATTTCTTAGATATCAAAGGAGAAAAAGCGAATAGGTACCTCTATTATAGGTGTTGTTCTCCCAACTACTAATTTTGTCAAAAAAATGCAATACTACTCTATTTTAGCAATTAGAGTTAGTTATTTCGTTGAATTTCTGTTAAAAAACCAACCTGATCAACATATTTGACGGACATGGCAGCGAAGACATTAGCAGAATCTTCTTCCTACGGAACCAAAAACCAAACTCAATTACAGCCAGAAAGAACTACAAAGCAACAACATGCATGCATTTAATTATGGCCATGTGAGTCTTACGTTAAAGAACTGCTGTTTGAGTTTGCTGCTCTCCAATTCTAAGTCAAGAAGGCTTTGAGGCTTGATTTTTGAGCCTTCATGCGGTAGACAGTTGATGGCGTTCTCACCCGTTGCCTGCGTTCTGAAAAATTAAAAATACAGAATACAGGAGAATAGTTTTTTGAAATCAAGAGGCCTGTTCTTGGTCGGATCTTATTCAGCCATTGGGTTAGCGTGCTTTTTGTGCAGTTGAGTCGTGAGTCAAGTTGGTTCCGCAGAAAAGGTTGACTCAACTCAAGAGATATTGAGGTTGATGCTGATCCACTAGGGCGAGAGAATGAGTAAAGACTGAAGATCCATCATGATCTAAGTTTGTTTTTTGACACAATTATACTTCGATGGACTATTATGATTTATTTATTATAATCGTTACTATGGTTGACAACTATAATATATATCAAGTATGTAGTATTTATTGTAATAATTTTATTATTTGTATTCGTTTTTTCCCTGCCTAATTGTTCACTTAACGCTAGCAATAAATCGTGTTTCTCATTTAATAAAGTAAGTACCTACTTTTCATTCAATGTAAAACTTTGTATGTATGTATGTACCTGTATCTAGGATGTGAGCATAGCAACGGTGACAAAACGATCATCTCATATTCGCAGATAGAAGTCTCTTTTAAAGAGTAAACCTCGTGTTTTCCAAGAGCGTAACACACGTAGAGAACAGTTGTCATTCTGGGCCTCCCATTTAAATCGCACAGGGTTCCATCACTCATATTCAACTGGATGTACGGCATATTTAGGCCATCGATTTTCTTCACGGGAGCTGGTATGTTGGGTTTTATTTTCTCTTCTGTCTCCAATAGCTCTTCTATAAGAAGTAACATTAATAATTAGTTGTTGCACACGTTTAAAAGGATGTACCTACCTTGCAGCTCAAGGAGCGATTTTAAGTAAAGGGTTTTAAAGGAATCAAAAAATTGGGGTATATTAGTTCCATAGTACTGAAGAGGATACATAAATAAGGACTGGTACAGTTTCGTGGGCGAAAGATGAATGAAAATCTGGTTGTCCCTTCTTGTATTGCATGAAGAGAAGATAAAGGCTTGAAGACTTGAAAGAGTAGATAATCGGTTCCGCAGAAAGTTGACTCAATCTTCCGTAGATTGTTCAGATAACAGCCCTAAATAAGTGACTCACGTAGTTTGGCTTGTTTGGTTTTATCCCACTTTCCCAAATAATATTCCTGGATTTTGACTTTTTTTCCCTCCCTTTCTTCATGATACTGCCGTATAAACTTTCCGTGACATAGTTCATAGGTCCAATACGCTTCTAACTGAAAACAATTCAAATAGGTATTAAGTAGGGTACCTATTAAAAAACCCACTAACATGTATGTTGGCGACACCAACAGGCCTAATGTTAAGGTACGCCACTGCGTGCCAGGTTTTAGCGTCAATGTTCCGAAAGCTTTGTTCATTTTTGGTTCGTCTGGGCCATTGTGTATAGTTTTCTATTATCTATCACTGGTCAAAAACACTCTTTTGTTTACCTACCTGATTTGTAACAGTTTTATGTTTAGTAGTTTTATTCTCAATTCTCATACAAGTCTCATTCTCATCTCATAATTAAGATTCTACCTCCGCGTTAGCTGCCCTCCCTAGCAGGCCAAAGGTACCTGGGGAGTGGCATCAATGTACTTCTTTTGTGAAATACCTGACATACCGTGGGTCTCAATCCCTTGACCAAGACAGATCTTTTCTTACAATGTATATTAACTTGGCCTGTTGCCTGCTGACCGGATTGAGTAGGCTCTTTCTGCGAGTTGACTTAATTACGACTCAACGGCAATCCAATCGCTGTTCTTTATCATTTGGTCGCTTCATGAACTCAACCTGGTCTTTTCGTCCGTCACAGTATCTTTTAATTTTTTGATTCCTTTCGTTTACCTTATAGGAACAAGATGACTGAGTAAATAAGTCGGATAGAAGTTCAAGCGGATTTGGTCCAGTGTATTTTTCATTCTCATCCTTCTCTTTTTCTACGAACTGGGGAATTTTACAAGTATACTTTTCTTGGGATTCTGTTTGTACAACGACATCTTCATATATTATTTTGCTCACTTGTTCATCCTAAAACATAGAAGTGGGTACATTGCCCAGATATTTTAAAACATAACATTTTTTTATTTGCCTACCTACTCCATCAATATTTGATGGTGTACTCTCATTCTCTGATGAGGTTTTTTACTGTTTCCGAAACTTTGGTACGTAGTGTTTAATGCACTATTACCTGTGAAGCATCGGGTAAAATACCCGGCCAGTTGATAGAATATAAAATAGTGTCATCGAAATCTTTTATTCCAAACTCTATGGAAGCTACAAAAAGAATTTTACAGCTTAAAAATAAGTAGAAATAAATCTTTTTCATGTTAGAAGATTTATCAAATACAAGACCACATCATTATTTTGTTATTTTGACGTGGCCTTAGAATTAGTGGTCGACACATTCGTGTCACTAGATACGTCCGCCGCCAAAATTTAAAATACTCGAAGTTTTAGACTTAAAAAATTAATAACTCTACACCTACGTTCGTATATGAAGTTTAAAATTAAAAGGTTATATTTTAATAGATACTACTATCTGTAATATTTTTAATTAAAAAAGTCTTGTTATGATATCTCCTAATTTGCATTTTTATCTTACTTCTCGTAGTAGGTATTTATCATTGAGACGAAAGTTGGTGCATGGTCCAGTTCAACATGCCATTGCCCTCCAAACGACAATACCTTTTACTAGATAAGAGGTGCAGACGTTATTCAGCACCTGATGATCTGAGGTATGTAACCCATTCTAGGTACCTAACTAGGTAAAGGAAGAGTTTGGTAAGTAGGTACCTACATAATATTTTGGAACTCTTGTATGAAAATACACAACACATCCAATATCCTAGTATGCCAACGTGTTTTTTGTAGGCAGAATGTACTTATCTAGGTAGGTACTAGACCTAACTAATTATTATTATTATTATTATTATTATCTACTTATAAAGCTAAATAACATAATATTTCTCATGCCAGGTTGGGGTTTTCGAGATCCTACACAAGCGAAGAATCAGAAGACGACAGTAAAGTCAGCAAAGTGTCAGTCCTCGACCTCTCCGTGCTTTTTGAAGATGGCTCAGATAGTAGTTTAGAGCTAGACACAACTTATTCGACACCACCCCCTGGAACTCCTGTACGACCACGCACTGCCACTGGATGCTACTCTTGTAAAGATAGCCAAAGTCACGAAAAGAACAGCATCTGGATAACTCCATGCTCAAAGTAGGTTCCTCAGAAGATACGACGGAAGAGGTGACCTCTACTAGCCTGATACGAGAAAAATACGCATAGTTAAGGGCGATGCTCAAGGTAGTTCTAGTTAGAAGTAGTTTTAGTAAAGACAAAGAACTTACAGGATACACATCATGAAAGTGAAACTCGGAATCTGACATTAAGGCATCTTTGTCAGATCTCGGCACTTTGGGGGTCGCGCTGGGAATCAGGGAACATCGGAATCAGCAATAAGATGTCCGTTCGGAAGACTCCGATGACCAGAAAACTACATTTGTCAGTTATGGGGACAAAACAGGACCACCTTTCAGACGCGGCCTATCCGGCAACGCTGGGCATTGGCCAAGAATAAATGTAATGTAATGTTTCTGCTTCACCTTTCCCTCTGAAGATGGACATCTAGTGTGATTGTTTCTTTTATCCGTATTTTTAAATATACCTATAATAGTATAAGTATAAAGTGTAAGAAAGGACCCCAGGTCCTAACTTCGCGCTGCTTATTCAAAGACGAAAAATTATCATTTTTGTTATAAAAAACTGAAACACCCTTTTTTCAGGGCCGCATTCAAGACATTGCTACTAGCCCAATTAATGTCGATGTGTGTGTCCATAATTGACGAGACTACTTCCAATATTCTATCAAGTAGTTCCCACCTCTCAGTACCAGGTAGGCACAATAAAACGTGTTCTCTCTAAAAAAGAGTATCAAGTATTGGTGATATACGAGTAGTATTGAAGTTATATTTACCACACGAATAGACCTGTGGTGTTGTCACCGGCAAACCTGGGGACTGGGGGCATGAGCGCATGGCAGTTTTGGTATTGGATGGTTTGGTTTCCTGTATTCAAAGTTGAGAGTAGCTGGCTTGCTAAATACCAGTGGCGCGAGTGTTACGTTATAGGTGTCGATACCAAATCTTTCCTCCATAAATAGTTAATATATTTTACGGCTAATAAATTGATCTTGTAATTTTTGTGATTTATAATAATAAATATACAATATTTTTGTTTTAGCACTTAACCTGCCGCTTTATTTGTATTTGGGACTGATATGGACAACTCAGCTCGCACTTAGAGGCGGCTCGCGAGGTCTTTTTCAGGTGATTCGACTAAGTGGACTCCGCTACATCTTTCTTACTATACTTCACGTCGAGGCAACATCTGTTGCAATTTCAGCACTTGCCCATGACACCTTTATAGGCAATCAGGTTCACATTTCATACACTATTTTCCAAAACTCTGGTTCGACCAAAGACTCGAATGGACTCGGCTCTCGGCATACTATGCTTTTGACACGGAATTTTTTTATTTTGTCATTTTTCAGTTGATACCAGATCTTGTGGATCTTTCCACTGGTTTGAGTTAATTACATAAATTTGATTCGGCATAAAAAGCTGCGGAAGGAAAGGAAGGTTCGTCTTGCTGTGCAGAGCCTCGATTCGCCGCATATACACGGTGCGTGACGTCAAAAAATCCCATCGTGTTGTTGGGCTTCTTTCTACAGAAATTGAGGCTCTGAACAGTTAAATGGTTTTAACTTACCTACAGCAGCTTTTTACGCAGAATGTAAACCCATAGAAGGGTCCATTGCATTTTTTTGTGACATCGTCTTTGTTGTGTACTTAATACTTTCATTCTACTTTGTAGATGATAGACTGTACAGCAGCCTTAATATCATTCACAATAGCCTTTGTATGCCTAGAAGTCAAATACAAAAGCACACACCTTCTCGGATTCGGATTGGCTTTCTTAGGGGCCATAGGAATGTGCGCTGCAAACACAATCACCAATTACGACAGCGATGACACCCCAATTGGTGACATACTACGTTTCGGAAGTGGACTGTTTTTATGTTTCAATTCATTGGCTCAAGAACTTATCGTGAAATCGATTGATAATGTGGAATACCTGGGGATGATCGGACTCATTGGCAGTTTCATATGTAGTATAAAGGCGTAAGTCTGTAGTGTGTACCTACCTATGTGTAAGGATAAGTTACGGTCTCTTCAATATCTTCAAATAATGGACCTTTACACTATTTTGAGCTATTTACATTATTAAATTCTGCATAAAAACGGATACAGGAAAGATAAAACAATTTTACTGTCGAGATCCTCCATTCGCCATAATTTGTGTTGGTAGCAAAAAAAAACACACACTGGGATTTTGAGCATCCTGTAAAAATCGCCATTACAGACATAACGGCACAAAATGCAGGTTTTTTTTAAATTAATTAAAACTCTCTCTAGTGTGGAGTGGAACTTCGTATTGTTTAAAGGTTCAGTCTACTAAAAAAACTGATGCCGTCACGATTTTTCAAAAAAAAAAATCAAGTCTTTGAAACTTTTAGGGTAGCTCTTGACTGCCATACGCCGTTTCCAACAACCTGCACATTTTGGTGCTCATTATTGGTCTTTTCTGGAGCACAATTTGTCTTCTGCTGTTCGGCGCCAAAAGTACTTAGAGATGTTGGAGCTGCAGGCATGCATCTTTCGCTCATGACGTCAACTTTCTATTACCGACTCATAGAAAGTTTCTTTTCTTCAGGAATGGTAAATAAGTTTCATCATAGACAATAAAAATACAATATTAGATAGTGGACCTTATATGGAGAAGTGAAGCTGATTAGTTTATCTTAAAACCGGGTTCAAGGCATAACGAAGTTTCCCGCTTCGCTTTTATGAAATTTGGTTAGCCAATTAGTATGCTTATTGATAAGCTCCTTGTTATTGGAACATAGCTGGCCTTTAGAAATATCTCCCATGATGAATGTTCTGTCTGTAAGCTTTACATTTCTTTTTACAGTTCCAAGGACTTTACGTAGTTTCTTATCTTTTTGTGGTGGGCGGTAGCTATGTCTTCACTTTTAAAAGGACCGCCATTGGGAAACATTACTTTTATCCAGTACAAATCACCGTTCCCAAATCATAAAATGCATGACTGGTTGAGAATTGAGATTGAGATACAATCCAAGCTAAAACGACAGGAATTCGGCTTTCAACTAATGTTACGGGTCTGGAACGTATATTCTTATCTTTTTCTGGTGGGCCGTAGCTACGTCTTCAATTTTAAAAAGACCGCCATTGGGAAAAATCAACACAACAATCCAAGCTTCAACTACAAGAATTGTTCAACTAATGTTATTTGTCTTGATACAAAATAGTACTGGCTAGTGAACTGCCATAATACACAAAGTACACTAAGCACAATATGTTATGCCAAATGCTAATCTTAGAAAACAGAAGTAAAATAATAGGAAACTACGGCTACTTTTTACAATCTACACGTAAGTATTGTAGCGCATACTATTGTATAATAATAAGTAAAAATTCACAAGGCCATTTAAGTTCCGTTATTTACTTATGTGTCCATTTATTTAATTATAAATAACAATTCAAGGCTTATTAACTGGTTTTCCCTTCTTTTTAAATTGTTTCTTTTTCGGTTTGACGCCGCCCTCTACCCCAGTCAAATGTTTTCCCTTTTTACCAAAATACTTCCTTACTTTCGTTTTTGATTCTGAACCTTCAGACTTTTCTTCTGTTGATTTCCCTTCTGAACTGACAGACTTTTCCAATTTTTTACCCTTCTTAAACTTCTGCTTACCTTCCGGGGAGCTTTCATGTTTTTTCTCCTTGTCCGATTTCTTTTTACCCTTTAATGTTTCCTTTGCACTGTCAGGTTGGTCAGCTGTCTTGGGCTTTCTATTAAATTTCTTTTTACCTTTGGGTGAATCTTGTAGGCTATCTGATTTTTTCTGCTTCTTTTTTGATGGCGCAGTGAAATCCTTTTGTTGCTTTCTTTTCCGTTTACTGTTTTCTTTTTTCCCTTCATCCTCTACAACTGCCTCTTCCACCTCCTCCTTCTCTGCTGCTAAAAGCAAAAATAAAAGATGATACCTTCAACAAATAAAGTTTAGTAGACCGGTATTAACAATTATTATCTACTTCGCCTCTGACTTTCAGTAATCAATGATGTATGTTTTATAGAGAAATGCTACGTGGTCCGGGGTTCACTTTGATCAAAAGCAGTCTTCAAGCCTAAACTTCAAAGCAAGTACCTGTAGCACTCTCTAACAATGAACCTTCTAACTGGTTTGAGTTGATATCATAATTACATGCAACGTAAAAAACTGATGTAGGAACGTTATATTATAACTGATTTACTGTGCAGAGCCTCAATTCGCGATAGTTTGTTTTAAAAAAACACACTGCACGCCATTGGTCTTATGGCGTCATGAAATCGCAGAGTGCCCTTCAACACAAACTACGTCGTATTGAAGTTATGCAGAAACACAGGCTTTATTTTCCTAAATCAGTTTTTTTAACGAATCGAATTTTATTTAACTCATTATATTAGTGGAAGGTAGGTACATTAGATAGGTACAATAATAGTAGTTTTGTCGAATATCGAACTCGAAACTTTTAGCACTTCAGTCACCTTGACAGAGTTCTAGACCCCGAGAGGGTTGTTTAACAGTTTCAATAATAATCATAATACCTTGAGCAGCTTCTAAATCTTCTTGCCACGTCTTTTTGAAAATCTTGTCAGACCTTTTCCTCAATTTCGCAACGAAAAATCCGTCCATGTTGTGTGTATGAGGGTAGTACCTTCGCGTCAGCTTCAATGACGGATGAAACCGATGTTGCCGATACTTTGTGAATCCTTCTTCTCCCAATTCCAATCCAGTCGGCACTAGCTCCACGTCACGTCGTTTCAGCACATGGTCGATTATCCATTCATTTTCTTCAGGCTAAAAAGTAAGGGAATCCAATCAAGATGGTATGAAATGGTGAAATACACAATGCAATTCTTCTTCTACTCGTGGGATAGGGCACTGCGACTAATAATTGATCTATATTGTGCCCGGCGATTTTCACATCGCTCTCCCTCCACTGTCGTCCCACGAATAAATACAGTTCCCTGATCGCAGAGTGGAATCTACATTTTAACGTGGAAACCGAAACACTGGCTGCAACATTCAGTGTGCGGGTGAAGCACAAGTTATAACATATCGTTTGGTCATGGTTAAGCCGTCGAACTAAAGTTGGAAAAACGTTAGGCTGTGGTAAAAGTTGTAGCGAGCACACAGTTTTGGTACATCGCTCTGGTTAGGCATGTGCGACCTCCTACCAAGGACGGTCCGCCGCCAATGATGCGTAACAAAGCACAATGCTTTTCAACAGGGTTGTACAGCCCCCATGCTTATTGCTATAACTATTCTTACCAACACTGAGCAAGTAGAGTAGACGAGGTATCCACCAGTAGATGATTTATGGTTTAAACAATCTACAGCAGCTAGTATTAATTCTCTCTGAATATTCACACATCTCTGAATGTCTATAGCATCCTTTGTAGTTTTCACTGATTGATCCTTAGAAATGACCCCAGTACCAGTACATGGTGCGTCTAACAACACTCGGTCAAAGCCCTGAAATTAAACAAAAATCACTATATTAGCATGGGCTCATAAGATATAACAAGTACATTCGCATATCATCATTTAGGTACATAAGCATATTGTAAGAAAACTAGGTTCTTTTATCAAAATTTAGACTGGCAGCATTTTCTAGCAGAGTCGATTATTCAAGCATGGAGATATTTTCATGGAGAAAAAACAATTATTATTACATCCTTGTGTATGAGCAGATTTATTTAAATCTTAGAGCATGCCGAATGCCATTATTTTTTGGATCCTATAAAGAGTAGCTTAGTGTTTCCATGTTTAATGTATGATGATCAAAGATTACTTCGACTCACCTTCATAATTGTTGGAAATCGACGACCATCGTGGCAGCAGACAACAGTATTCATAATCCCCTGTCGATGCAAGTTACCCACAATAGCCGGACACCGATCCCTATTCACATCATTAGCAAACAGCACTCCAGTATTCTTCATAACCGCCGCAATATGTGTGGTTTTTCCGCCAGGTGCCGCACACATGTCCAAAATTCGTTCATTTTCTTTTGGTGCTAATGCCATTACGGGCAACATACTTGAAGCTCCTTGAATCATATAATGGCCTGCTAAGTACTCAGGTGTGGCTCCAATTGGCACCTGACTCGAAAACACTACAAGCCCGACTTTTGTCCATTTCCCAACAGGATCCAGGTTGACTCCTCTGTTAATAAGTGCCTGTGCCAGGTCTCTCCTGCGTGTTTTAAGGCTGTTGGTCCTAATAGTCACAGGTCTTGGGGTTTCGCTCGCCTCTAAGAACTCCAAAAGATCACTTAGATCAAACAAATCCATAAATTTCTCAAGAAGAAACTCGTTGTACGAGTAGTAAGAACACAAATCTTGTTGGAGTAATTGAACATACTCTTTTCGGGAACGATTTTTGTCGCGGAATTTTTTGAAATTTGATAAAACTAAAACGACGTCTTTGATTCTTTGTTGGATTTCTGTTAAGTTCTGGTTTGATTTCACCTCTTGTTCGGTAGGGAACGAGAAAATATCTTCATGGCCAACGTTTATTACAATGCTATTGTCTTCCGGTGGTGGCAGTTCTTCTTCATCTTCCTCCTCATCGTCGTCAGGTTCCAAATCATCCAAACCTTCAACTTCACCTTCACTTTCGTCATCCATATCCTCAAGATCACCATTATCGTCATCTTCATCACTTTCTTCTGACTCAGACAACTGAATTTTTTTCTTTTTTATGTTGGGTTGTTGTGCTTTCCCGTTCGGAAGCTTTACAGGTTGATGCTTAGTCTTATTGCCTAGTCCTTTCTTGTTGATGGAATGTTCTTCGATCTTTTTTTGAGGTTTTGGTATTTTTTTGAGGTTTTTTTTGAGGGTGAGTATGGATTTCGGAGTAGGAATCTGTATGTCTTCCTCGTCGTCAATTCTTTTTTGGGCCCACGGATTTTTCAATGTGGTTTTGCCAGGTTTACCTGAAAATCAATTTTTAACATTTATTTTCGTTTGTTGACCCCTGCATGGTGAATGAATACCCAGCCAAAAAATTAACTTTTAAAGAGTGAAACATGGGATGACTCCCTTCCCGTTCGACCTGAAATCTCCTTGATGGCCAAGCGCCATTTCCAGAGGTTTTCCTTGCTGAAGTCAAGCCCCATAATTAAAATTTCTAGGTTATTTTTCTAATTGTGCGGGGCAATGGGAAGAAAAAAATAAGAAACTATATACTTCCTCGTAACAAAGAAGCCCTCTCTGTGTCTACTCTTAGCTATTATTACCTCAAAAAACTTAGGTTACAAAACAAAATGATAATTATGTAGGCTGTAGCCATACGTACTATCGCACGTACTCTGATGATTAGAAGGATAT
>Ga0194135_10002375_pt1 | contig 11403 bp, 15 predicted proteins | sample LitLau_LLRF_2013_FD_134024 | JGI IMG/M metagenome (GOLD analysis project Ga0194135, IMG submission 134024) | Freshwater sediment microbial communities in response to fracking from North America - Little Laurel Run_MetaG_LLRF_2013 (version 2) | ecosystem: Environmental > Aquatic > Freshwater >... | reverse complement strand
ATTTATTTAAACTAATAAATATGATATTGAATATTGAACATTATTATCCATGTGTAAGCACTATTTTTATTTCCATTTACGGGCATAATAAGCGTTCATCAAATCTTCTACTATATCTTCAACTATATCTTCCGCGATTTGGAGCCCAAATCTCATATATCGTGGTCACCATTGAGTTGTATGGCACTTTAGGTAAATCTAAGGAGAAGAAATAAGCAGTTTTTTCACAAACTTTGCAGGTCCATACTCCTCAGTCCTTCACGTTAGATTTTGAGTCCTGTTGCTTACATAGGAGTGTAGGGTCATCGTCAAACTTCTTTGCATACTAATCATCATCAAAAAACCTGATTGCTATTTCCTTGCAGACTTCCACCTTCCTCAAAACTTCTTGCTGCTATCTCCTTGCAGACTTCAAACGTCTTCGAAAATCCCATTGTAGTTTAAATGTCATTATTTTCTGGTCCTGTGAGTAGCCGTTTTTCTTTTGAAGCATTATCCTGCATTCTTCATCAAAAATGTATAGCATTACAGGTGCATTGCATTTCAAAGTGCATTATTGAGCCAACCAAACTTTCTCCTCCGGAGGATAATTCTTCATTCTTGCAAGAAAATTTTGTTTAGTTATTTGCATGAGTGCCAAGTTTTACATGGCGAAATAATAATGTGTGTGAAAGCAGATGCAAGAGGTGAAAACTGTAAAGTTTGACTGTCACATAAACATGTAATAGACGTACAAACACTTATTTTTACACCTGATGACTATAGATTGTTATGTATGCTAAAACATAAAAAATGAAGGAATGTCGCATTGTTTACCTGCTCAATTGTTGATTGTAATACTATTGTTGTCTCAAACGTATTATGCTGCTTTAATTGCCCTGTGGTAATTTAAACTATAAAAATATGTCGCAATTAATCCAATGGATATGCGTAAGTTTTCGAGGCTATTGTGAAATTGCTTATAGCGTGGCCCCATACGGATTTTAAAAACAAATTTAAATTTAGGTAATTTTAGGAACATTACTGTGAAGGGAAAAGAATTGTGGGCGATATTATTTAAAAAAAACGAATTACTTACTAAGCTGTAATACGATATTTATAACAGAAGGAGCACCTAGTGCAAGACTGTCATACATAGTGTTTCCTACTACTACAGATAAACCAACTCCAACCTACTGCTGAGGATCAACTAACTTGGAGCAAAGTATATTATTGGCTGATTTCTTGCCAATTATTTCGGGAGAACGTTATATAGTCACATTGTGCACGAGTCACTGGAAATTTTTCATTGAAAAATTTTCCAGAAACACATTATCCTCCCATCGTGTGCCGTTGTACTTTTCTGCTGCAGTTTAATGCCCATACATTCAGCTAGCTATAGGCTGCTTTTTTCATCTTATGCTACGTGAGATTTTACCTAAGTGAAGCCATAAAACTTGGTTGACTTAAGTTTTCATGGCAGCCATTCCATTTATCACAACACTGTAAGCCTCTTCCTCCTCTAGTTTCCACTTCTATACAATGGTGCTTAACTAGGTTAATCTGGTATTTCTTGTACTCAACGGAGAGCCCATTCATTGTTTCCTAAAACCTTCATCCTCGTAGCTTGGCTTCTGTTGCAATTTGCAGAAAGAAAAGTCGTCACATAAAAAATGGAGAGAGCACCACCACTACCAACCTACTAGCAACAAACGCAAGCGTTAGTCAAACAAACAATTTTTTTTAATCCTTAAAAACTTTACATTTACTACTTAAACATGTAATGTTTCCATAATTCTACAAAGGGAGTTACCGTGTCTGACATTTGAATCGATAAATTACGTAATTTTATATACTCTGAAGCCAAGTTAGGACCAGGTTTGAACAATTAGTACTAGTAGTCGTAGTTTCGTGAGATTCTACAATATGAGACACATCCCTCATTGTACTTTCAAAAGATTGGGCGTACGTAGGTACGTACAACAATATGACTAGAAGATATCGTGAGTAATAAATGTTGATCGAAATGACAGAAACATCATCATTTTTATGTACTACCCCGAGCAACATTGTCACGGAACAATCACGAGTTTCTCACTGAATTCCATACATAAGCTTCGGTGTATTACACGTATCTTTTTGGGATAGGTTTGGTGGGTAAGTCGTGTGACGTGGTCGCTTTTGCCTGGTGGTAGACTCGTGTTTTTCTGTGTCAGCGGACACGCTTTGTGTGCCAATTTTCTCCGTTTTCCACACCAGTATTTTCTATGCATTTATGGTAGTTTTAGTTTGTTTCATATTCTTATTGAGCATTTAAATATGGCATGTTAATTAAACAAACGTTTTCATATTTCATTTATCATAATTGCATCATTGAGTGGTTAATCGGAATCCGTATTGGGGCGCTGTTAGTTGCACTCATAAATCGTAGCAATAGCAAATTTGTTGCTTAACTATTAAACACTTTCCCAGTTAGTCTATTGGATTATGCCCTAAACTGAAAAAAACTTATTATTAATGAGGACTGAAACTATAATCTAACTATAAATTTGCAACTAATCTACTAGAGTTAGTATTGGTCTATCCACACCAATTGAAGAGAAATAAGTTTGATGTTATTCCTTCCAACTTCAGTCTTGTTGTTGACTTTGATTGCTCTTACTGAAGTATAAACTTAAGTTGACCATAAACAGCCGACCGATGTTGAGCAAGCCCGCCGAGTTCTAGTTTGTGTACGACACGAGTTTTCCACGAGATAGACACGAATAATTTATCTGTTAGAGTTAACATGTGAAAAATCGGCGCTCAAAAATTTTCGTGTATTTGATTACGGGTTTTACACGTTTTTTGCACGATAATGTAGATACTGCACTTTTATATGTTTTGTAATCACCAATATTCCACGAGTTCCCCAAATTAACACGGTTTTGCCTCGGACAATGTTGCTCGGGACATTTACCTCTCTCAGAGTCTTGAGTATAAATATAGAAAACGTATCGACAAAAGTACTGCCACTAGTGTAGTCACTGTAATCTGAATTTATTGAATGGGGAAACGTGCCTCGAATCAGTAAAGCAAAAAGCTTTGCAAATAAATGGCAGTGTAACATCTTTTTGTCCTTTGACTCACTCGTACTGTACGAGTCGTACATACGCTCGCAAATTATTTTCTTGTTACTTTCTTCCCTGATGGTTGGCAGTTGCGATCACAATGCTTATAAAAATGGGAAATAATGTGCGTCTTCTAAGCATTCTAATTCAAAATTAAGGAAGTGAAGTACGCATCTGATCTACAATTCGTTGTGTCTCGTTCAAAAACGGTTGCCAAAATGGCCCTTTTTAACAGCTTCCGTGTGTTAATGTAAAATTACATTGCAAAATGACTTCTCCCTTTGCTCACTGCATACACCCTTTTCAAATGCATTTTTGTCATTGCCTATTATTTCTCTCATTCAGTTGCCTCTTTTGCACAAAAAAAGATCCCAAATCCAATTGAATTCAATTGCTCAAAGAGCGGATCAAAGTGAAAAATAGGAGGCAGGAAAACGTGCACTTTATTTGCTCATTTTCTCCACAAAAGAACATCTATTGGGCAAGACAGAAAGAAGAGGATTGGCTAATGTCACTAATCTCAGATTGCATTTTGAGAAGATACATTACAAAAACACGAGGAGAGAAAAAAGAGGAAGGTGTGGAAACTACATCTGTTGGAATACCCGGAATACTTTTCAATTTATCGGTTTAGTGAAGAAACACACGCTCATTACTTGCGACTTTACTTAATACTTTATACTTTACTCCCTCTTTCCATTATCATCTTTAAGAAAGGAGAGGAATAAAGTTTCCTCTTGTGTTTTTGTTATTTTGCCAATTTCACATCTTTATGGGTAGAAGAGCAACCAACCCAGCAATAAATATAGTGTTCTCTCCGCCTTAATTAACGTATGCAATCTGATACTATTCCATTCAATTTTCTTCTCCCGTACTTCGCTCATTAACCAACCATTCTTTTCTCATCTTAACCCGAAAAATGGTAGGCTTTTAGTCTCTTCTAGAAGATGCATTTGACAGGGATGAAAAATGTTTCATTCACTTTTGAGAATTTCCTAGGAACGGATGTGTTGCCATACGAAACATTGCATCATTGTTTATCTTGCTTGGGTTCCAATTGGAATGAGAACCCCTACGAGTATTGCTAAAACTCGCTTTTTGTATGCATGCAAGACATTATTATTTTCACAATCTTCCCGATTCATCATCATGATCATTTAAACGATGTGAAGGAAAGAATAGCAACTTTCTTCTGTAAGAAAAACCTAACGAGCTACCGACTATGACAAATGGCGAATATGGAGCAAAATGTTTACTTATCTCACTAAACTTTGAACAGAGAGTTGAGAAGGCAAAAGCAGAGAGAGAAGTAGTACCTTTTCCTCCTATATGTTAAACTTCTTATCCCTGCCATTACATTTAGTTTAGAATGAACACATAAAGGTACGAAAAAAGCTATAACAGAGCCTTTTTTTGCCTACACAAAAGCTTTAATGTCAATTTGACTGATAACGCGCTCAGTCATTGTCCTTTCCCTTGAAAAAGATTTTAAGTTAGATTTTATGAATTCATAGTCAAATGACACTTTGTGGCAATATCTGCTTTGTAATAGGACATCTTTTGTCAAAAAAGGAGCACTTATAGGTCTCTTGAATATGGGAGGAATCCACTCCAACGATAGTGTTTGCAAGTTTTCCAGAATTAAATCATAAACTTTTGTAAGTGTTTATGGTACACTAAAGAATTAACATTACGTAAATTTTTTTATCGTACGTACAATAAGCTCTGCCATACTTCCCCGGATTAAATGTAATATGAATCAAGGTCTAAAGACTCGTGTAATTTTGAACGTAATTCCTCCATTTTTCAACCACAAATTTTTTGAAGTACATGGCTCGTTAAGAATTGAGAAGGGGAACAAGAGAAATTTTGGCAAAATCCTATTAAGAAATTGCTCTTATTTACTACGTCTAGCTGCCACTGCAAATTTTTTAAAACTAGTAGGACTGATATCAGAGGATTCAAAACAGAATTGGGCTTATAGAATCGATAAGCCAGCGTCACCGTCACACCACTTTCAATTAAGCATACATATTAGCAAAATGCAAAGCTCGTAACTGTACGTCTTGCTGAGAGGTATGCACCTACATATCAGTAAACTTGTGTATCTTGATCAGGAGACCCAAGCCATTTAGCCTTCTGCTTTCTAAGCACACAAGTTGTGTCTTTCATTCTTAATATTATATTTTGAACATATTACATGTTTATCTCCGAGCGGAAAATCTTTCGCTAACCGTTTTGTAGCAATACTGGGAAAGCAACCACTAATGAATAATGAAATAATGTAGATCAAATCAAATACGGATGGTATTCAAATCGCTCCTTTAATATTTGTGGTTTTCAAGCTTTCTTTCGAGTTACTTCTTTCCTTCACTTATGCTTGCATACATATCATGCTGCTTCATTTCATTTTACTTTCACATAATTCTCATGTTTGTATTGCAAAGACTTTTGTCATTCTTCTTGGCAGTGAATAGAAAGACCTACATTCATACATAGATGCTTTATAGGTGTTGGATATGCCGTTAGTTAGTACATGTGGCAAGTCAGTCAGCCGGTCGCGTCAGTCGTTTCGTTTCATTCGACTTTTCCTTCTTCGTTGTTTGCTTCCTCACCTCTTTTTGCTTTCTTATTGACTAAAAGATAAGGCGACAGAAAGCTGATTTCATGGTTTTTTACTTGCTTTCCATTATGTTTACTTGGCGAGTTCAATCCGAAATTCGGGTCACATACAAGTAGTTTCAAAGCCCAACGGCCCGATGTCCAAGTTGTGAAAGAACAAAAAACGGAAGTTGTAAGAAAGCATGGAAAGCATGAAGGACCAGAGCGGATGGTCACGCAAATGGAGGCATTCTATACAAAAACTCAAGATGGACGTGTGACAACCCAGTGGACTGGCGATCCTAATGCAAATGATGATTGATCTACCAATTTGCCAGCTAATGTCAGTCCTGGTGTGGAACAGTGGGTGAAAGCAGATTTGAATGCAACAGCGAGAAGAAATAATTAAGGTCATAGGTATCCAGAGGATTGTCCAAAGTTCAAAACAGAATGGGAAAAGGAATTTTTGGAGTTTGTCAAGAGCTGTGATAGACCGAAAAATACAAGGGAAAACGCTGGAATGGGAATGTCATCGCCTATTCGAGTTCCTCCTGGAATGATCCCTTTTCCTCTACCAGATACATCTCCAATCATGTGCAGGGTCCCTGATCCTAACAACATGTCTGGAAATGTTCTCCAATGTCAAGCTATCCCTTTCGGATGAACAACGCCCGAAATCGTGTACAATTTAGAACGGAGGGATCTTGTGTAGGAGGTGGTCCTCCTAATCAACATTTTTACAACAACAATGCATACTCCAATAATGTTAATGGTGGTGGAATTATGATTAATGCAAGCTCGCCACAACCTGTAGGAGGGCAATATCCTATTCCACCACCTAGCGCTTGCTTACAGCAAGCTTCCCTTCCACCACAATATTTGCAACTGTCAAATGGTCAAACACAGTTCCAAATGCCAATGCCTTTTCAACAACAGATTAATAGTAACGAAGGAAATAATACATTTTCAGCCCCACCACCACCACCACCTTTACAACATCAGTAAATGCCCAATAATTATCCTCCTCCACTTCCTCCTGCTCAGTATCAACAGGAACCAAATGGTTATTCGAAGAATGTTTCTTATCAGCCAGTTAAATGTGTTGAAGCGCTCATGGATATGTCTCAACAACAACCCCAGCAACAGGACAACTCCAAAAATAACGCTGGGGAAAAAACAGACTAGCCTTTTATTTTCGAAGTTCGCTATCACGAGCCGATTTCAGGTTCAATTTATGGAAAGTTAGTGACGAGACAACAACCGTGTCGTTTAGTTGAGTCGAGAAGTGTACCACCAGGCCATGACCCAGAGTGCCCTGTGATGATATAGACCCCTTTTTTCAATCCTACATGTATGCATTTTATTTTATCTTGAGGTGTTTTATAGTTTTTATGCACTTTATGATCATGTAAGCACAGACATTTTTAACCTATTTCAGGTCGACAGCAAAACAATTCGGATCCGAGAAAACCATTATCAAGGTAATAATCAAATGAATCTGATGGTTAATAACTGCTACTGCTACTCCCTTGAATTCGGAAAAATAAATATGTAAATTGCCCAACACACATCATAGTACAGACAGAACGATAACAAATTATTTAATAGCATTCGGATTTATAATAATGTTTAAATAGCAAACCAAAATCGATTATTTTAAACAAGAATTTTTAACGTATAACATTAGAGTTTTCTACTGGTTTCAATACCGGTAATTCATACATTAGCTTTGCTTAACATATAATTTAACATATTATTATTATTATTATTAGGCGTTTTTATTGCAGACTTTTAGTATTATACATCAAATCCATATATCGTAGATCGTAGAATGTTACAAAGTTGCACAGAAGCTGTGGGTGGAGGAAAAACAACTCAGCAAAAACCCTTCTTGAGGGGAAAAAACAAGTTGACTGGAGTTAGAGAGAGAGAAAAAAAAACTACCACCCAGCAGAATACACTGCCCCATTCGGCCAACTTCTGGCTTTTCATAATTACATTAAAAAAGAGAATTATACAATTGCGTCACTTAATTTTAATAATGTTAATTAATATGTTTAATGCATTTAAGCAGTGTAGAAAGAAGTTGGTTTTTAAGATCCATTTATATTCAACTGATTCAACATCGGATTCATTATACCTTCAAGGACGCTGATTGTACGCACCATGTCTTGGGTAGTCAAGAGTTTGTTGTAATTGAGAAGAAAGTCCCCTGGGTAAAAATCTGTAAATAAATGCAGAACAGAGTTACTTGACATGAATACATTTAATAGGGCAGCTTCTGCAATTCAAAACAACAAGCAGGTTACTTAGTCTGTTTCATAGCCTTACCCAATAAAGTTTGCATTGACACCGTTTCTAGTTTTTTTCGTTCAAAGTCATCTTCTTCTATAGTACCCATAATGTCGTCAATGGAGTTGAACAGTTTTTTGCTTTCCGGTTGTGACAGCCCTTTGAATTGATGCAGCATAATTCCGACCACATTCTTCTCTGGGTCTGCATAAATGATAACCTGTAAAAAAGAAAACAAAGCTCCAATGTTACCTGATTCACGACCACGGACATAAAGTATAAGTTGAAAAGGGATAGTGTTCGTTCACGCTTACGTTGTCAAACACAGCAGTAAGGCAATAAATAATGCCAGTTTGGAGTCTGCTCAACATTGGGAACCGACACAGGAACATTGAGCGACCTTTCTCCAATTCCTTCACACCATCCATGAGTCGTTTTAAATCATTCCTCTGAATTTCAAAATCAGTCTTATTCACAAAGTCCCAGGTCATCTTCATAAAACACATCACTTCCAAATTCCGAAGCATCTTTCAACCAAAAACAACATTATATTCATTATCAACTACATAAAAGAATTAAAAACATATATTAACTTGAGGAATTTAAGTAATAATAATATTTTACCACGTCACAAGATTTGGCCATAGACTTGAATACGCGTTTAAGCGTGTGTCCCATGCAAGCATTTTCCACATTCAACTCGATTTCCTTTAGGTAGTTTTTTGCAATGTCTCTAACTTGCTGTCGATTAGTAAGCAGTCGACCGTGACAGAAACGAGAGCAACGAATGTTCTTGTATGATCTTTCAAACTTTACATCTCCAATCAGAAACTTGCCCTTAGAAAGAAAGAAAGAACGAAACAAGGTTTTTAAAACATACTTAATGAGTGACTGTAACTTTTAAATAAAGGATAATGATCTAATGTCCTTTGAGTAAGTAATTACCTCAAACAAAGCCTGGTTTTGCGGTGTCTCCCAAACTCTGTAGGACTGTACGTCGGCTTTGATGTAAGCAAGCTTAGTTACTTCATTTCCATTCCTTCGTTCCAATTTGTAAGCAAAGCATCCTTCCTCCCGTCTAACATCAAGATGGCTAACTTTCGTCATCTTCTACAAAAAAATACGACACAATGCGTTTCAGACATGGAGATACAGTATTACAATACACTTTATCATTTCATTTGTTACAAGTAAATTCGTACTTCTCCATTAAACAAGCGATCCTTAGGGTCCATAGGATGGACTGCGAATTTTTCAATCCACTTATTTGCAGCCAACTTTTGAGCAGGCTTCATCATGATCTCATACACTCGCGTGTCACAAGGAAAATACCTGATATTTCGCATCATTATCTTCATTTGATAGTTACAAAAGAAATGAGCAGCTTCTTGAATTCGATTGATAAAAAACTTGGGAATGACATTCAGGGGTAAAAGAAGTTTTCCGTTTGCCAGCAAGTCCCCATACGTTTCTACAAAAACAAAACCACAAAACATTTTTATATCATCAATGTAAATTCACTAGCGTTAACATAATATTACGTGCACTAATGATTCTTACCGATTGCAGGAGCCAGCTTTTTATGTAGGACTTGTCGTATTGGATCCTTGCCCATATACCCAAGGCAAATGACATAAACCTCAGAGTTACCTTCCTTGCTGGTGGAGGGCTTGAAAAGATGAACCTTTTAAAGAGAAATGAGAAAACAATAACTTGAGCAATCTATACATACGATGATGACATGCAATGGTTTAACTTTACTCCTTGGAGAGACAAAGAGAATCACTTATCACTGAATCACATATACCTCTTTAAATACGCAGGAAAGCAAATACAAATGAGAAATTGTTGCAGCCTCCAAGAACGTGAATATCTTCAGTATGAAAGAGCCTCCCTTGTGAAGAAGCATTAGAGCAGTTACGATTTCACCATACTGAAGATGAGCGACCATTTTCTCCTGATCGGCAGGATTGGTTTGGCAGTCAATACTTCCATCAGCAGTTACTAGTAGCACCGTTCCTTCATCCTTCCCTGTTTTATCTTTCCGAGGCTCCACGAGCTTCCACTGCCTTTCTTTCACAATGTGTTTCAGATTTGGATACGAGAGAATGTTCCCAGTAAAGTCTTCCAAAAAGGTCCAACGATCCATCGACATTAGAATGAGACGGTCATCATTGATCATTTGTCCTACGTCATTACTTTCATGATAAGGGTTCAAAGTTGTAGCAACCCAGTTCCACTGAAAAAAAAACAAAACAAAAATCTTTTCTATTGAACTTTACCATAAAAACAGCCACTGCACTGAGACTGCAATATTACAATTACAACAACTGAATATGACTTTTATATTATGTACTTACATCAATAGCTGGATAGCTAATTTTCAGAAAGTGATTTAATGCAGATATGAAGGCTCCAGGTGCTTCACAAAGGTGAATCGAATCAAAGGCAACTTTTCTATCTCGGTAATTCTTTTCTGAGTAAATCTGATCTGCCTCCTCCACAATGTGACTAGGAATAATGTTAAAAATTCGCAAAATTTCAAACATTTTCCCCCAAGCTCGGCTACAAAACTCTGGGTTGGCGTTTCGTTTAACACTATCCAAGACATTGTTTGCAATGTTCATCGACTTGGTGTGATTATGCCAACCTTGCAGAGGAAAGTGATCCAGTCGAGATTTGGTTTTATTCAATTTTCGTTTCAAAACCATCAACTCTGGAATCTGAAATTGTAATAAGATAACTGTATTGTAATAAAAAGTGTTGGTTTATGTACTTGAGAAATAATTTATATAATAATATGGTAGGTAGTAGCTTGCCTGCGAAACTTGGGCATTACAAACAGTCTCATCGTCCGGGAATATAAATTCAGAATCTGTGTCCGTCGGTATCCTCAAACTTCGTTGCTTTCTCCACATTTCTGACAGCAAAGTTCCTGACTTGATCCAAAATGGATTGTTTGGCATCTTTGGAAACTTTTTCTGGTCACTCTCCTCTTTTTCGCAGGTAAACGGCCTTAAAGGTAAGAATTAATTGTTATTTAAAAACTGCTGGTGTTTATTGTTCAAGTACGTTTTGGTCGAGTGTGTTTTCAGTTTTTTTACGGACAAGCATTTGTGGCTTGAGCCTTCACTAATGGACAATGGACTGATAAGTATTGGCTATTGAATAACTGGTAATTGATCGGAGATTTGATCCGCTTAAAACCTCATGAGGAAGTACAGGAGTGGGAGCTTCAGTGGCATGAGGGAGGTTGTTGAGGAAGGGGATCACAGGGAGTAGCACTGCGAGAACTAGGTGGGTAGGAGGATGAGGATGAGAGGACCGTTGGGGAGGAGGAGGAGGAGGACAGCGGGTGGCCCTGTGGGGATGGGGGCGAAGGAGGAGGAGCATGAGCGGGCCCAGAGCGGTGGTGGTGGAT
>Ga0194135_10002374_pt1 | contig 11403 bp, 11 predicted proteins | sample LitLau_LLRF_2013_FD_134024 | JGI IMG/M metagenome (GOLD analysis project Ga0194135, IMG submission 134024) | Freshwater sediment microbial communities in response to fracking from North America - Little Laurel Run_MetaG_LLRF_2013 (version 2) | ecosystem: Environmental > Aquatic > Freshwater >... | reverse complement strand
TATATTTAACCTCAGACACAAGCGTTCCAAATCTGCACACACGTTTACCTACATATGCACAACTTACGATCATTGCACTTTCAATGATAAACGCCGAAAGTCGCTTATCATCGCACCGTTACCTTTCTCACTCTATACACTTACACATCATCGTTATATCTTATTATCACTAGAGATCATCATTAGTTGTATGTTCTTTAAATCATTTTACTCCTATTCTTACAATTTACATGCGGGGGTTCCATTTTACGGCGACGGATTAAAAATACGACGACGACTCGCATAACAAATATAATGAGGATTGATCATGATAAGTAAATATTACACATAAACTTTCCTGTATAAGAAATCACATCGTATGAATTCGCACGTTCAAAACTTTGCCATATATATAAACTCTAACAATAATTAAAGGTAATTGCTGATCACGACAGAACATTTTGATTGTTGCACATTTATGATTTATCATCGGAAATATTCTTAAGAATAACGAGAGAGTTTCAAACAATCACACACCCACCACGCATTCAATATATTAAATATTAAATGCTGCCAACGACGGTCAATAAAAAAGATTCCATTGCGTTACAAACAGAGGCAGTCATTTCATTTCATACATACGAACGAACGATTAAAAGATTTTTTGTTCCGCGTTTCATGAAGAACTGAAACAGTTTTTAAAAGTACATAATATATATAACAGTTAATAGGTGTGTGTAGTCGTGATACATCGCATGTATTAATATAATTTATATCGGTTAACAAACGTTTTAAATTATGTTCTTAGCATTTAAACTGGAGGTACGAAACTTGTTTTGTGTGTTAATTGTTATTCCTTAAAATTAGTGCTTTAACTCATTATAATTCGATGGCTGTAATAAAGAGAGTCAGGTTCGTTTTGAATTAGTGAAGCCGCAATCTACATAATATTGTTATATATATATCGATATATGTATGTGTGTGTAAGCGTTAGTTGGATTCCATATAACCCTTCAGTGGTCATCATTACAAAATCTAAGATATATAAGCCGCACCTAAAAAAGCTCACCTCCCCCTCAAGGGGAGATAGTGAGGTTAGCGTTTCGCACCTAAGGATTTGTAGAGGTTTAGTATAGAGGAATGGTTATCAAGTATTGTGACATAGTTCCAAGTGAATTTTTAGCACTGGTTGTATGATCCGAAATTCCGTTCGTTACTCTTTTTCACTTCACGCGTTTCTGTGAAACAGTACGACGCGGTAGTATAGTACTTAATCTAAATACAATTAATGTCATATAATTATCCTTAGCTTAATTAAAGGTAACATTAACTTTTACGCATGCACTGTCTCCCTTCTTTCGAAATTATTAGCATCTGTCTCACGTATGCGTATGTATAAACGGAGAAACGGATACGATTATCGGTAATTATGGTAAAAAATGTCTTTACATCATTTGGGACTGGATCATAATATTTGTGTTTGGAAGTTCATTTGGTCGATTCCCTACGAGGAATAAATTAGAGAGAGGTTCATATCTGCCAGTCCAAACGGTTCTGTTTTCTGTTGCAAACTTTACTTTTAGATAGTACAGCTAACTTTACGTCATAGTTAAATACTCTCTAAACACTTAACACGAGTTTCTTAAAAATTAAGTTAAAAGTTATCTGTTTTATATGTAACACAACGTATGACATAATTCTCAAAAATGTATATAATAATACGTACGTATGTTTAGTTCTTTGAGATATGACACGATATTACACTGGAATGAATAGAAAATGAAGGGAGAGTCGTGTATGGTATCCCTAAAATAAGGTTTAGATTGGTTTATAATCATTCGAGTTGAGGCTCATTCTGTGTGTAAGTGTTTGAATGTGATTTAAGTACTTATGTAATAGGAATACTTTCAAATCGTTCGGTTTTGGTTATTTACAGTTTGAAACATGAGATGACATTTGGACACATCGGGTTTTTATATATATTGTGGAGCTGATCTCGCAGCATAAGTCAGTTTTTAGAAAGATTGATGATTAATCCTGTCATGCAATTGAGGTCTTTCCCTTCTTATCTTCTTCTTTACTCCAAGTTTTGCTTATGCAAGCAAGAATTCTTGTGTCTTCGTTAAGTTGATTCAGCACTTGGAGAGATGATAGCTTATCAACGTGGTGTACAATGGATAGTGTAACGTGTGGATCCTTTGGAGTCTTCTGTATTAACAAGCAGTTGGTTTTTAGAGTGAAAGAGCCTCGCCTTGTGTATATATCAAGGTTATACTGAAACCCGGCATGGAAATACTGATTCTTAGGTACACTTTGGTTCTTCATATATATCGTCGTCGTCGGGTAGTTTGCCACTCAGAAGAAGAGTTCGAGTGGGTGCATTTTGCATGAGGAGGATCAAATATGATGGGAAGTTTACTCGGCGTGATGCATAGTAATTCTCAGTCTCGATTGGCCATTAAATCTGCCAAGAATCGTGAAAGATTAAGTGTAGAGAGAGACGGATCAAATCCAGTCTGGATTTAATAATTATGAGTGACAGCCAACCAAGAACCACTTACCAATGAGGAAGTCCCGAATAGCTTGTACCATCCTATGACAATGTTAGACAAGTCTAGATCATCCAACATGATTTGTGCAACTCCCATGAAAATCTTTCTTCCTTCTATCCTTCCATAGTCTCCCCAAACAGTCACCTAAAAGTACATAATCAAGTTATGCATCCCAACCTGTCTCATCATAATCAGATTCATGCGTATTTATCACTAATTAATGATGAATACCTGAAGTATACAGCCTTGATACTTTTCCCTAAAAACGAGCTGCTGCTGATACAAAGGATCGAGAGTTCTCCTAGCGATTCCAGTTTTTGCTTTGGCTACGCATTTCTTCCCCTTGACCAGGTATACTTTTACATAAGGCGCTGGTGTTATCTACAACGACACAAATAGATTAATCAATATATATATAACCTCCAAAAGTATAGGTCATAAGATAAGCCCAGCCTTACTTTAGATCCCGATTTCGCCTGCAAAGATCTGGCTCTAATGACTTCCACTTCGAGATTCCCTTTCCTATCACAGAGGCTGAGCTGAATGTCACCGAGACTAGGTGAGGCTAATACTTGTCTCCCAACGAGTTGACCAGGTCCAAGACCTTCAATGAAATCTGTGATGTGTCCCCCATCGCCCGTAGATCCCGGACCGAGACGAGGCATCCAACTGCTACTCAATTTGTCATATGGCACACACACAAAATCATAAATTAATTTCACCCCAACACAACACAATAATACACAAAACTTCAGTCAGACAATAAGCCAAGTTCAGTTTAGTTTTAGTTATGACACAGAGAGAGATAGAGAAAGAGAGGTATAGTAGGATATATGAAATTAAGTGAGGAATACTTTACAACACATTATGGAAATATATTGTAAGATTGTATAACAAGAAGCAGAGAGAGTTGGAAAGATTCTGGACAAGGTTAGTTTTGTTTGATTGAGGTTCATAAAAAGGGATGCGGATTCAAAGGCCAGGAAGAGAAAGTCTTTTGTACATTCTATCGCTCTTGTATTAGAATGTAATAGTATAGAGTTTAAACACAGAGATATAAGGAGAATTCATTAGAGAAGGGGACATAGTGTTCTTGCAAGTTTTGATTTAGCAATAATTATAAGGTGTTTCATTTCCGTCATTCCAGTAGTATATAAGTGAGGATTTGTGTCAAATATGAGAGCATTCATATAAATATATATCACACTCTGCAATCTGCTGCTGCAATATCTGACTATTCGCTTTTTTATAGTCTATACACACAGAGAGAGAGAGAGCAAGAAGTGAGAGAAAGAAGTCAGGGTGAAAGAAGTTTACTTAAGGTGAAGACAGGATAAGATAAGAGTCACACATTTATATATATATATCCTTGCAGATAAGATCGACATATATATATAAGATTACAAATATTTAGATCATCAGGATATTAAACAGATAAACTATATTGATACAAAGTTCTGGAAAAAGTTTAGTCAAGGAGTATAAGTTCATTCTGAGGGTGAAGAATATATATTGGATGAGGTGAAAGTGAGCAGCAGAGGAAAAGTTAATTGCAAGAAGACGTTTCAAGAATTAATGCACACAGAGAGAGAGAGAGAGTCCCAAACAAAGTCATATTATCTGTTTGTACTTTTTCCATTCAACTAATTAGATACTGGTAGTATGCCTTTCACTCTATTCCATGTTTCTCAATGGCTTTCATATCATTTTTATAATAAAAAGAAGCAGGTGAAGAAAGATCGTATACTGTGAAACGTGTACGAGAGAGAGTGAATCAAGGTGAGTGAGTAATATGCAAAAAACAGTTTAAATGTAAGGACACACAAATACACACATAATCACGAAGCATATATACATCATTTCATCATGCAATCACACACAAGACAACAAGAAGGGGAATGAGAGAAAGCAAGAATACACATACACATAAAGACACCACGGGAAGTTATTATTCGCGTAATTAAGTAATAATGTATTTTGTGATGAAATTATGAAAAGTTGCTTCTAGAGAAAGTAATGTGATTAACATGGAGAAAGTGTTTGTCGTAGATATACACAAAAAACAGCTTAATATAGACTTTTATATCCTTTTTAAGTCTCTGGACAAGCGATCAATAGAGAAAGTTTATCGATACAGAATGAAAGGAAACAGAGAGAGACAAGACTACTAGAAACCATCATCGTGAGTTCGTGTGTACAAACACACAAGTCCAGAATGAAAGAGAGTTTGAAAGGTAAAAGTTGTGTAGTGTGCCAGGTGTTGTGTGTGTATGTGTCTGTGTACTGTACCAAGAGAAGGAATTAGGAATCAAATTAGAAATAGAGTGAAAGTATATATAGAGACCATTCGATAAACTTTGTATATATATTTATATAGATAGAATTACATGCGGGAATGCATTAGTAGAGACTAGAGAGAGTTCAGTTAGCTAACCAATAATTTAGAGTAAATAGACTGGGGGTGTTTTTGTGTGTGACGTAGAGAAAGTGATGATGATGATGATGATGATGTGTATATAAGTTCAATCTCACTGTAGTTCAAGAAGTAAAAGTTTGTTGTACGTGTGTGTTATTTGAAAGCAATGAGGTTTTTGGTTTTTCAACCAGAAAAAAGGTTTTGAATGTGGTGAAACAACGACACACACACATACACACCAATACAAGTTAACACAGAGAGAGAGAGAGAGAAAGTAAGGAAAGAGAGAGAGAGAGAGTGGTGGACGACATGCAAGAGGAACATTAATTTAATCCATAAGGCCATTAAATGTGTATGACATTTATGCGTGTCTCACGTTGATCCTTCGGAAGAAATGGAAGCAACACTTCCGTCAGTTGACTCCTTTGAAGTTTGTTTCACCAAGCGTCGGGTTGACGTCCCCCCGCCCCCATCTATCCCATCCATCAATACACTTTCATTCCTACCATTTAGACACTAAACATACCACTTCCGAAGAACAAGCAACATAGAATATATATTTCATATAACTTCAAGAGAGACAATACTAACAACTCAACAATAGACAAAGAGAAAGAATAACAATTAAGAGAGCTTTGGAAGAACACAATAATATATATATATATATGATTTATCATGACCTGATACACTTTTTGTGAGATCTAATTATATGACAATGCCGTCTATATGCCATGTGCTAGAGATAAAGATGCGAATCATGATCTCCTTAACCTGTCGCTCCTTCAGAAGATGAGGGGGATGGTGCATTAATTACACGACAATTTATGCTGGAGATATGCTGCATAGATTTATAAATGTGTGTGCGTGTTTGAGCGTTGAGCGTCATTCGTCAGAAAGTCATAGTCAACTCGTCTTACGAAGAATACGCGAACAAGTCATATATTTAGGAAGTGATAGGAAGTGAAGGAAGAGGTGAAAGGTCACAAAAAGGAGTTCTCAGGAAACGATTAAGAGAGTGGAGAGTTGTTGTTGTTGGAAATGTACCTGTCGGAAGTATCTTGAGAGGCAGACATGTCTTCGGAGGAAATGGAGGATCCCGTTTGGCTTACGGCCAGCCTTAGATCGTCGGGTAAAATCTCTTCGCTCCGATGGATTCCTATGCCCCCTTTGCTACGACCAAAACCTAAGCGTCTCTTTCGTCCTAAACGAGCGTTTTTACAATTAGGAGAGAGACAAACTTGATTTGATATACTTTTATGAAATATGTTACTCATCCCCAAGTGTGAGAGATGAGAGACAAACTAGAGAAAGCGATCTACTTGTTATAGATATATATACAATATAAATACAACACTAGTACTTAATAAGAATATGCCTTTCCCCTACAGAAGCTGATATTAATATTCCGATGAAGTAGATTTCTCTCTTTAAATATTCATATATATACACAGTTCATTGTAATAAATGTCCGAGAGATCATTTTGATATAGATAATAAAAAACGACTTAAAAGACAACTCAAAAGGGAACAAAAGGTAAAAAAGTTTTGCACTAAGCGGAAATCCAATATAAGCTCTAATCATACCGGTTGCTGATAACTGCGAGGTAGAGCTGGATTTTTTACCCAAGCCGGACATGTTCTGAGCCATGAGTCTTTGCGACCCGCTTCCCACGCGGTGACCTCGTGGACGCTCTAAACTACCGGGGGTCAAATTCACTGCTGTATCGCTCAAACTACCGTCTGCAGGGCACAAGAAATATATCTCAGCATTAATTACCCAAGCATACTCATATATAATTACACGTTTATATATCAATGACACGAATTACATCTCAAATGAACATCAATTAAACGACAGATAGATATATGTACGTAATTGATTCTAACCTGCTTTCTCCTCGGGCGCAGTATCTGACGAGAGACTTCGGATACCCAGATTCCGTTTGGGATGTCGCAAGGCGTACTCACTACAATTATCACCATCAGGGCTACAATTACCATCTCTAGTTACTTCAACCTTTACTGCTCCTTTCTTTCGATGGGGGTGGAGGGGTTTATTATTATTGCTGTGATTGGCGTTAGTCTTTTTGTTACTATTACTTCTACTTTTACTACTTCTACTGCTGCTTTCACTACTTTCCTGCTTCATTTCCCCGTGCAAACAAGAAGCTGCTTTGTTATCCTTTTTGCTTATCTCTTTCCCTTCTAGTATTACTTTTGTCACAGCGTTGCATAAGCTTTTGCTACTTGTGCTTACACCATCTTCAACGTCTTTCTTCTTTCTCAGGTTAGCCTTACTAGCACTAGTCGCATATACTGATACGATATCGTTACACGTTAGACTTCGCCTTATCCTTGAGTTATTATTTCTACCTTTCGTTACAGTAGTACTCTTTGTTAATACTCTCTCATTCAATGGTTTAGTATCATTGGAACAACTACTTTCTTCACTCACTTCATTTGACTCATCGGAGTCTTCAGGCGACACCTGAGAAGGAATATTACTATCGTCGTCTTCTTCAATAACAGCTTTTGAGTGACGGAGACTCAAGGAGCCTAAGCTTTTAGATGGTTTCACTTTGCAACCAGAAGAAGATGAAGACTTTTCACCTTCTCTATTACTCTCACTGGAAGTGATTTGATTGTTCTCCCTATTAACACTTAATAAAGCCTCTTGTTCGTCACCTACCAATAAACCTCTCGAAGAATTAGAAAGTCTAGTACTAGTAACTTTCTTATTCGTGTTAGAACCGGGGAAACTCTGAGAAAAGCCTGGTGGTGTTGTGTATTCCCCGAATTCCAATCGTCCTTCTGAAGAGACTTCTTCTGACTGACCACCAACACTAGCATTACTAGCCAAGTATGGAATGTTTGTCCAAGAGTCTTGTGACTGGGACTGTCTTATTAACCTACTGCGGACATCTTTAATAATGTCCCTGATTGAATCGATCGTATCAGTCAAGTCTCTACTAAGTCTTCGTACACTTCTATTTCGTGAAATGTATTCTTCTGCCTCGTACAGCTTATGGTTGAACATCATTCTACTATTACTATTACTGCTGCTGCTGTTTTGGTACAAATTCCTACGTCTTTCTCCTTCACCTGAAAGTCTATCTGCTCGTCTTTCACTTCTTTCTACGACATTTCTCCCAGTAATGCTGCTACTACTGTTTCTATCATTTCCTTCTACGGTTGCATAATGATCAGGGTGATCCATCATCAATTCGTAGTCCTCAGGGATATCTATTTCTACAGAGGGACTATTAGCTGGAGAGTAATCATTATTTAGTAGGGATTCATTTTCATAATCATACAATGGGTCGTCTACTACTGCTCTAGAAATATCTCTAGTCACTGGTGGTTTGTGAAAGCGTACACGAAAGGCCGACGAGCCTTGCTGATCTGACCAAAGTACTCTACGTTTGGCAGTAGCAGTAAGATTACTGGACACCACATCTCTAGCGATAGGATTGATAGCATATGTCGGGTAAACATTAGTATTAGAATCATTTTTAGGGATACTTTTAAACCGATGGGGAAAAGCAAGTTGGAAAGGAGCGTAAAAAGACTGAGGAATAATCGGGAATAGTTTCTCAGGAAAGAAAAGACGTTGTTCAGGTTGTTGCTGATCCCTATAGAGTTATTAGTTAATTTTGACATGCAATTTGAAGAAGGGATTAGAGTTGAATTTGCGGGTAATAATGTTAATGAGTTATTATAGAGCAGCAGCATCAGCTTCAGTTAGACAAGTGAAAGTGGATGGCTGCACATGGGAGAGAGGAAATATTAACTCACCTAAGTCGATTAGGATTTTCACTTTGAGTGGAGAAGGCACTGGTCACACTTTCGAGATCGGAGTCGGCCCATTCCCTATCAGGAGAAAGTCCTCTGTTGGACCGAAGGGACCCTTCGTTTTCAATACTAGGACCCCTCGAGGAATACGAAGAGGATGCAGAGAGGGACGACTTCATTCGAATCTTCAGAGCTCTCGCTCGTTCATCGATCTCCTGCAAAGTTCAAACAAAGTCACTTATAGTAAGTATAAGTAATGAAGAAGGAAATCTAATCAAAGCTCATCAGGAAGATTAGAACAGGTGAAATTACTTGTGACAGTCTCTCTCTCGCTGGAGGAACGATGGGGAGTTGTCTCTTCTTCGGGGAACCTTGAGGAGTTGCCGTTGCAGATCGGTGAATCCTCTGAGGTGGATGTGACCCGTGGGAAGAAGAAAGGGCAGCGGAATATTCCCCAGCAGTAGGGTCGTTTCTAATGGGAGAGTATGCCCTACTTCTGGGAGGAGACTTGGACCGAAATTGAGTTGTAGCTGAGAGAGACCTCCGACTAAGAGGCTCTGCTCTACGTATCGAGTACGATTCAGAATCTGTATGGCCACGAGATATTGGACTCAGGTCTCTCCGAGACATTCGTTCGCTTGACATGTCATCCGGAGGTGGACTGCGAGACAAATCATTTTGAGAACTCAATTCCAATTAATTATTATAAAAGGTATTCAAGCTATTGAAGTGCTTTTACCTAGAGGAACTGGAAATGGAAGCAATTTCAAGTCGTCTCTCATGTTCAAACTCGGATGTATCTGAATCAGAGAGACGGGAAGTTGTGGAGGGCGGAGAAAGATGTTCAGACGCCGGCATCATGGAATTCTCCGTGTCAATGTACAAGCTCGACTTTCGCTGCAATTAATGAAACCATGAAATATAGTAAAAAATCTTTTAAATGATAATTAAATAACGTTCTTACATCCCAAGTGAGGTAATGCCACTCAGGCTCATCATCCAAAGGATGCGTAGAAAGTTCAATCGAAGCTTCCCCAAGATAATCACACTTCCCCGTCCTGTCACAATCCCAAATAGTCACCTGGAGAATCCTCGTCCTAATCTCCGACAACCTTATAGGAGCGAACACACAAGTTTGGTTCCAACTAGGATCCCTCGTCTGCTGGAGCGTTCTTGTTCTCCTCTTCCACTTCTCGCTTCTATCAGGAAGGAGGCACAATTTGGCGAATGGATTAGGTAAACCATGTCTAGAAGAAGGAGGAAGGTCAACCGCACTCATAACCGTTACAGTCAACTGATGTCCAACCGGATCAAAGTAAACTTTCAATTGAATCTTCGCCTGATCTACCGGCCCAAACCGAGACGATCTCGTTGGATCCGGAGACGTTGGACTAGTCACAGTTACACTTGGTCGTCTATAATCTTTACTACGAATACTGAGGTAGTTTTTACTCCCCCCTGCACCTCCCCCAGGGGTCGAACTACTCCTCCGACTTCCCCCACCTCCTCCAATGGCTCTAGACACTACCAACTCCACTTGAGAGTCAATTTTCGAATCCGCTATCACTTCGTGCACTTCATCATACGTTTTGTCAATCAGTCCTCGGCTATTCCACTCCAGGATTTCATCCCCCCGTCGTATCCTCCCTATAACGTCTGCTATGGACCCTTCCTTCACTTTCTCCACGATTGCTCCAAGTCTTCCACTCTCCATTGTTATTCCACCGGTTACCTTCAGTCCTAAGATATGTGCGGACGAACCTCCTATGGAATCCCTCAAGTCCTTCTTTAGTATCATGTGCCCTATTAGTTTAGATCCATCGCTGTTTGGCCGCCAAGATACAGGGTGCTGCAAAACACCACAAATTCCATAATTACCTTATCATTCTTATCTCTCATAATTAAAATCGCCCTTAAGTACCCGTACCTTTGTATGAACGAGTTCTCTATTCGAGTCTTCAGAGGAAGTGAAATTCGAGCACGTATCAATCCCCGAATCCTTCGTCGTTGAATCCTGTGAGCCTTGCCTTTCAGCAGAGCTTTGATCCCAAGAGAACCACTCGTCTTCCACGGTCCCTTCAACGACCCCACTCCCCCCGAAGTCATCTGAGTTAAACCTTACAGTTTTCTTCTGTCTCCTATCAGTATACACACCCCTGCGTCTATCTCCCCCACCAGAAGAAGGTCCCTGATGATGATAAGATCTCTGATACCCTTCACCGCCAACACTTTGATGGTGCCCTAACTTAGAACTCCCACCACCAATAGGATCATTATACAAAGGTCCTTTAAGATTCGTAGGTTCTGCCACAGAAGAAGGAACACCATGAAGGAACACTGAAGTTTGGGTAAGGTGAGCAGACTGTCCAAGCGACATTTGGTTATGAGGATTCCTCGGATCCAATTCGTCCCCCGAAGTGTAATCAGGAGTTGATCTTAATTCTTCTTCAGAGGAACTGAGTGACCTTTGACCTAATCCTTGTCCTTGATGATGATGCTTACTAGAACTCGTCGACGTAGTTCCTTTTGGAGGCCCTTGAAGTCTCGAAGTCGAGGAAGGTTTCATATTAATAAGTCTTTGTTGGTGCTGCTGCTGCTCGTACGGCGTCCAATCAGCCGGAGGGGGTTTTGGGGGAGGAGGGCCAATTCCACTGGACGTATATC
>Ga0194135_10002373_pt1 | contig 11403 bp, 12 predicted proteins | sample LitLau_LLRF_2013_FD_134024 | JGI IMG/M metagenome (GOLD analysis project Ga0194135, IMG submission 134024) | Freshwater sediment microbial communities in response to fracking from North America - Little Laurel Run_MetaG_LLRF_2013 (version 2) | ecosystem: Environmental > Aquatic > Freshwater >... | reverse complement strand
GAACCAGGCTGTTCAATTGGTCTGCCAGCCAGAAATGTGCAAACTCTACGTGGAAGAATGGAGCCGCGATGATAACACCCTTGAAATGAAACCCGAAAAAATAGGCAAATTCAAGCAAAAAAAAAATTTTTTTCTGAAGAAATTGAGGGACGCAAGATATTAAATTACTTAAAGAGTTCCCTTACCAGTGTTTTCAAGACCCAAAATCTGGCCTCGTGACGGAAAGTTTTGGTAGGGTTAATCATAAAGACGACGAGAATTATGACGAGTGCCAGTGGATTTGCATATGGCGGAATACTCAAGGCATTTGAATATAGGAAGCTGAGAACGCTTAGGGTCCAAACGACTCCGAAGATTGCTGCCATTTCCATGAGATGCTGCTCGGAGAGGTGGTTCCTGGGGTCAAGTTCGAAGATGAGGACGTGATTGACCTGTCAATTTTACCAAGTTCCATTTAGTAGTCAATCTGCAGTGCTAATAATAAATAATAAATTTTTGGTTTCAAATCAAAAATTTGTTCTTACCCCGGATGACCGCCACCCGTAGACATTGACACCCATTAAGAAAATAAAAACGACGAGAAGGAGCGGACCCCGATATAGACGAAAGACAATCCGCCAATCATCTCGCGTCTCGCGATGAAAAATGGCTAAATAAAAAAAGGCAAAACAAATCCCTCTGACATTTTTGAATATTTCTTCAAAAGTCACGTAGGTAGGCAGCAGGCTCACCAGAAAGAATGACAGCAAGCAGAAGAATCATAAACGCTCCAGAGAAGAGACCCACCTATATAAGTTTTTAATGTTTTATTTAACGACCTAATCGCGTTGGAGTTGTGGATTTGAGCAATTACCTTGAAAGTAGTCCATGGACTCTGCTGGTCACCCAGAGGTGGGACTCGAAGTCGTTTCATTGCCTTTGGACGATTCCCACCTTCCAACTCATTCGTCACGGTGGACTCGGTTTCATGGATGAGCTTATCAATCTCTTTGTTGGTATGAAATCCCGCACTCTCTACTTTATCCACCCTCCACTTCGCTCCACTGGAATTGGAGAAAAGCTTGTCGTGCTTCTTTAAATAAAATTAAAATTACGTTGACTATGAACTATGGAATTGCAAGAAGCAAAAGTAAGGCCGGGAATGGACCTTGAGGATCTTCCGGAATCCGGTGTAGTTCAAATTCTGATAATTTTGGAGGAGGATCAGACTGAGATAGAACTCGCTAAAGGCCAGTTTTAAATCCTGTAACTTCCGGAGTGGTTCTGTCTGTTTTCCAGCAAAAAATTGGACTGCCTTTGCTTTCCGCTTCCGTAGTCCACCAATCACTCCGCCGGCTTCTTCGTCCTCTTCCTGTTGTCGGAGGGTATCCAACTCAGATCGGAGATTTGCATACTTCCTAGTTGCTTCGGAAAACTTTTCTGCAGATTAAACAGAAGGCTACATTTGAATGTAGGATTAGACGAATGGAACATTCCCAAGAACATGGAACGGCGGGTTCGAACCCTACTTCCCAACTCCACCACTCACCGTTGTAAAATGTGTTAATTTTGACAAGCTCTTTCTCACAATGCTGGAACCATTGCTCATCGAATTGAGCCTGGAACCGGGCCGTTACCTCGGGATCAACCACTTCCGACGACGGAGCCTGCTCAAGGGCATGGTACAAAAGTGCTTTCATTTCCTACAAATAACAAATAGGAACAATAATCATCTTATTTCACACTCACATCTCACATCTTGAAAATAAGAATCAAGAGTAGCTGGTCAAGTCACCTCATACTGGATGTACTGCTTTCTCCATTCGGGAGTAATGTGAGCAAGGAGATGCTCAGCGAACTTCATCTCGTTGTTGTCCTCCGAGAGTAGTGTTGTCAAATTAACATTAATGGAACCAAGAAGGACACATTACTTTCGAGTGCTTTCCACAGACAGCTTGATTTTGTGAGTAACTCGTCTACCTTTTCCACTATTCCGGTCTTACTGACAATGCCCAAAAACTTATATTTTCAACTTTCTGGAAGTGAAAGTGATAGGACTCTTCCTCGTGTAAACGGCGTTATGCACATCTGGTTCAACCACAACTTTCTTCACTACTGGAGAAACTTGTTTCGCATTTGTGTAAAAGTGTGGAGACTGGAGAGTATGAGAGAGGCTCCCGAATGTTGGCGATGTTGGTGAATTTCCTCTGGTTGTCGGGATCTCCTTCGGTAGATAAACTCCGAACCGAAAGTTTGATGCAAAAACTCTCTCCCTGCTTCACGAATCTGCAAAGAACGAAGCGGCGAGATGGGTTATTTACTTTATGACTGGAGCTCTTGAAGAAGACGACGCGACAGTTTACACAAGTACAAACTGGACGGACCGTAGACACAAACACGTGAATGAATTATAGTGACTTGACTAGTCATGGGTAATTAAAGGCTTTTATCAAGCACTTTAACCTTAACATTGAGCTTACAGCGTTGAAAGAATTAAAGAAAGCATTTAAAGCTAAATATACCCCAGAACAAATTTTAATCTAAATCCTTTAAACACCCTGAGGTCAAGCAAGCACTATTAACTTCATCAAGAAATCGTTATCTCACTCAACTCAAGAGTTATGGCACACTCTCTACGTGCATATCACAAAGTCCATCAAATTAATTCCACAGACAAGAACACAGACGGTGGTCACCAACTCCAATGACAAATGCTATACATAAATCACAGAATTATTGCACTTCACGCTTCCCACATGCACAATAAAACGGGTTTTACCAGAGCTCACTTCCCTTCACGACTGATAAGTTGACTGTTTAGTACGTCCTGAGCTTTTAGAATCCGAACCCTAAATGCCACTTACTTTATGATATTATGGGAAATGGTAATTATCAATTTACTATTCAACACCACGTCAGAAAATGCTCTGCTCATTGGTTTTCCTCATGTTTGTCATGTCAGCACCAAAACGCAGTCACATCACCAGCAAAGCATTATTGATGGGGAATTGTCTCAAATAACTAATGTGTAAGCATGAGTCGGGAATAATATTCCTTATAAATATTTAGAAACTCGGCCGCGTTGATATTGGGTTTGCTTTTTAAGGTCTAATTAAAAATCATAGACGGGATTTGAAGTTGATTTTGATTTGGGTGCGGACAAGGTTTCTATGACGGCAAAACACAGCGATTCAGCGGACTTGTTGGTTGCTGAATCTGTTTTTTCAAAAAATCCTTGGGTGCGGACCTAACCACGCCCCACATCTAGTTAGTATCCCTGAAAAGGGATCCTTGCTCAATTATTCCCATGCTAATAAAGAAATATGGAGTTCAAGAACAAATCGAATCCATTCCAACATGACAGGGATGCGCTGGCGTGCCTTCGACGAGCCCGTCTTCAACAGTCTCGTATCAGAAGTGGTCGTGTAGTCCCAGCAATTCTTCCACCATCACCCGACTCCATATTCTGGCGGGTTCTCCAATGGATACGCGCATTCTTCCTCAGGATCTGTTTCCGCTCTTCCCACGATCCCCACCACCGGCTCAGCCTGTATCAGAAGAGAGAGCTGGAGATCCAAACACAGGAGCGGAAAATGGCATTCTTTACCACCAGGGCGAAAGAAATGGAAGCGGAACTGGAAAAGATGCTGGGAATCCACGAGCGTCTCGTTGAAGAGAATGGGGAGCTCCGGCAAAGGGTACAAGACCTGGGATCCAAGTTGGGAAAATCCGAAGGGTATTTACGAGAGTTCCAACTGGAGCAGGACCATGTCTACCAGCGGCTACATAAAGAAATGCAGCGTCTCAACGCTCAATGTTCAGAGCAGCAAAGGATTATTGAACAATTAGAACAGAAAGTTAACCGTGGAAATGAGTCGTAATGTCCTAATTTGGATTTTGAGGTTAATAAATCGATAGTGTTAAAAAACCAAAACCAAACTCATAATTATTTGTAGTTTTCTGAAGTCTATAATAAATTTACAGTGGCGATGAGTGTTGATTTGTGAGCATGGGCGGAAGATTTTAACAGTGGAACAATGAGACTGACTCAAAACTTTACGCAGGAGCTGAAGAGTTCACCGCGGCGTGGAAAATGGTGGACAACGCTGCTGACACTGGGAGACGGATTTTTTATCCGAAAATGGACCCGGTCCATTTCTACTTCCTTCTCATCAAAGCCTTCATGTGAGAAGTTTCCCTAGATTGACGCAAGGTTACCATTAATTTAATCTAATTCAGTGTCGTAGGTGACAGACGAGACGACGAGACACGGTTTCATTGTAAATAAAACATTCCGTGTTTTTGTTTAATCGATGCTGAGAATTCAGAATTCTGCATATCCTACGAAAATCCGCTTAGAAAATCCGGCAAGTAAGTGAGCGAGGAGGTTTGATCCATCGTGTGTATTTAAGTTTGATTTGTTCTTACAGCATTCTAAGTTAATCTGCAATCAACGGAAACGGTGTAATACGATCTGCGATGGGAAAAAGTGAGACGAAGGAATCTGTGCCTATCGGTATAAAAGTAATATCATTCATAACCTTAATTTATTTTTGTTTTCAGTTACAATTGAGTTGCTTCGAAAGCGTTCTGAGCACAACGAGGGCGAGATTTCAACGCTTGAGGAACTAGCTCTCCACCAGGAGAAAATCATTCGCATAGAGAATTTGGACAAATGGTGTCGTCATCTGAAGGTTCTTTTGCTCCAGAACAATTCCATCACCAAACTTGGTAAGTTCGAATTCCTTGCACATTGTTACTTGTACCGTGGCCCAGTCAGTATATTAATCTTTGTTCTAATCTAAACTTAGTAATATTCTCCAATAATCGTTTCTACATTTTTCCCCCAGAGAATTTGTCTCGACTCAAATGCCTGGAGTATCTAAACCTGGCAATGAACAACATTGAAGTTATTGAAGGTCTCGACGGATGTGAAAGCCTGCAGAAGTTGGATCTAACGCTTAATTTTATTGGACACATCTCGTCCGTGCAAAGACTAAGCTCCAATTTGTTCCTGGAACAACTGTCGGTCACTGTCATGCCGAGTACACGTCATGCCAATATAAATTAAAAATTAAATTTTACAACCTATTGGAATACTTGCAGGTACCTTACTGGGAATCCTTGCGCCGAGTACAAAGGATACCGCGAATTCGTCCTGTCCAACGTTCCGCAATTGGCCTGTTTAGATGGTGTGGATGTAATTCAATCGGAGAGAATCGTTGCTCGCCAAGCATTGCCAGAGGTTCGGCCGAATGTGCAACAATCTGAAGGAATCCACTCCGGTATGCCAAGGACTGTTTGTAATTTTGTAAATTGTAATTGTTGAGCGTTCGGTCATGATCTTCTTTGCGTCTTAACTTTTAGTGAAGCGAGAAGTGGAAAAAGGAATGGAACTCCCGGACATCGATGATGAAAAGTAAAAGGGATCAAAAGAGTCATGCCCTAATTTCAGTTAATATGATCAATCTCCATTTCAGTTTTTGGGAAACACCTTCACCTGACACACCGGAAGTCCGTGCACAGATACAGCGGAAAATCGAAAACGACGAAGCCAAAAAGCGAGGGGACAAACCTAAAGAGCCGCCCAAACCACCTCGAAAGCTTTTTGACGACAAAGGATGTCCCTACAACGTGAACGAAGGGAAATACGAATTTAGAATGAGCGACGAAGACAAGCAGGGAATCATCGTGGTCGAAATCAAAATCCCAAAGTAAGCGCACTAATCCAAGTAATTGATCATTTTCGCCTCCATTCTCCAGATGGACCAATAGGAACGTTCCTTCTCAGCTCTCACACACACGAAGTGTCTGCTGTTCCGACACCTGTTCACCTTGTTCTACTCATTGATTTAAATTTTTGCAAATATGTTTAGGTACATGGACACGAGCTTAGTAAATTTGGACATTCAGCCATCCTACGTACGGGCAATCATCAAAAAGAAAATTTTCCAGTTGGCTCTTCCCGAGGAAGTGAAGTCGGATCAAAGCGTCGCCCAGCGATCACAAATCACGGGATCCTTGGTAATTACCATGCCGAAACTAAATCATAGTGGAGTACTGTCATTCGTCAATGCTGGAAAACCTGCTGGGTAAATTTCATCAATCAATCAGTATAGAATGATTCCATGCCTCACGAGTACACTTTATTAAATGAAGATTTTTCGAGGCTGCTTTGGGATTGGAGCCTGTCCCACCAACAGAATTCGAAGGAACGAATACAGACACGCGTCAGAAAAGCAACATTCAAGGAACGTATCTGGGGGCTTGTAATTCTGTTGACGAATCAGAAGTTCCGCCATTAATTTGAACAAAATAAGATTAGCCGAGTGCATAACCTTAAAATAAAAACTTGGGTTTGGGATTCCTAGAATAGTCAATCAGCTCGTCTTGTCTCTTCCGGCGAATCTCCTACAATTCTTCGACCTTTCCAAGGATTCTGCTTCATTCCGTGAGGTAATTGCCGTTTATTCCAGCGGTATATGTCGAGCATGCATGTAAGATAAGTTTAGTAATACAGTTGTTGTGATTTTTGAAATAACAAAAGAGGCAAGGAATAAGTTTCACTTGATTAGTTCATCAAAAGTTCCTTCGTAGTAGTCAAAGGAATCCTGTTGACTTTGGAGCAATTTCCCATAGGACCCTGTGGGAAAGGATTCCAATGATTCCAATTAGGCGTCTCATCATTAAATATTCAAATTCAATCAAGAATGAGAAAGCATACAAATTACCATGTTCTGGTTCTCTACTGGGAGCGCCGCGGGGAGGAGGATCCCGGGTTCGGCCACTAGAGTTTCCACCTAGAAAGTTTTCCGGTACGCCAGCGCCAGACCTCGTGGATTCTCTGCTGCTGCCATTGTGCCCAGGACCGTCCAGACCGCCCCTCGTCGCCATCCAATAGGATTCCATGAAAGTTCCCAATTTCTCACAGGCATCTTCCAATTGGTTCTCTTCCAGAATTATATCAAACAACTCATTTGAGCATTGGGCCAATTTCTCCGCTGCTACCATTTGTACGTTCAAATTCCGAGCCTGGGACTTCCCACGTGATTTGATCAGGCGCTGGAGGACCTTCATTCAGATTTAATAAGAGAAAATAACTTGATGAAATGTAGAAATCAACGATAATACATTCCCTAATGACTAATGACATACCTTTGGACTTGAAATTTTCAAGTAAACCACAATTGGTGCCAAACTCGTCTTTGCTAGCTGCGCAGGATGATTAATGGTATCACAATCTAGAATTACAAGTTGAAGTGTGCGGGAGAGTTCAAAAATTCTTTCGATCTCATTTTGGACTTCCAGAAGGTTTGGGGGAGTAAGGGTTTTCTTCATCTTTGAAGTTAACAAGGTTTTCTTAGCTAGTGAAATATCCGCGGTGACTCGAGTAATTATTATCCTGAAAATTAATTAAAAGAAATATATTAATGAACCCAATTTCCGATTTCCAGGGAACAAAACTTCACAGGCGCCCTTATGCTATTGGGACTCTCATTTTTCGACCACCGGAAGAACCAATCAAAGTCCAGAGTTTAAACACTTTTCCTAAATGTAAATCTAAACGGGCAGGGTCTCGTTAATAACCTCTGGTTTTAGTTATGAATTTAAGTTAGCGATTTTATATGAATTGAATTTAATGCATTTTAATTTCTGTGGACGCGTGCATATTGGGTGGCAAAGCGAAGAGAGGTCCACGTTCCTCCTCTGGGCAGACCTAACTCTGGCAGATGTCTTCGCTACTAACAATGAAAACATTCTTACAATTTGAGCTGTTAGTTATCGACCACTTCAACAACCCGTCAAATTCGAAATTTAAACACATTTCCTTAATGTAAACGTAAATGACAATGAATAATAATTTCTTTACCTTTGTGAGAATTTCGTTTTCAGATAGTCAAAGATGGCTTTTTGCATCATGTCTGTTACTTCATACCCCTTGAGGGAGGGACCGACCAGGACGACTGGTCGCATTGATGGTACCACGTCATAGGGGGCAGACGACTCATACTTTTTAAAGAGCTTCTTCTTTTTGTTCCTCGAGTTGAGGAGAGAGTCCGTGTCATCAATCGGGTCCTCCTCGTACTTGATTTTCTTTAAATTGTTCAGTCGGATGGCTTCTAATTTAATGGGCGAAGGAATGAAGCCGTGCGGTGTCGTGGGTGCAGAAATCAACCGCCCCACCCACCAAAAATTGTTATATTTCTCCTAAAAAAAAGAATTGAAAAATAGATTTCCTTTCTTGCTCAGCATTCTGAGTGCCTGCAGGGCGTGCTACCATCATACCTTGACATGCAGGAATTCCTTGACTCCAAAGGCAATTACAAGATCAGAATTCGAGAGTTCATCTTCCGTGCTATCCATTTTCTTATCGTAGGCTACATTTGTTCGGATTGCAAAGGCGACGGGCTTGGCCTAGGGGTGAAAATAAAAATTAGTGCGGTAGTTACCGCACCCAGACGATCCGTTAAGTTCTAATTACCTTGGCCCGCTCGAGTGTGGCCATTAGTTTAGTCATACTCTCCCTATCCGTCCTCCTGAACCTGCTCTCTGGAACTTGCTCTTCCAAGTAGTCCGAGTCGTCCCGCTCATCAAACTCATCGTCTTCCTCCAACGGGTCTGTGCCCTAACGCAGGAAATTAAGGAATTTGCACACAACATTCTTTCCCCAACCAACTAATCCTTCATTTCATTAACCGAAAACCTTAATTTGGATTATTCTAAAACCAACTTCAACTTACTTGTGAACTCATTTCGGTCGTATCCATAGGGTTGAAGGCTTCTGGTGTGGCTTGGAGTGAATATTTAAAAAAACTGACTAATGAAATCTACCGATTTCTACCCTCCTACCCGCAACATTTTATGTGAGTCAGAAACATGTTTAGAAACAACTGCAATGAAGTCAAAATCTCTTCCGAATGGAAATCGATACTCCGGACACACAAAAGTCAGCCGATAGAGAGAGAGAGAGAGAGAGGATGAGGCTGTCTGCTGTGGTCCCACGGTCGGTCGGTCGGAGCGAAGGGCCTGCTGTTTCGCCGCCCCCTCCACAGATGGCCACTGCCGTCGGAGACTCCGTTTTGTTTGTGGCTTTTCGTTTCCCATGCATTCCGTTTGGAATCCTGGAGAAAGCGGCGGGTTCCAGTCACCCCCGCTCCTCCGTTGTGTTACGTGTGTAGAAATTAATCGGATTGGAATCTGCCGAATTGGATTCGTTCCCTTCTCCCGGGTTGTTCCAGCAGCAGCCGCGGAGGCAAAGTCGTCCTGCTGGGTAATAACTCTCCGTTTCCTCGTCTTGCTTGTTGTTACCTTTTCCCTATCTTACACATTTCCCTCGAACTTTCTCCGCGTATTATTAATTTTCCCCTTTCTCCCACTCCCCCCGTTCCTTTTTTGCTTTGTTTTAAACACAAGTTTCTGGGACTGGATCCCCGTCAGTCTTTCGCCATAACTCAGCCCAATAATACATTAGAGCTCTCCTTCTTTTTAGTTACTTATCCTTATCCCTCTTTTGTTTACACGTTACGCAATACCTGCTCCGGTCGGAGAGTAACCGGAAGACAGGCCCAGGCGGGTCACGACACGGACGCACCAAGTTTCAAAACACACTTCTACCTCATTCTGGCCACGGGTCACTCCGACTAATTTATTACCACGTAGGAAATCTGTCGGGTCATCCCTCCTCTCGACAAGAAAATGGTGACCCTAACGGCACCCCTGTCATCAACCCTCCTCCCCCAACTCAATAATTACCGTCTCACCAACTTCCTCACGGATTTGACCATCAGCTGCGTCCATGACGGTGGGCAGGAGTCATTCACGTGCCATAAACTGGTCGTCTCCTCCGTCTCTGACTTCCTCGCAGGGCTCATCAAGGTTCGCTTCCTTTATCTGTTTAATACAAGTATCTACACGGAGAGAAATTAATGGTGCGGGGTACGCGAGCGCCTGCAAAACGTGTCGGGTTTAATTGGTTGACCTTTTCTTTCCACTGTTGTTGCGTAAACGCTCATTAAAGAAACCCTTAGAAAATAATACTGGTAATTTGAGCACATTTCTGACGTGATTGTTGTTGTCCTTACATTTCGCTCATCTTCGGGGCCCATGCGCAAGACATATGCTCATATCTCCTCATAGAAACTTAAATTTGGTCAGAGAGGATTAATTAATTCCGTTTAAAGATTGCATGGTATTGGAAACAAGCCGCATCTCATTCATTAGATGTTAAAAGGAGAGCGGGATTATCGGGGACTATTTTAACCGAAAGATTTTTCATATTTGCAGAAAAGTAAATTATATTTTTCGTAGTTTAATTAGGGGGAGCGATTTGATTAGGGATTCATAATTTTAAAATGGTCGGAGGTAGTAATGAGTCCGGATTTGAAAATGAAGGGAGTAAGCTGGAAATCTACATAAGGCAAGGGGGAAAGGGAAAAGGGAGAGAGAGAGAGAGAAAGTGGAGAAAATCAATAAACTAAAACCCGTCTTTACTCTCTTCTCATAGTTACTCATTACTTGCGCTTTTTGTACTTACTCATCATCATCATTACTATCGATCCAAAGTATCCCTGCTCCCTCCCTGCCCGCCTTCCTTCCGTCGAGATAACTTTCCACCAGGAGAGAGGAAATTTCTGCCTTCATTAAGAGTAGACCGGGGGATTGTGTACAGAGATTTGGAAGGGAGTCGGTTCGGTTCCTCCGGGGGGTGGTGGTGGTATCGGGACCGGGAGACCAGGAGGAGGACCCCTGAATATGAAATCCGTAATAAAGTCATGCAGCAAATACACAGAAAACGGTTTTTATTGATTTTAAGGTGAAAGGAGCGTAATGAGTGAAACAAAGAGATAGCTACGGGAAAGGGGAGGGAGGAAGGAAGCCTCGCTCACTCACTTTCTCCATACTTTCCCCAAATCCTCCACAGCCCTCGCCTCCGCGTCTTCTAATTTGAGTCCCAGAGTTTAAAACTTTCCAAACAACGCCCATCCCTCGACTAATCCAATGGCCGACGGGAGGCTCTCATTAGAATATACTCAATTCTCTCTCACTTCACCTTCCCTCATCGACACTCGGCGGCACAGTCCTGGCTTTCCCAATCCCCAATCAACAAAATGGCGGAGAGTTATGGAAATGAGAGACGAGCGAGCGGTGGTAATATGGACGGCGGGATTTATTCCGATTTTGTTTCTTTCCAGGAGAATCCCTGCTCCCACCCCATCATCATGCTCCAAACTCAGCCGAAAGTTTTAAATCAACTCTTGACCTTTGTGTATACGGGTTCTATCACGGTCGGGAATGACCTCCTGCCTGACTTCCTCTCCCTCTGCGATCAACTGAGAATCAGCAATAACTACGACATAAGCAATAATGAACAAGACTTTAGCAATAAGTCCCTACTGAGCCAAGCCCTGGAGAAACCAATCAAGG
>Ga0194135_10002372_pt1 | contig 11405 bp, 6 predicted proteins | sample LitLau_LLRF_2013_FD_134024 | JGI IMG/M metagenome (GOLD analysis project Ga0194135, IMG submission 134024) | Freshwater sediment microbial communities in response to fracking from North America - Little Laurel Run_MetaG_LLRF_2013 (version 2) | ecosystem: Environmental > Aquatic > Freshwater >... | reverse complement strand
TATATATATATATATATTATCAATATGTAACTTCATTTCTGTGGTGTGCTTGTTAGTCTCAAGGGAAATTACTTATTGTGTATGTAGAGTGTATATACTTATATGCTGCGTGGGAGATGTTTTAACAATTTTGGTGATACTCCGTTTTGTGTACAGATGAACATATTCATTATACAGTTAATGTGCTTATGAAATGTGATCCCCTTTGAATGAATAGCATGCAAAGTGCTTATTTGTGTTTCCTTGTTGTTTAAAGCCTCTCCAACAAGACTTGCCCTTCCCGTGATGATGAAATTATTCGTGAATGTAGATTTCAACTGACTCCTCATGGAATCATCTACGAATTTTCGTCTGGACTTTTTCACCGCAAAGCTGAGTGGAAACGACTCCAACATGACTCGTACTGTGTGGACGGATTCTTCAATAACTCTCTCTGCTACTCAATTAATGCAGCGGATAATTCCATCTTGCAAGAAAAATGTCGCGAAAACATGAGAGACTTGCTGTTCTTCTGTGATGAGGTAACTTTTATTTTTTAACATGCATAACTGACGATGAGATGAGTGTAGGAAAAAATACATCTTGTGGTCCGAGCTAGCGACCTATAGTCACCTCCAAGGTTTGAGTTTCACGTCTACCGCAGGAGCTAATGCTACCACAAGTCTTTGTTGTACATGTAGTGATAATTTCTTTCCGTCTATTTATTGCGCAATAACAATATTAATAACAGTTTTCAAAGAGCTACTAAGTATCATACAGTATTGTGCGATCCACTTGAAAATAATAATCTTTCTGTGGATTTGCTAGTTTGCCAAAACTACACAATATTTAATAATTCAGAAATAGTCGAATAGTTCACAAAAGAATCAAACAAGAGATCTGTTCAAAATAGTTAAACAAAAGAAAAATCTCTACCTCAGTACAACAAAATAGGCTTAATATTATAAACTGTACCGAATCGGTGGTGGTAGGATTTATTAATACAAAGTAAAGTACTAAACTTAAAATGGCATTTTGGAAACCTAACAATCCAGCAACTTGTGACAATGGTCTGAAACTTCAAGGGGCTCTTGATAGTAATCTACAGGTAGGAAATAAAATCCCTTCATTGGAATATAATCGACTTGGAAGAAATAATAAGGACGGGATTCTATTATTTATTGTCTCTTTTATTGGTTTCCAACTCTTCAAGAGCCTTTGAAATCCAAGTCTCATTTCATTATAATATCCAACAGAACAAAACCACAAAACTTCCTTTTGAAAGTTATTATTATTTAAAGTAATCTGAAAAGAGAGCTCTATTTTTGAACAGGGAGAAGACAGGGACAAATCATACTACTTGGCTATCATTTGGGCATCCACCTGTCCATTTCTCCTGATCGCAGCAATCGCCAACATTACATTGATACAGAGAAATGTCCACGGATGGTCACTCTCGTGCTATCTCCTTTGGATGTTCCTCGTGAATATCAATTCTATAATTGTAGTTCTGCGAGTGGAAACGTACGGATGCACTCCGATGGACTTTAGTATAAAGTTTCTGTATTTCTCAACTCTTTGTTGGATGACTGCGATCAACTTTGGACTTTGGAGGACATTCAGGTAGAGCAGTGTAGAACGCATTCAGAGTTTATGATCATGTGATGAGTTGTTAGCAAGGATTCATCTGTTGTTGTCGTTTGAGGTATTTAATTTGTGTAATTGCTTGTATGGAACAGAGTAACGCTTCCCCAAAGAATTGGAATAAGGAGATTTGTAAGCAACTGCGTATTCTGTCTAGTTTTCCCAGCAGTTGTAGTTACAATTAGTTACTACATGGGGAAAGCAAAAACGTGTGACAATGAATGCGCTTTGTACAGCCATGCCACACTTCCATATTACTCTGGACCATTGATAATACTCATTCTAGTCAACCTTACTCTCTTCGTGAGGACGTCATTGATCATTGCTAGTCTTCGGAGTGAAACCAGCAGTATTCTCCAGAAAGAGTCGAAGGATAATTACGAGTCGTAAGTAATTTACTTTGGTAGACTGAACGTTCACCTCAAGTATTATGAACAAATTAGAACAAGCAATGCATTCTTTTGCTTCAAAACAGGTTCCACATATTTGCAAAGCTTTTCCTCATGACTGGATCAATCTGGGTTGTCAGAATTGTTCTTTTGTTTCTCCAACTGAAGGATTTGTATTTCACTTGGTATGCTGTTGCACTAGAGGCTGTTTTTAGCATTCCAGAAGGCGCATTCTCAATCACCATCTTATTACATCCGGAATTCAAGAAATGGGCTTGGAATAAATCAACATTATACAGTGAGGAAATAACTATTGCTCGGATATCTCAGTATGGAAATTGCTTTAAAATAACTCATTTCCGCATTGTATTTTTACAGGAACTATTGCTAAGTTCATACCTTGCATGAAAACCAAGGCAGAAAGTAACATGGAACTTACGTCAAAATCAGCAGTGTCAAATACACAGATCACCAACAGGAGTCCTACCGTTTCCAACAATTTGTAGGCTGGGGGAGACTTCCACCCTGACTGTACATATATACAATATATTCCAGATAGTAATCGTAGTCTTGTGTTGTTGTGTGCAACCTATTTAGAAGGTATCGTGTTCTTCATAGACATATAGACATATTACATAGTTCATGTTTGAATGGTGTTTTTAATTTTGATCTCAAATTTTTCATCTATTGACTATAATAATATGCTACTCGACAATATACCAGTAAATAAAATAACCTTTTGTAATTCTACTTTGCATCCTGGACAAATTGCCATTTTACTTTTTATGATTATGTATGAAGTCTGAAATCAGTTCCGTAGACAAAGTTTCATTAACTTTTTAATCATGTTATGAAGTTAGTGTTTTACAAACCTGTATACTGCACTTGCAAAATCAGAGAGGGTATATGGATACTAGAATTTGATTAAAAACTTTGTTTTGTACAAGAAAAGCACACACAGTAATAATTGCTTGTTACCTAGAACTGCTGCGACTATACATGATCGAAACACGGAACCTTTTTGAGTTTCTCAGAATTGGTTTACCTTTCATACAAAAGTGAACTTTGAAGTTTTAATGAGACATGAGTAGGCTCACTATCTATGCATTATTATTGTTATATTGAACTAATAATTCAAATGCAAACTCATTCTTTTCTGAACAAACTTTACATTATCATAAGAGCCAGCCAAAAGGTAAAGGATACCTGAATCTAGGGTTATCTTAGCTAATAATGACCTTAACGGATTGTGAGCAGAAATTAGCTAACAGAAAGTGAACTGCCTTCCAAATGTAGAAGTAAAATGGTCACCAAAGTTCAGGTTCATTAATTATTATTGGTTTCACTGAAACATATGCAACTACCAAACAACGGTTGATATCAGCAGCTACGGTTCTAACTGCCTCGTGAAGTTTGCAATGATGATTACGCGAGACTATATTACGCTGACAAAACTATCTACAGTATATGTATATGCACACTCGGGTAAAACAAACCACCAGCTTCGAAGTCTGTCATTACAGTATATATTTATGTATTTTACAAAAGTGTACACATTTTTACTTTATTTCAAGGATTGTACATGTTACATAAGATTAATAATAGTAAGATAAATGCACACAAAGATTATTACCCTTTTCTGCAAATCAGAAACCTTAACAATTATCGGGAATTGCAGGGTAGACTTCCATTTATTAACCTCTGAAAGACTCTTCGAAATAATATGCACTCAGAGAGAGAGATCCACTTTCAAATAAAAAGTAATATAAACCAACAAACCTTAAATTAACATATAATAATATAGAGGGATGCATGATACGAAGAGGGAGGGGGGGGGGAGTCATAATGGGTTGTATTATATTGTAAGGTCAAAACACTTAATTCATCAAGACATTTAAAGACGGCTGGAAGAGTTCCTTATTATTATTAATTACTGCAATTAGTCTAATAGTCAAAGTCATACTCTACGGGGGGAGATTTATTTTCTTCATGGAACTTGACAGAAATGACTTTACTTTCAACTCTTGTGACAGAGCCAGAGGATGGTTTGGATTTGCTTTCATCTGTTGTGCTGCTGGTGCTAGGATTACTGGAAGTTGATGAAGGGGAAGATGAAGACTTCTTTTCATCATGGGAGACAGATGAAGAGACTGGAGATGATCCAGACTGATGCAATGGACCGGAATGAGTTCCCAGAGGGTGGCCGTTATTGTTGTTGGCGTTGTGATTAAGTTGATGAGGCCTTGGTAAAGGCAAAACACTCGCAGGTGGGTCAGACGAATACTCGGTGACTTCGTGGTACGCCATTCTCTGGTTCTTTGGGTCATTGGAAGCATACATGCATTCCTCCTTGTTCATTCCTCGAGCATCTTTGCACACGTAACAGCTCATGTCTCCCTTCTGAATCTTTTGGCAACCGCTTCTCTCCTTTCCATCAAAGTTGTTCATCAGGTTGTGGAGACTTTGAGTGTTTTCGAATCCTCCTTGACCACTTCCTCCATCATCGAAGAAGTTGGGGGGAGGAGCAAAGTTATGGCTGGGCTGAGTATGCTGCTTCTCAGGGTTTCCTCTGTTATTGTTATTGTTAGAGTTAGAGTTAAAATGATAATTAGGCCGAGATGGAGGGCTGTTTTCGTGTTGGTTGAAACTGTTGGAGGGTCCGTTGTGGTGGTGGTGGTAAGATGGTCTGTAACTTGGTTGGTGATTTCCTGGGCTGGAACTGATTGAAGGTCCAGCTAAATTGGAGCAGCAAAGATATTATGAATCAAGTCAAGTTTTATCGGGAAAATATAGCTAGAGTATCAATGGTGAACTTACAGCTTGGGGAATATGAAGACGGGGAAGATGAAGGTCTGTGAGTAGAAGAACCTCCTCCTCCTCCAGCGTGTTCACCTCCTCCAAAAGGTTCTGGAAAGTATTGCTTCACGTAATCGTCATATCCTGTTTCAAAGTTTGCTGGGAAGCTGTGACTATCACTGCTTTCGCTTCCATCGGGATTGTTCACTCTCTCGTGGTTGGCATTTCCCCCACGTTCCCTTTGGGGAAGTTGAATATCTGGGTCGTATTCTTTTGGAATGGAAAAGTCAAAGTTGAATTCCCTCGAAGGTCCGCCACCACCACCACCTGAAGGAGACGCTTCACGTCCGAAGTCACTCCCTCCAAAGTTAAAGTCATTAAAGCTTGGAGCATCAAAGCCAAAGTTATCTCTATTGTTGTCTCTATTTCCAGTGAAGCCGTAGTTGTTCTCGTCGTTCCTTCCAGATCCAGAAGAAGATGATCCAGTTCCAGCGTGTGTGTTGTCACTAGGCCTGTCTCCTCTATTATTGCTATTCCTTCCCTCTCCTCCAAAGTCATCAACTCGTCCATTGTTATTTCCAATGTATCCTCGAGGAAGTCCGTACTCTCCTCCTCCTCCTCCATTGTTTCTCGAGTTGAACTCGAAGTCATCACCATTATTGTTCCTTCCATTGTTGTGTGAAGACTGTCTTCGATTTCCATTTCCTCCAAAGTCCCCAGCATATCTGTCCCCGCTACTCTGTCGCTTTTCAATTACCTTCTCTGGCTCACTTTCCTCAATCTCGGGATTCTTTTCTTTCGCTGAAACGGTCGTTGGTGGACTGGAAGCGCTTTCACTGTTTGTCGATGAAGCCTCGGCAGCTTGCTGGCGACTTCCACTAGGGTTTCTTCGAATTCGATCGGATTTTCTGAGTTAGTTAAATATGCAAAAACTACGATTGGAAATATTTCAAACAGAATATAGAGTCATATGGAGTAAAGTCTTCGTCCATTGTGAAGATATGCTTTGCGGTTTGCACCGTCCTTGTGTGGAGTTTCAGTTTATGATCTTGAGTAGAATATCATTGTATAGCATAAAGTTCCAGTTTCATGTTGTATATTTAACATTAAGTGTATCGTCAACATATAGTCAAATTCATTTATGAGTTAATCAGTTCAATAATAATAATAATAATTGAGTCAGAGTCGATGATGTTTGTGTTAAAAACTTTCATGAATGCATGTTTTATTTTATTTACATGGGTAAAAAAGTGCCAGACATTTATAGAGTGTTAATGTGTGTGCTTAAAGCTTAAATCTTAAAGTATATTATGCATGGGAACTTCATCGTATTAAAAGTGTGAGTATACTTTTATATTATGTTTAAATGTGTGGCTGCTGAGTTGTGATCACATTTCATTGTAAAAGTCACCACCAAGTAATAATGCACACAATGTTGAGTGTGTGAGGAATAATACTCTCTTGCTTTTTCAGATATGAATAACGTCAACAAGATCCATCGTTAGCGTTATTATCATTGTTGGTAGTAATGTTAACTTGTGTTTTGTTGTTTTGTATACTTTTACAAGTACAAGTCAGGGATTAAGTTGGAAGTGAAACGAGAAAAGTAAAAATAAAAACATCTAAATTGTCTAAAAACGGCTAACAAGTTACCCTGATGGACGACGTCCATTATCACTGTAGGCACTTGAGGAAGAGTGGAAATACTCTCCCTTGTTGGGATTAGCCTTGGAGTCATACGAACACCGCTCAGCGTAGCGACCTTGCTCGTCTTCACAAACGTAGCAGGTCATAGGTCGCTTGTTTCCGCGTCCACCTCCGCCTCCACTTTGTCTCCCTTGCCTGGAAGATTGTCGCTTGTACCGACCTCGGTAAGTTGATGGGTCGTAGTCTGGCTCAGGCTCCGTGAAAGAAGCGTAGTCGTCGTTTTGGTAGTCTACAGTCTTTTCAATCTACTCATACACGAAATTTCCATGTTCAATGATAAGGAACCTTATTTACGGGAGAAAGAATTCGAATAAGAAAGTGTACTGCTTCATACCTTCTTGCATTTGGGGTTGTTACTTGAAGCGGAAGCTTTAGGACCGGAGCTACGTTTTCCAGTCGACTGAGGTCGGTGGGAGGTTTCCTGTGGGGCTGGGGAGGAATGGTAACCACGAGGAGGTGGGGGTGGTCCACCACCACCGCCTCCCCCACGGGAATATCCTCCTGGACCTCCGCCTCGTCGGTCATCCTGTTCCTCTCCACTGTTGTAGTAGCCTCGGTCATCCTGGTCACTATCCTCTCGGTCGTCCCTGTGTCTGTATTGGTTAGGGTTATTGTTGTAATCATCATCTTGAGATTCTACTTGTCTGTAACTTGATCTGTACTTTGGATTGCTGCTGCTGCTTGGTCCGTACTCGTCGTCCTTCCTTCCAGTGTAAGTGAACGAAGGGTACGCTTGGGTCTGAGACCCTTTCGATGGCTCGGAACTTGAAGCATCTCCCTGTAAGCATAGTAAGATAAATTAAGTTTGCATTCTCATAAAGCTCGCATGAAAGTGTAAATAGAACTCACCTTGTAACCCAAGAAATCCTCTGGCTTGAATCCACTGTTAGCTGTCTGTGAAGAGTCAAACAAACTCCTGAATTGAACATTAGGATCAACGAAGCCCGGTGAATCTTCTGAACTGTCGGGTCTCTTGGAGTTCTAAAATTCCCAATTTTAGATTTTGGATATGCTCCAAACTCACAGAGAGAGCCTAAGCTATACCAGAACCGACTCACTATTTCTAACAAAGCGGTAGCAAAGTTTCAAGTTACCCTATCTGAAGACGCTGTGGCTAGGGAGCTTCCAAAGTCTGCAAAAGGGTCCTTGTTGTTCGAACCAAAGAAACCTGCAAAAGAATTTTTAGATTCCGAAGCAAAGAGTGGATTGGAACTGGAGCTGCTCGCTCCAATGTCTCCAAGTCCCTTGGAACTAGACTCGACTTCCCGGAGGAGATTCTTGAAATCGATTGGCTCAACGAATCCCGTGTTCTCTGGTTGGTCTTCTACAGCTCCGTGGCTAGTTTGGGCTGTCCCAAGAGTCGAAGTAGACGGATAAGGTTCATCGTCTTCTTCCCGAGAGTTCTGCTGTTCTCTGGAAACACTTTCTCCTCGAGCTCGCTGGGCTGTGTAAACTGGTTTCTGGGAAGGACTCGAGTAATAGCCAGCTCTAGGGGGATCTGGGGATGGAGATGGATATTGCGGTGTCGGTGACGGAGACGCCAAGGACGACGACACTGCGAGCAGCAACGGAAGAAACCATATCTGTCAAAAAGATGAAAAATTCGTTCAAATCCTTTCGCACATTTCCTTCTGAGTTTATATGCACCAAATTTTGCTTTCATTTTGTTTGTCTATCAAGAGGACAATCTATGGTCATAAAGTCCGGCTGCTTTAAACAGATTATTTAATGACAAATGATTCAATTAAAGAGAGAGAGAGAGAGATGCCCTCGTCCCCAAATCATTCTATTATTGCATAGTATATGTCCCTGGTTTCACTACCTACGTAGTAGTAAATTGGTAGACACATTGTCAGGAAAGTACAAATTGGTGTGTTAAAAAGTTGATTACGCAGGTTCGGCCTACAGAGGATCATCGTAATAAGGGACGATTATGAATGGGATGATATTTTAACTCTACCCAATTTCCTTCTCATCTGGTCGTATGACCTACAACGCGGCGGAGCTTCGACTGTGAACCAACGACACCATGAAACTCTAGTGCTGGGAATAACTAACACTCTCTTCAGTAGGCGCAATATAAGCGATTAAGGAACAAACGCGGAGCAATTTAATATATGTACGTAATGCCTTGTGGAGTAAGATCACGCACGTACGCCACCAATTTAAGCATTTTAGTCAACACATTTTAAATGTGTTTTACAAGGTACACCCTTTTCAACTCTGACAATTGCTGCTGCTAAGTTTAGCAGGAATTCAGCAGAAATATATTACACTCAGAGAGAGAGAAGCTGTTGTTGAAATTGTATGCTATAAATTGAGTCGCTTGCATCAAAAATCGAACTGTGACTAATCGATGATTGCGTACATTGCGGTTTGACTCACCGTGCATTCCATTTGAGCAGCTCTTCAAATGACTTTCTGCTCTTAGCTTTTAAATAACTTTTAGTGAGTTTTATTTCATCTACATAATGTACAGCTTGTCTTTTGCACAGACTGCCACAAATTCTCTCGTGAGAAATCCTCATGTTAAATATACTGAACCAATGAAGCGTCTCATTTATCAGTATTGTATTATTCTTGAGAAGAGCAATATAAGAAAAGTCTTCGCAGGCTATTCATTTCGTGTGTAAGCATATACACTCATCATAGTTCGTTGATGAAAGTGAAAAACAATGACTTCACATTATGTATATGTGTATATACTGTCTTTAAATTATAGACAGAGGCAGGCCGATCAATCTCTCTTTTAAGTTTTAAGTATTAAATGAGTTTGGCTCTGGTTGAGTGAGTTTTGACATATAAGAAAAAGTAGTTTGAATTTTTACACACACAAGAAAAAACATTACCAAATTTCGAAATCTACCCTTAACTTTGAGGTCTTAAGACTTTTGAAGTCGATGGCAGAAAAAAAGAAGAAAATTAATTTTATTGGCAGGTTCGTAATTGACTTGCTCCTGCTTGCTTGCTTGCTATCATACACGCAAGCTTAAGTCTGACTTTAGCTATGATATTGAATTTGTTTAATCATTTGAATAATTCTGTCATTTTCCTTTTCAATTTTGTAACAATAAGTCAATGCTTCGTTGATTTAGTGTTGTGATTTCTACCCTGAAACATTAACAAACTGAATTTATTCTCATCACACTGAGATTTATGTATTCCAACTGTTCATCTATGTAGACTAAAATTAGTTTCACTTTTCATTCCATTTTTGTTCACAAAGCCATAGAGAGCCTGTGTTTGTAGGTATATATACATAGTATGTGTCAAGTGATATGTATTTCACTGGGATGATAGTAGTAAGTATGACATGACTTAATGCAAATTGGGCCATCATGGTGGGCTGCGAATATATAGTGGTGCAGTGGTTCAGAACACAATTAATCTTTCGTAAAAACCAGCAAGCGCATCCATAATACTGTACAGGAACAAATTCAGAAATCTTCTTCCTTGCATTAAAAGCAGTTGCATCAGTGTAGGAAAATGAACTCCCTTATAAAGACTTTCGTAGCCAAGTAATTCGATTGCAAAAGTAAACGGAGTAACGTGACGAATGACACTGTAAACGAAAGTACAAAGACGACGGTTTTTCTTTCTGTTGCATGATAATGATTAAATCAACAATAATCTTTGAATGTCTCTCTAATATTTTGGTGACAAATTGCAGGATATTTGAGGGAGGAAGTCCTGAATCAAAGCCTGTCATTTCTTAAATAAACAACGTGCTAGGTGGTACGGAGTATTACAAAAGAATAAGTTGTTACATGGAAAGTGCACTTTGGATTTTAATGCCCTTGAGGAAATGATTCATGAAAGGTGATCGACGATTTTAATGTCTCTTTTTTTGTGGAATTGTCCTTAGTGCTCCTTAACGCACAAAGACACTCAGTGGTAATATATTATGTCGATCAAGTAAAATATTATTAAAGTTGATGGATGGTCATTTGTGGTTTTCTCACACAAGTTATTTGCTATCATCTATGATGTAGTTTTATAGTCAGTGGCCTCCGCATGCAAATTTTTGTAACGGGAATACTCTAATGGAGATAACTTATCTAGCAAATTGCACTTTAAAGTAATTTTAGTACATTAGACTGTATTGTTGCTTAAAGCAATGAAAGTCTGAGCGGAAACTGAGATGTATCTGCGTGTTCTTCGACTGCCGTACTTACTCTTGTGGCCTAGTGGGTGTGTGTGATGAAATCATTAGCGTCAAAGCCACGAGAATTAAGGAAAATGTTTGTTGTGGTCTGCGACAAATAAAAATTTGGCACGCTAACGTGTTCGTATAAATTTACGCATTTCACAGAGGAACGGGTTCATTTCAAAAACATGTTGGCACTTCAAGCCAGGAAACAATCAGAGAACTATGAAACCATGGTCAAGTAATTTCGACCCAGTGTCTGTGTGCAATATGAAATAATAATAATAATAATAATTTATTAGAGTGAGATTCCCTCTCAATGAGGACATTACATCCCAAGCATATAATATTTGAAATTAATAATTGAAACAATTATTAGTAGGCCAGAAAAAAAATTAGCATTTAAGAATGATTCACAAAGAGGAATTACAGTATTTTCAAGAACTAATTATTTGGAAGGGATATCTCAAATTGAGCTTTATAAAAAACAGACTCAATACAACTGAATAAGTCCTCAACTCCAAAAATGGAATCAGTATCTTCATCCCAGTAAATATACAAACTGGTGAAAAACCTATACGTGGCTTTGGAGTTGAGGATTGCAACCTAAAGTTTCTGATGCTTCACATGAACCAATTACAAGTTAATTCATGTCAAAATACCCTTATGAATCAATCTCTAGCTGTTTCAAATAAAATGCAGCGATTCCTTCAGCGAGTCTTCTTCAGACATTACTCTAAAAG
>Ga0194135_10002371_pt1 | contig 11410 bp, 11 predicted proteins | sample LitLau_LLRF_2013_FD_134024 | JGI IMG/M metagenome (GOLD analysis project Ga0194135, IMG submission 134024) | Freshwater sediment microbial communities in response to fracking from North America - Little Laurel Run_MetaG_LLRF_2013 (version 2) | ecosystem: Environmental > Aquatic > Freshwater >... | reverse complement strand
TTTTTGTTTGAGACAATAAGAAATCATGACCAAAATTTTACATGGGAAAATTTCAAATGAAGAGGCCTTCACTTATCATATGGGGGCCTAGTTATTACTTACATCAAGCCTCTGGATCCATCCAATCCACCACCGAGACGCGACGATTACGACGGGCGGCACGGAGAGTTCTCAATCAATCAATCAAATGGAAAAATCGCCCCTGTGTTGATGTCCAGTCATAGTTAAAAAAGACAAATGGGTGGGGTGTGGTAATCCAAGGGTAAGTGACCAGGGTGACTATTTTTAGGTTAGCTCAATATGTCAATTTCTCACATGAGACAGGACAGGAGTTTCATATCTTCATCTTTCATCTGATTTTTTTAAGTTAGAAGTGATGAAACGAATTAATGAAATATCTGTTTCTGTTTTGAAGGTGGACTGGTACGCTCCCTGTTCCTGCTGCACAGCTCTGTAATAATAATAATCCACTTCGATTGGACGATTTTTTCCTCAATTTGTGCTCGATTTCGTTTAATTGGGTGCAGGATGCCATTCTATGCGGTAGCTCGAGGCCGTACCATTGGAATGTTTTCGACATGGTGGGCGAAATAGAAAAAAGAATCATTTTTCCATTTATTAGTAATCTTATTTTTTTTAATCTTCTGATTAATTATTAGGGACGAATGTAAAACGCAAGTTGATAAATTCCCAAATGCGCGTTACAAAAAGTTCAACGACAAAGCCTCTGCGGAAGCTTTCATTCTGGAACACAAGGATCCTTCTGGGACTGCCACTGCTAAAAGAACTGCTAAACCGTCCAGTTCCGAATACAGTATTCTTCCGCCTAAAGGCAAATCGGCAGCTACACTTTGTTCCGTTGATGCCGTTCCCAAGATTTCCAACAAGCTTCCAGCTTCCATCCAAAGTCGGTCCTCGAATAAACTAGCAGGAAGATCCCAAGTTCAGTTGATTCCCGCCAGACCAATGTCGACGACTGGTGTTAACGCGAAGAGAAAATTAAAAGTGACTGAAGACAGAGTTGTTGGGATTAAGAAGGCAAAACTTGACAGCGGACCCATCGAGTTTAACAATGACGTTGATTTATCACAATTTTCGTTGGATGAGGACGGCTATGTCGTCGTCTTCACAGACGGTGCCTGTAAGGGTAACGGACGGATCCTTGCTACGGCTGGAATCGGCGTCTGGTTTGGGGACGATCATCCTATGTATAATAAGCACATCCCAATTCATTCCAATTTGGGGACAATTCTACTCCTGTTAATTTTTCCAGGAATATTTCATTACCCGTCGAAGGAAACCGCAGAACAAACAATACTGCCGAGATCCAGGCTGCTGAGAAGGCCATTATAAAAGCCAAGGAAGCTGGTGAGACTTGAATCGTGTTCAATTGGAACAATTTCCTTCAAAGCGTTAACATTTTCAATGCTTGGCCCTTATTTTGATTTCCAGGCATTAACAAGCTAAATGTCAAGACTGATTCACAGTTCCTGATCAACTGTATTACGAAGTGGATCTACTCTTGGCGGAAGAATAATTGGAAACGGAGTGAAGGGGGAGACGTGAAGAATCGGCAAGACTTGGAAAAGTTGAGTGCTGCTACCGAGTGCGTGCAAATCAAATGGGTATGTCCTTTGTGATAACTTTGATTCATGAATATAGGGACAATTTGTTTCTGAACTTGACATTTCCTGCTCTATAGTCCTATGTTCCTGGTCACAAGGGTGTGTACGGCAATGAAAAAGCAGATCAGCTAGCAGTGGCCGGAAGTCAAATGTCAATTCCTCGAACATAATTAATTATAGTTTACTTTTTACCCAACTCTATTTTTCCATTTCTTTCGTCTGAACGTTGAATGAAACTGGTTTTCATATGATTTGTAATTGGACGCGGTACTAATAATTTATTCTATTCACAAGAATTATGTATTTGAACATCAGAGGTCACACCCAATAATTGGCACAGGAAGACACACAATTTGGGGATAATTATTGATATTTAGGAGACTTGAATTTGTAAGTTCGATTGAGAATGGTCAGGTCGGCGAACCGTATTTAGGAAAGACAATTGGAATGGGAGTTAACTAGTTGAGTTAATCAATTCGTCAAGTTATTTTATTATTGAAGAAGGGGCACATTTATCCCAGTCACTGTCTGGAAAAGGTCGAAATATCATAAGGCTCAAGGGGGTAACTCATTTTCACTGCATTGATGACAAAGGAGGACATCCATAATTTGACAGAAGGGGTAAGTTTGACAATAAGTTGACTTGACCTTCATATTCCATCCAGGAAGAAAAGCGAGTTATATCTTCAGGCCGAGAACCATTTGAAGGAATTGTTCGTAGTGTATGGTGATGACGCCGTCTTGGTCCGTGTCATGCTGTCGAAACGCTGAGGTCAAAGTCTAAAAAAGATAGAAAATAACACTGGAAATAAAACCGCTCAAGAGATAGGACTTTTACCAATAATAACAATCCAAATCCTGGATTTGAGTAAGTGGGTCGACTTACGTGAAGCACAACGCAGCACTGGATAAAGTCATCAAAGGCAATCGTACCACGGCCGAGACGATCAAATTTCTTTACCATCAATTCAACTGTGTTTGGGTTGATTCTGTATCCGAAACTGGTGAGTGCAGTTTGAAGTTCTCCTCGATCAATACTCCCAGAGTTGTCGCGATCGTAGGATTTGAAGCATTCCTGCCAATCTAAATTAGTGGATCGCAACAAGGAATTAGTTTGGAGTAGTAGCAGCAGGATTATTCAATTCTTGGTCACTGATGCGGAAACTCACCTGTGACATACTTCCACAACGCTCCGAATTCGTTAAAGTCGATGGATCCTGAATTGTCTCGGTCAAACATCCCTGCTTCATAAAGTTTGGAATAAATAATTTACTTTATGCCACGGAGCACGCAAACCTCAGACTCAGCGAGTTAACAATATGTAATTAACAAGTTAATAAGTTGAAGCCTCTGCTTACCAATCATCAAGCGCACCTGAAATAAGCACACAATTAATATAAAATGTGGTCCCAAATCCTTATAAATATAATCATTATCTGTTACCACTTTACAGTTTCAGCGTTGAAGGGAGTCCATGTGCTTTAGAAACAAAATTATAAATAAATGAATTGCTCTCTCCATCCCGCAGGTGCAATGCATGCTTCGTGGTCACAATCTTTGCAAAGGTTTTCCTTACCCATTGGAAAGAGCACCTTGTAATTCTGTGGCGTTGATAGAACCACTCCCGTCCCGATCAACTCTAATGAAATAATTATAGAACGAATTAGTATGTGATGTAATGATTATGTAAAGTCAACAACACTTATTATTATATGGTAATAAAAGCTATTACTTACTTCTGGAAAACTGACCATAAGAAATTTCGATCAGGAACTTGTGGTGGTGGTGGGGCTTGAGCGTGACCTTGATAATTGTAATTGTAAGCCATGTCTTCTGGTCACCTTACTATAAATTGAGTCGAGGAGAAACAAAATACAATTAAACAAAAATTCTGTATTTGTAACCTAGCCTTTATGCAATGCAAAACTTGTGTCTATCCATCCAGGATGTCCAGTGCTTACCTGTATGTAGCACTTTGAGTTGACACTTGACAACACACTTTTGGAGTAGAGTTGAGTGGTTTTGAACTAAAATGCGGAATAAGAATTGGAGGAATGGAAGAAGAGATGTCGAAACTCAGAAGCAAAAAAAGCAAATGACGAAACTTTGTTTGTGTTATCGTTAATCGTTACGTGGCACTGGTAATCGATGAGTAATAAAACGAAACGGATATGTCAGTTCAGTAGTCCAATATTAGAATTTACGACGAATGATGAATGAATCAGTCTTATGAGAGTGTTCACTCCTCTCTTCACCTTCACGGGGTAACAACTCTTGTCCAGATGAAGATTCAGATAAGATAGATGCAGAGCGAGCAGACATCACCCAAGCCCACTCCACTACTTGTTGTTCATCCGAAAAACGGAGTTATATTCAACCATGTGACTATGAGGAATGTGTCACCCCCCTTACGTCCGGACATTACCTTACTCAACATTAATGACGTAACGCGCGTTAAAAACAGGCTAAATGCGATTTCAGTCACGACACGAAACTTTACAATCACAAATTAAATTAGTTGTTTGTAAAATAAATCTTTATTATTGATTGATTCCATTATTGATTTAAGTAGTTGAGTTTCAGACCTCTTCTATAAACGGTTTGACATGATGTGGATAAGCGCCTGATAATTGCTTGAAATACTGCTTCGCTGTTAGAATAGAATTATCCACAATGGATTTGAGGGTGACATCTGGATGTTTCTTTGAATAAAGATTTAGATAGATCCCAAGTACCACTAGAAGACCAGAGTAGATGTATCTAAGCATTAAGAACAAAAAAACGCGAGTCACAAAATGGAGGCTTCTGGCAAGCCTTGCTGGATGAATGATAGTAGTACTGAAACTTACTGTGAAGTAAAAGGTTTTGAGAAAACCAAAAAGGAAATTATGATAGAAACTGCTTTTCGACATGTCGTCACTGTCACCGCTGCAAAAGCACCTGTAGTCCTCACTAGTTGAAGCACAATTTGAATTCCGATGTATCCGGTGATCGAAAAAAGAAATCCATAGCCGTACGTCTTCAATGAGTTCTAAAAGGATGAAATAGATTATAAGGATTTGAAAAACAATAAATTATTACAAAAGTGTGTTGTAGTTTTTTAAATTAAACAGTGCCAATTTCCAACCTTTGCACAAACATTAAACGCAGGAACAAAGTCTCCAGATATGAGTAAGTAGATTAAAATGTAAATTGTTCCGATGCTGTACGAATATAAAACTACTTCCGCATTTGATGCTTTATGCTTCTTCATTTCTTTTTCTTGAACATTTCCAATGACGGCATCGAAGAGTAGTGCGGTACTTATCATCATCAACCCTGATATGAAATTAAAAATTTTGTAATTGTAATGCCTACGCAGTAATAATTTCACTTTCTTACCGAGTGTATCAAATACTGGAGATATCTTGGAGTCAGCCAGAGTAAAAAAGATGAGTCCGATGCACATCAGCGAAGCTGCTAAGTAGTCCATTGACGTATACTTTTTTCTCTGGATAAGCGCCGATCCAACTAGGACTGGAATCAGTTTACAACATTTGAATATCACTTGTGTTGCATAATTCAAGTGTCCAAGCGACGCGTTGGAAAATCCCATCGTGCCTACGGTTAGCAGCGCCAGGAAGACGTAAATCCGGAATGGGATTCTGCGAATGTGGAAGCATAACGAATCAATCAAACCTTTCATTATTATGGAGCTAAAAGTCAAAATGTCGCAGCTTACCTTCTAAGAGTATCCCTTCTCATTCTGGTCTCGACGAATCCAAAAATTGTGTAATAACAGAATTGCATAAAGGTAAGGTACCAACCGTAAGGTCGAAAATCCTCAAAAGTGAAAATTAGTTCCTATAAAAACAAAGTAAAAAATTTGTGAAAAAATGGTGAATGCAGAATAGACAGAATGCATCCAAATTGAGAATGATTTACTTGAAAGTAACCATAAACAAGGAAGAAGAAGAAGACTCCGATTGAGCAGAGAATAAACTGCATGCGTTTGTTTAAATGCCCGATATTGAAACATAGAAATTCGGCATCTGAAGACGCCATTATCACAGTATGGAGGTCGTGTGGAGGGCCACGACCGGTCACCGGTGGTGGTTGGAGGGTAGACCTAAGATTTCTTGAAGATTCTTTAAGATCCAGATTCTCGGACGAATTAGCAGCAACGGAGGATTGTAACTCGGTCGCCAGTCCAAGTCCGTCGTTAATCCTGCAGATAAGACATAATTTTTAGCATATCGCAGCCTCAAGGAAGAAGTGTGAAATAAGTACTGAACTCAAGCACCGTGCGTTGAGGTTGAACGTGCGAGGACTTTTAACTTACCGAATGGACGAACGGCGATGGCCTTCGTTGACCTAAAATGACCCAGCCGGAATCAGCTGAAGGAAATGGCAGCTTCTTCGCAGTGTCAATTTTTAAAAAGGAAGGAAATAATTCTTTCGCGGTCTTTTCGCTGGACTAATATTTAGCGGGAGAAGAAATTTTCAAGTTAATTTTCAGATTACAAAATGAAATAAGTTTAATTAATTATTGAGAGAATTTTTTAAGTTTGTTCTTTTGATAATCTAATGTGGAAGATGAGTTTTTTAAAACACATTTTCCCAACTGTACGCTCGTGTGCCCTTGTCATCAGCAAACCATTCCCAGTACCACGAAACTCATCAACAGAGCCAATCAGTCGCCGGTTCGCGTCAATGTACAAGGCTGCATTTGTAAAGGAATTCAATAAACCCTTGGTAGTTGAAGAGACTAAACGGAAATCACTGAAGAAAGACGAAGTACGAATAGGAGTCTATGCGTGCGGCATAAATTCGGTCGATGTTTCCAATATTAACGGTGAACTAGAGCCCAAACCAACATTGCCATTTGTTCCCGGATTTGAGGTCAGCAATACGGGAGAACAATTTGAATTTTAACTACAAATACGATTCGCTAACCTTCTCTGAATAGGTTTGTGGGGAAATACTTGAACTGACTGACTCCCAAGATCCAGATTGTCCGCCTCTGAAAGTTGGCCAACGTGTGATTGGATTGGCGATAGAACACGCAGGAGGTTTTGGGGAGGAAATGGCAATCAAAGCGAAAGTAAGGAGGTCACACAGAATGAGTTGTTTAAATGCCCCAGTCTCACTACTATTTAAATTCTTCCTGCCAGGATGTTTGGGGAATAGATCCTGCAATTAGTTTTGGGGTAGGGGCATCTCTTGTCAACTCATACGCCACTGCCCTGTTGGCACTGACAAGAAAAGCAGCAATTGAGGAAGGAGACACTGTTTTGGTTACTGGAGCAGCAGGAAGACTAGGTCTAGCCGTCGTCGACCTCGCGGCGAACGTCTACAGATGTAAAGTAATTGGAGTTTGTGCGACGGAAGATAAGTCTACTCTTGTTCGAGATCGAGGTGCTTGGGCAACAGTGACCTATGGGAAACAAGATCTAGCTGCCCAAGTGAAAAAAGTGACGGGTGGGAAAGGTGTTTCGATCATCATTGACTCAGTTGGCGGGGAATTGTTCAAGGAAGTGATTAAATGGTTAAGCAGAAATTATTTTAATCGACTGAGCACAATAGTGCACTGAATTTATAATGACTTGACCCTCCAATCATTATTCATTTCTTCTGTCTCTTATAGTGTGGAAGATGAGGGGAAAGTTATTGTGGCCGGATTCGCTTCAAAGAAGATTCCTCAAATTACTGGCGAAGAACTACTGGAGAACTCTTTCAGCATTCTCGGCGTTAATTTGGAGCAGTACAGGAAAAAGAATTTCAAAGTCTACCGTGAGGCTGTGACAGACGTTATTGAAATGTGTGAAGATAAGCTCATCTCTCCCCATCCCGCTATACACTTTTCACTGGAGAAAGTTAATGAGGCTTTAGCTGTACTCCAGGATAGGAATTCCATAAGCAAGATCGTTTTAGACATTAAATAGCCTTCAGTTCAGCTTTAGGTTTATTCAAGTTTACTTAAAATGTTAATCACGAATGATACTGTACACATGCGACCATGGCGGAAAGATTTATGCATTTACGAAGTTTACTTCACGATGAGTGTTAAAATCATAAGCAAACTACGATTCTTAAAATAAAGGGAGAAAAACAAAGATTTGACTCGATGTCGCTGGCTGTGGTGGTGGTCGCTGCTGCTTAATCTTATCAAAGGTTGCTATGGGCTACGGAAATTTATTCAAACAGTTTACCAAACTTTTGGAATTCGCGAAGTCGTATTCTCCCGAGGTCGTTTCCCCTTTTCTCAGTCTTCGTCAAGCGACCAACCGTGCAACATCTCCTTCCTCAAAATTCTCACTGCTCCAATCAATTTTCGTAATTAACTTGACCAGTCTAAATTTTTAGTGCATAATACACAATGGGTTCAATTGACGAGCAATTCATTCTCCACGAGGAGGCTTTGGATGACCTTTATGCTTGGATTGACGGGATTCCCTTCTCACGCCCTAAGAAGAACATCGCCAGAGATTTCTCTGATGGAGGTACTCGATTCCTTTTCACGTTCTCCTCTCCAATCATGATTCCAATCACTTTTGACACTTTTCCAGTCTTGTGTGCCGAGCTCATCGCTCACTTCCAGCCCAAGAATGTGGATATGCACAATTACTTCCCCGCCAGCTCCGCAATGCAGAAGAAGATCAATTGGAGTACGTTGAACCGGAAAGTCTTTTCCAAGATGGGAATTCGCCTCAGTGACAGCACGATCCAGCAACTCATTGAAGCGAAACCGGGAGCAATTGAGCAGGTATGGTTCACAAAACTAAAATCTTAAAACGGAAGTCAAGCTCTTGACGCATGCGCATGCTGTACGTTTGCAGGTCTTATGGGACATACGCCGGAAGATCATGTCAGAGACCAGCAGTGGACGTCAGGAGTATCGTCAGCGACGTGGGGATGGACGCTCGGAAGGCACTGGGAACCGCTCACGGAGCGTCGGCTCACCATACGAAAACGAAATTACTGCTGGATCCTTACTTGGATACCGAAACAGCGTCCACGAGCAGCAGGACTTCTCTGATGAACCTCCGCTCACCGTCCTTCGTGGGGCAAGCAAAATCCCTATGGGGGGTCCAAGCCAAGGGCCCTACAAAGCCCCGCCCACGGCCCCAACCAGTACGAGCTACGGTGGCAGTTATACGAATTCCTACCAGAATCAGGGATACATTGCTGCTCCAGCCAAACCGACTCCATCCAATGTGAACACAGAGCCCTCCAACAACAATCCCTCAGTCCCTCCATCCCAAATCATCTACCGCGGACACAAAATGGTCCCATTGGCCTTGCTTGAGGAACGCGAACGAGAAATCAAGTCCTTGGAACAGGCCAATAAAACCCTGGTCACAAAGGTACCCGTTCGCCGTGCGTGTCCGTAATTCAATTGGTAATTTTTTTTAAGAAAAACTGAAAATTAATTATTTTCTTTTGGGCCTTAATCAGGGCGGTCGCATCGACACGCTCGTCCAGGTCAAGGATCAGCGAATTGAGGACTTGACTCATCAAATCCATAACCTCCGCACCCTTTACGAACGCGTCACCCAACAAACCTGGACTGGATACTGAACGGCCCCTGGAATAATCAAAGCATGCAAGTATTTAGCGTCTCGCTCTCAACAGCCCCACAAATCGACATTTCTAAATTCATCCATTAATCCAAACCTCTCGTCAACTCATAAGCTCAATCAGTAAACTCGCATTTTAAAATTATTTTCCACTAATGGTTGTCTAGAATTTAATTTAATTTTCCATGATTACTGATTTGTCAAAATGTTCTGGTCACATTGGGTACTATGAGATTCCGACTATGGATTATAAGATTTCCTGCTGTAACATTTCTCCACCGCTGTTTCTTGAAGTCTTACCATCTGACTCCAGCACACAAGTGAATAGTACGAGCACCTGGAATTTGGCATTCGGAAGAACACAATCACACGATAATCAATTTATTCTTCAGCAGCAAGTAGGATTAGGACAAGTTCAGTATGTTCGCGTGACATATTTCCTCACTTTTGACAACAATGACTAACCCCAGCTCCCGAATTAGGTTCTTGTGAAGGACAAAGATTAAATTTCGGAAACAAATCTCAAAAACATGGACAGAATAGTGAGAGGAATCATGAAGTATCGTGAAACAGTACGAGAAGGCATGGTCAAACAATTTGTACAAGTTCGTGATCATCCGGAGGTACTGACTGGCAAATTATAACCTAAATCTGCATGTTCTAAGCTATCTTTTATTGATTACGCAGCCAAAAGCAGTTTTCTTTACTTGCATGGACAGTCGAATGTTGCCCACTCGATTTACCCAAACGAACGTGGGAGATATGTTCATTGTCCGGAACGCCGGGTAAGGAATTTCTTAATCTCAAGGTTCAAGTTGCATAAGGTTTAGTAGTTTGCTCTTCCGCTAGCTTTAGTAATTTCTCCTCGGTAAATTAATGTGATATTTTTGGTATAATAATGAAAATGATTGATTTGATTACGGAAGGAATTTGGTGCCAAACGCAAGGTTCTTTGTAGCCGAGAACACGACGTAAGTTTTGTCTCAATATATCCTTTCAAGTCAAATATCCAATTAAGTAGGTACCCTTTACAAAACTTTACAAAAGGAGTAACTGCCATTTTTAGAACAGAGCCAGCAGCACTGGAATTGGGCTGTGTCGTCAACAACATCCGGCACGTCATCGTCTGCGGCCATTCTGACTGCAAAGTAGGTAAATGCTAAAGGACGACTCAAGTTGTGTCCTCCAAGAAAAGTTGTTCCGTTTCAATGCGCTTGAATTAATTGTTCCGGCCAGGCCATGAACCTCCTGTACCAGATGAAGGACAACGAATTCTCATCACTGGAAAATCAGATCCTGTCACCTTTACGTGGATGGTTATGCAACCACGGTAAACATTCACTAGCAAAGTTAGCCGCACTGGAAGAAGAAGGTTTCCATCATCCCTTACTTTTCGAAGGGGAAACTCCAATGCGGAAGTTTGTAGCCTACATTGACCCGGATAACAAATTCACAATTGAAGACAAGTTGAGTCAGGTATGCTTCGGCTTCCACTATAGTTACTTCCTTACTACTTAAGCCCTTAATTATTTAATTATATTTAATTATTTCCAGGTAAACTGCCTCCAGCAACTCCAGAATATTGCCAGTTATGGATTTATGAAGGTTAGAAGTACAAATGTCCCATTCGTAATCCCATTCTGCGTAGCCACAACACTTCCAAGCAGCACGTCCATTAATTTCTTTTTTATTCACATCCTAGGAAATCCTAACAACTGGAAAAGCCCATCTCCATGCTCTCTGGTTTGATATCTACACTGGCGACATTTACTATTTCAGTCGACAAAAGAAAAGATTTGTGGATATTAACGAAACTAGTTTTGCTCCATTACTGGATGAAATACTGAAATATTACTCTTGATATATTCCTTGGTGCTTCTTCCCTAGTACTTGTGAAAATTAAGATCTGATTTAATAATATTGTGATTTATGGAAGAACCGTTCTCAGTTGAACTGTTCGTGTTCTTAGGGAACAACTTTCCGTTAGCTCATCCAGGATAATTTGGGTAGGAAAGTTAAACCAAAAGTTTGGAACGCAAAATCAAGTCTTGTCTTCCAATAAATATGATTAAATATAAATTATAAGTTAACTAAATTAAAGGATTGGCGGATTATATTCTATGATTGATGGATTTATTAATTAATTGACATCTCTATAAGGAAATTTGAGGAATGTTTCCGCGTGCCCCTATCATACAATCCGAATCTCAGTCACAGCAGTAGTGG
>Ga0194135_10002370_pt1 | contig 11416 bp, 13 predicted proteins | sample LitLau_LLRF_2013_FD_134024 | JGI IMG/M metagenome (GOLD analysis project Ga0194135, IMG submission 134024) | Freshwater sediment microbial communities in response to fracking from North America - Little Laurel Run_MetaG_LLRF_2013 (version 2) | ecosystem: Environmental > Aquatic > Freshwater >... | reverse complement strand
ATTGTTCTTGTTAATTATTGTTCCTCCCCCTGCGCTTATCAAATTGTTAATTGTTCTTGTTAATTATTGTTCCTCCCCCTGCGCTTATCAAATTGTTAATTGTTCTTGTTAATTATTGTTCCTCCCCCTGCGCTTATCAAATTGTTAATTGCTCTTGTTAATCGTTGTTACCTTTGTTGCTGTTCGATTGTCCGCCGTGAGTATCTCTCTCTCTCTCTCTCTCTTCTTCAACTTTTATATATCGTCATGTCAGGCATAGCTCGAACCTCTGCGGTCCAAATTACCAACATTGGTTGCGGTAGTATTATCAACATTTATGACGTGTACATAGTTCCGCATGTCCGGCAGCAGCAGGCTCCGTAATTTTCATATTTTGAAAATCTTGAAAATCTTGAAAATTTTGAAAATTTTTGTTTTTGTTGTTGATTTTTGTTGTTTTCCATCTGAAATTTTCATTGTATAGTAAATAGTAACTAATTGTTTAACTAATTGTAACTGTGGGGGTTGTTTTTTGTCCGCAGAAGCAGTGGTGGTCCGAACGTGAGTCATTTAATCATGAGCCCCGTTCCGCACCCGAAGATGTTCTTCCAGGGGCCATTGCAGTCATTGCCGTTTCGGTACTTGATGCATCATCCCCCTCCACCCCCACTTCCTCAGATGCACCATCATCATCATCATCATCCTCCTATGGGTAGGTCGACTTATATTCCAATGAACCAGCCTCCTCCCCCAGGGGTCCCAAGATTCTGCTACTACGACTATCTTGTCGTCGTGGATTTCGAGGCTACATGCGATGATAACCGGGATTCTCAAGCGGAGCTTCGGCCTCTTCGATTGAACGAGAGACCTGAGATCATTCAGTTTCCGGCTGTTCTCATCAGCGTTCGAAGTGGATGTATCGTGGATACGTTCAATACATATGTGCGACCTGTGGAACGACCCCAATTGAGCGCTTTTTGTACTGATTTGACTGGCATAACTCAGGTAAGCTGGAGCTTTTTGCAATTTTCAATTTTCAACATACATTTAGCCAACATTATTATTAGAAAATTAGAATAGATTAGTATTAGTAGGGAGGTATCATAAATTCATGACTCGTAGACGCATCATTGATTGTAACAATTGTGAGAGGTGTACTAGGTTTTTTGAGAATGTGTGAAGAGTCCACGTGGTCGTGGGAATTCTCTTTATCGTGTCTCGTTCCTAAGGCAGGCGAGCTAGGCAACCTGTTGTTGTACTAGAAGAGAGGCAGTGTGGATTTTTCATGATCAAATGCACATGTATTGCGATGAGATAGAACGAGAGAGAGAGGAACAGAGCTGGGTTGTGAATTAAGCGAGAATGTTGTTGCTGTGATGATGGTTCAGGGAAATAGGGTAGTAGAGTTGTTGTTATGTTACGGTTCTATACATACACTTCTCATCATCATCTTGTTAGAGAGAATGGCGCAATACACTTGTAGTAGCTGAGAGAACAAAGGTGAATCAAGATGAAAAAATCCACTTGGACATAATATCACTTGCTCCATTTCTGGGAAAGGGAACTATGGTGATGATACTTTCTGTTGTAGCTAAATCTTTATTATTGCACCTCTCTTCTATAAAGCTCTTGTTCAGATTCATGATGGTTCAGATGAAGATGAGTCTGGTACTATTAATTTATGAGAATTTATTATTAGTAGTACGTACATCTGTCCCAAACTGAGAATATATAGTGGTGTAGTCAGGTGGTGGTGTTGATTTGCATGTGAATTATGAATTAATGTCATGCTGCTGCGTTTTGTGCTTCTGTGATCGGGTAGTATACAAACAGATAGACAGAACCGGAAGTTATTCTGAGGGAAAACTTTAATTGATATGAAGTTGAATTGAGGATTTATGATTCATCCGTTCACAAGAAGCATTCGTATTATTTCATGCACATGCGTTTGTGGAATGTAGAAATTTTTGGGGAAGTACTTTATGTGATGATTAGTATGGTACTGTGATAACGTTTTTTATTAATTAAGGAGAGGAAGTTCCTCGAAATCCTTTTCTAAGCACAGCAATTGTTTGAAAGGGTGTCAAATATTTCATCAAACTATCGATTGCGATTAGTATCATTGAGGGATAGGGCGTAAAAATACCTTCTGAATAGGATACTTATTTATTGTTATCTTTTTTAGGAGCAAGTTGATAATGCCCCGACATTCCCGGAGGCTTTGGAACTTTTTGAACAATGGCTAGCGAAGTACCAGCTGCATAAGTTTGCTATGGGTAGAAGTTTCGCCATTGTCACTGATGGTAATTTTTTTTAAACTTTATTATTGTAAATGAATTGAGTCCTGTGACTGATAAGACACTTACACGTACAACTTGAGAATTAATGCTGTTTTAATTCCTTTTAGGCTCCTATGACATAGGACACTTCTTGTACAAACAGTGTGTGGTAAGTTTTGTTCTTGATTTTCAACAATGATTTTAGTGATTAAAACTCTGAGTTGACACTTATAGTTTCGTTTGTATGTCAATGTAGATCTCTAGCTTGCCGTTCCCAGAGTACGTCCATAACTGGGTGGATATTCGACAAAGTTTCCGAAAATTTTTCGGACGACAATGGGTAAGTATAAAAGCTGAATAAATATACCATGATCATAAAGTGACAGGAAAATTCTCACTTTTAAGTGCAAGATATGATTAACCCCTGTAAAATGTACTTTAAGATTTTATTGTCTGCATGAAACATTAGATTAATTTTCATTAAAAATAGTCAGATATACCTAATGGTAATAGTTTATATTAGATTACTTATCAATTTTTGTTTAATTGAATTGCAGCACTCTTTGCATGCTGCATTGAGAATCATGGGAGACGAATTCGAGGGTCGACATCACAATGGCCTTGATGATGCTAAGAACATAGCCAAAGTTACTCTACGGCTTCTAAGTGGTGGAGTCCTGATTACTGCTTCTAGTAAGATGGTGTTTTGCCCAGATGAGCAATTGCGAAATGAGAGACTGATTTTGAATGATAAGCATTCCAAAAAGTATGATTTGGCCACCGTAAAACCAGTCGCGATTGGAGAGTGCTTGTACTTTGTTTCTCCTGGTGTTATGGCTGGTTGTGTGCCTGCGAATGAGCTCAAAGATTATCCGCTTGCTGAGAATCTTGTGGAGGTTTCAGAATATGAGTACACTCAAGCAGCGAATAACTTATGTTTGGCGAAAGAAGGAAAAAAGAAGACTGTGAAGAAGACGCACACTGTTGAAAAGAGGGGGGCTCCAAAGGCATCAAAGACTCGATTAATTAGTAGTTCATCCGTTACTGAAGAATAATTCGATACTATAAGTTTACTCAAATTTCTTCCTTCAAAACCCGTTACAAATTATTTGGTTACCACGTCTTATACAAAGATAATAATAGTAGTCTGTAGCAAATAAGTTTTAGCAACGCTATTTTATAAACAAGGTAACAAAAAATCTAAATTGTTTGACAAAGCTGAGGCATTAGTTAATATTGTCTAAAGAAATGAAACACGTTTGGCAATTATTCGTGATTTGAAGTAAATTTCAAATATTATTGTGTATCACTCTTACATTACTATATGCATCGATTCTTAAAACTGAAATTCTACTCTTCTTCGAGATTCATTACTTTTAAAAGCTGATCCGTTTTATTAATTGAAATCTCATTCTATTCTATGGCATCTGTACGCAATTGATAGGGCTTTTGTACATATGTACAGTACAACCATGTATTCATGTACATATGTATGATTTACAGAGTAAAGGATATTTTTATGTCCTGTACCTTCTACTTTTAGCGCAAGTTTAAAAATATTGAAGCACATTGACTGATCGCTCAAGTTCTTTTGATGTGAATTAGAGCTTGTATTAATTAATTAATTATATTCATAAGATCTGTCACTTTGTGAATCAGCTACTAGTACTATACCCAGTATATAAACAAACCTGTAATTATAGACTTAAATGTTTTCTACGTTGTAAATATGTTTTCTACAAACCCCATCGTCAGTTTAACTGATATCTGTAAGCATGAATAATTAACTTAACTTAAAATTCACGTTTTCCATTCCTAGGAATTCAAGTACACATATCGTCGTCATCGTCGTCGAGAAGCAACATATTAATGCCAGTACTTATAAATAAGTTTTATATTTTGTACTTTGTACCGCTACATCAGCAACATTTGGTCATGTATATATTACTAACCTACAAATACAGTAAAATGGTATTAATTAAAGTCACGTCTTCAACATTATAACTTCAATGTACTTAGCCTTGCTTACTCATTGCTTCTAATTTATTCTTATGTCATCTTAGTATTATTACATACGTAATTATAAATTCAGATGCGATTTACTTATTACAACACCTTCCGAGCACCACATAACAGAGCACAAAGCCAATTTTATCATTTAAACTTTAAACCTCGTAGTAAATTAAAAACCATGCTCCTTTTCATACTACTGCGTTTTTATTAGCGAAGGTGTTGCAGAAAGAACTCTTGAGGAATTGTGGTTTCTTTGTTCTGGAAGAGTCGCTGTTTTCCCCAAAGAGTAGAAGGCGGGAAAGTCGAAACCGGATAAAATTTAAATTGTTCGAAGTAAACACATGCGTGTCGTCCTTAGCATTTAATAAATTCCAAGAACCTTATCAACATTTGAAATTCCTTTCTGACTATCCCATTGTTTGAGAATACCACAAGCGTTAACAACAGAGATCCAGCTGTGACAATGATTTCGGTGTTGGTATTAAGGACATCCATTCCTAAAAAGGGGATAAAGATCGTGGGAAGTCTTCGCCATTATAGAAAGCCTCGATGGGTTCCAATGGCCAAGTCAAAGATGTACAAAAATGTTGAGCTTCGAGTACTTCCAACTATTGAAGAACAAGAACTTCAGAGGCTCAAGCGGGACAGTAAACTATACCACAAAAGTCTTTGGTGCGTTGAACAATTGTGAAATTTCTTAATATTCTGTAGTCTTAATATTAATGGGCAGTTGACATTACATTTTTGGAATTTCTTTGTAGGATGTTCCAAAAGCAGATTTACGAAGCACAAGTAATAAGGGAACAACAAGAAGCTAAACAGATCTCAGAGGATGTTGAGTTGGAGAAAATATTTGCTAAGAATGACGAGGACAATGCTAAAGTGAAGGCCTTCAGGGAAAGTCAACTCCAAGTTGAATGGAAGCAAATTGAAGAGAAAATTCTTATGGAAAAAAGTTTGATTGAAACAAAAGTGTTACAGTCAATCGAGAGCTCAGAAAAAGTCCTGAATGCTGAAATGGTACGTTTGACTTTGGTTTTATTAAGGCATAGGTAATACTTTAAACTTTGGGCACTAACTGTAAATTTTTCTGGCGCAGGAGAGACTAAAAAATGTTATTACTGAAGATAAACTCGATGAAGCAATACAAAAAGCCCTTTCAGTCGTTACGGATTATAATTTTGCTATCAACAAAGATGGACAGATTTTCAGAGGACGAAAAAATCACGAGACTGCTGAGGGCTTAGATAAAATTCACGAACCTTTAAGATTAGATAATTCAAGTTTACCTACACAAAAAACGCTTTAATTTTCAACTTTCCTCGTAGAAGTAGACAGCAAAGCCTGTTCAGAAACCAGATTATGACTATATAGTTGACACGTTTTTTTCGATCATTAAAATGATTAGCAAATTAAAGCCTTGAACTCGTTTTTAATTTAAAGTTTCCATTTAGTTGTTCGATGAAGTTAATAATGCATATAAATAATACTGGTTTTAACGGTTATGTTTTTATTAAATATCTAAAAATTCTAAGCATTTAGAAGATATGTATACGTAGATGATGAAGTATAAGGCTGTAAACGCTGGAATAATTGATAGTATTATACTACCAGAAGTGTTAAGTTCTTAAAAACATGAGAAAAATTTACTTGCTGTAGGCCATCTGCCAGTAATCTTAAATAAGTTACACTATCTGAAAATATTTTGATTCTTGAGATTTCGATGGATGATGTCTATTGGGAATTGGGATGATGTTTTTATTACTGTAGGAGTTATGACTCTTCGTTGTGAGGGTTTTGTTTGTAGGAAGTCGATTGATCGGCATTTTCATTAGTAACTTTTGTTTCTTGTATAGAAGCTCGATTAGACGGTTCTGGCGATGACTGCGTCGAAGTTTCAGTACCTTCTAATTCTGGACTAGTAGCATTGAAGTCTGTAACTGTAGTAGCATCAATTGAGCGCTTATGCCTCCCTCGGCGTTCTATTGCTGGTGACGATACATCAGACATCGATCTCTCGGATAAATTTTTCACCATTGTGCTGATTTCTCGTAAACTAGCACTCATGTCATCCAGTTGATTTTTCATTACGAGAATTTCTCTATTAATACTTGTCGCTCCTTTTTCCTGACTTCCACGAAAGTCTTGAATCAACTTAGAATTCTTCTTCTCTACTTCCATTGTATACCTTAAATTCACAACATGTTAAATAGTCGAAGTTTATTGATGAGTTTGAAATTAAGTTAGGATCTCTTACATGTCCATTCGTGACTTCAGTTTTTGGAGGAGATCATCAGCTATTTCATTGGTCGTCCTTGTTGACTGACTGACTAATTTTGAAACAGTGTCAGATACTTCAGGGTGCAAATTCTGGGAAATTACATTAGCATTTGATGCATCCATCTTCCTAGTATGCTGAATTATAACAATTTCAAGAGCATCCTTCCCTAATTTTCCGTGGTCTTTGAGATTAGGAAAAATTACTCCTTTCCTCTGATGCAACCCCTTTAAATCTCTCATTCCAAATTGGGGATACAAAAGACTTCTGTGCTGTAAAGCATCTTCTAATTGACTGGCCACCTATAAGTGTGGAATCATGGCAGTCAAGTAGCATTTAACAATCGAATCTCAATTTCATGTATTCTTACTTTGACTTGTTGAACTAATTGCATGTATTCTCCTTCCCGTTGCATACTAGCGATGTCAGAAACAGCCAGTGCGATGAGAAGGCACATCAAAATAACCGAAATGAAAATAATGAACAAAGCGAACATCAGGTGACTAGTAAATGGAACAATTTTATCCCGATCGCTTTCAATGAACGTTCGGACAAGGTCGATTTCCCCAATCATCATTGCAAAAGTCTAGAACGATATAATAATCAGCATTTAAAACTAGTTGAGGTCTGAAGTTAATAGAAGTAAAGCATCACAAAGGAAATTCTATCCAAATGCAGACTAATTTAATGAAGTGCACAGCACGAGCAGGAGTGTGCATGCAGCGATCAATTTGAGACTAGACAATGATATACCTTTAAGAAAGTGAAGCCCACACTGTCGAACTCCGGTTGAGAACGGAAGAGGAAATGAAGTGTTAAACTAAATGCAAACAGAAGACCTAAGTAAGTGAACATACACTTGAGTATATTCACAGCAACGGCAGCAAACATCCGTATGTAAACTCCGAACACAGGAATTTTTCCATATAATGTGACCTAACATCAAACACACGCAAACTATTAATATAAGTCATTCTTTGCATCAATCGATAAACTTGATATTCCAGCGACCAACGTTTATTTTCGAAAATAAAAACCTAGTGAAAAAATGATAATAGTCTCTTTTCAAAAGTGAAACCTCTTGAATTCCGTTCATTCTACACTTTTCATTGTAGACTAGACTACTGGCACACGATGAAGAATGGTTTTCATACTTTGAATATAATAATAGTACAATTGAAATGGTTAATAGTTTATCATGGCTTTTCCTTTCATATCAAAGTGAAAGCTCTATTAAAAGTAAATAAGCTATGAGCTGGCGTTTGAAATTTTCCAGAGGATAGAATTTTATAAATAATTTCTAATGTGAGAAATATCTGTGCTTTCTCTTCAATTAATTAATAGCTATAATATATAGTTTAGTTGACTTATTACTTGTATAGTCCATCCAACAATTAGACAAACTGCTGCGAAATGATCCCTTGTGTCGATAAAGCTTTGAACCCCGCATTCTGCAAGGCTCAGCATAGCCACCGAAAAGACCAACACGAGCTCCAGGATATTTTCGATCTGGTAGAATGACATTGCAATATACGTATATAATTATTATTACTGAGCCAGTTTAATTTTAAGCCGATTTCTTACAAACTCGTAATAAATGAGTTATTCGATTTACCTGCACTACATAATGCAGAGGAGATTGAAGCAACTGAACCATTTCTCGAATTCCTAAAGCGGCTGTTAAAACCCAAAGGATGACCCACACAATAATATTTCTTGTACTGTCCATACAATAATACTGTGAACGGTTATGAACATGAATTCTAGACTCAGCTTCATCATCATGTCCTGCAGGCGTAGTTCCAGTGTAATTACTTTCTGCTTGAGTATTTGCTTCGGTACTATCTGACTCGTACTCCATAAATATAACTGCTGTTAAGAAAGCAAGGAAAACAGCGAAGAGGAGCATATCGAGATACAGGTACCATTTGACTTTCTTCCATTTCAAACGAAGAAGGCTTTCACAAACTGGATGGCTTAGAATACTACTGTCTTTACATCTCGTGAGACCATGCAAGACACCCATCTCCTGAAGGACAGATTCAGTCTCATCTCGATGTTGCATTGTCTGCAATTTGTCATCTAGTATGTCTTTCGGGTAAAAGGTCAAACAAGTGTAATCGAACTGAATGTAGAAGTGCTTGGATTCCGGGTCGCATGTATCAATATTTGATGAGACACACTTGTCAAGGAAAGGCCTAATTAATGCAGGGAACTTTCTCCCCATAACCAACATGCTGACGCCGTCCATTAATTCCGCTCCAAGCTCATGTAGTATCGTCACTGCTTCGGGAGATCCTGTCTACAATTAACAAAGAAGTTGTATATAAGAACATGACATTCATTTGCACACAACATGTCTATTTTACAACAACGGGGCAATGCAGGAAACTCGCAACGAGGTTACACCATAGGGCTACACATTACACACGGCATACGTAATAGTTATATGTTCAATGGGGAGAGTAAGGAAGCAGTATCTACCTGGACGGCATAGTATAAGGCTGTTTTGCCATCATTATCCATCGCATTGATAGTAATTCCACCAGCAATTAATCTTCTGAACGTAGCTCCCATTTTCTTGTGATCAGAAACCATTCCTTCTGATGTCTCAGCAGCATGGTGTAGGGCAGTTTTGCCTACATTGTCCTTTGCATGAACATCAGCTCCAAACTCCAAGAGCACCTGAAGAATTAAATGATATAAAATGAAATAAAATGACACTATCATTTTTGACTTGTGCTAGAGTTTTAGCTGCTAAATTCTAATTAGCCAGTCTGTATGAAAAATTCGGACAATTCCCGTCCTTTACAATTATAAACAGCCTTCGTGCGTCCAACCCCAGCCCCAATCATACCTAATTGTGGTGGTTGTGCCACAAAAGCTTATAACCAATTCATGACAGTGTAAAATTCATGAACGTTGCTCACTCTTCGTGTTCCCAAAAATCAATCGAATGAGCTCATAAATAATTCCTCCTCAATGATTTGCTTATATACACACACTGGAATTTCTAACTTCAATGTATCGTTGTATATGCTGGCCTTTCTAGGTGGCACACATTGCTGGATGAATGATTATGACAATACATAAGCTACACTAAACACACACTTACTTCGATACTCCATATATCATCAACTCGGGCTGCCATGTGAAGTGGCGTCATTTTTTGTTTGTCTCTGGCATTAACGTTACATCCTGCTGCTGCCAGAATTCTGCAGCAATCTGACTGCCCTAGAATTCAAAATTTTGCTTATGGAAAATTGTTATGCATTAATTACATTTCATATGCTGAGCATTTTACTGACAAACTTCAACTTAACGATTGAAACTTGAAACTACTTTTTCTCACCTGATCCTGCTGCATAATGAAGACTCGAAGCTCCAAATTTATTGACAGCATGGATGTCAACTTTATGACTTAAAAGTAATTGCACTATGTCTGGAGATGTAGCAGCTGCATACAATAAAGGCGTTCGTTCAAGTGCAGTGTCTGGTTGGTCTTTTTGAGCTCCATGCGCAAGTAACAGCTTGGTCTGATGCAAGGTGAATTCAATAATCAGCATTTAATCAACGGAATGATGTCAAACGAAATTGGCAAAGTTTTAAAAATTTCAGCTTACAATTTCAACGTAGCCAAAGAAAGCTGCAATGTGTAAAGGCCATCTGCCTTTGTCATCACAGACTGCATTCGCATCTACTCCAGCTCCAAGAATTCTCCGAACTTTCTCTGTCTTGTTTTGCTCTACTGCGATTATCAATTCTGATCGGAGGGCACTTGACTCTGAAATTGCACCTGCAAATATCATGCAAACCGATTAATGTTGCTTGAATTATGAGCACAATCATAAGCTGAAAGAAAATCATATGCAGTATTTGCTGGGCTTGAAATTACGGAAGCATTGAAAAAACAGTCAAGGAATTATAATGGGGTACCTGGAATAGAAAGGTCGGTCGATTTAGCTCCACGGTTTCCTCCAGATGGTCCGGGTTGCGTTACAGTCCCATTTAATTGTGACTTGTTATTATCCATATCTAAATAGTAGGGAAAACATTGAGGTTACCTAAACCAGTTTAATAATAATAATAATAAGCGTTTCGCTCGCTTCTCACCTGTATGCTTAGTAATAGACTCAATCTCAAGTACATGATCTGTTATAGGGCGTTTTGATTTTAATACGGATGTCTTAGATTTGGAAATTTCCTTCTCCTTGAGCACAGGTGCTGGCTCTGGAATGAAACATTTATCAGAACTGGTAGTACTCTCGGGATTTCCGAAATCACCTAACGAGCTGACAAAGTCGTCAAAAGTCTCAAGTTCAAGTCGAGCCAACTCATCTTCAATATTTAAGGACACATTATCACCACCATTATTACACTTTGGAGGGGAATTGTAGACAATTTTTGACGGGGATTTAGCTACAGGCCGACTCGCGTGATTTTGCTTTTTGTCAGAAGAGTCCTTTGCTGAAGACATGACATTACTTTCCCTGAGTGATACTTAAGCTGAATAGGAGGCTTCCACTTGTCCCACTGACAAATAACCCCATTTTCTCATCCCCTTTTATTTAAACCTGACTTTCACACATACTATGACCGAATCCTCTTGTTTTCTTTATGACTTGGCTGCGTGCATGCGCCCAGTTAATGCATACATAGCAATAATACTGTTCTTTAATTCTTTCATGTAGTCATACTTTTTAAGAATTCTGTTCTAGACCTATATAGTAATATCTTTATTTATTGTTCAACTTCATTCCTGTTTTTTTGAGTTTGATGGCTAATTAAGCTCCAGTCATATTCATTTCATGCAAGTTGACATTTTATTTTGCTTCTCGTTATAAATTTGCAAACAGTTTTGTGTTAT
>Ga0194135_10002369_pt1 | contig 11417 bp, 10 predicted proteins | sample LitLau_LLRF_2013_FD_134024 | JGI IMG/M metagenome (GOLD analysis project Ga0194135, IMG submission 134024) | Freshwater sediment microbial communities in response to fracking from North America - Little Laurel Run_MetaG_LLRF_2013 (version 2) | ecosystem: Environmental > Aquatic > Freshwater >... | reverse complement strand
GAGAAGGGAAGCAGTTTTGGAACTCTAAAAGTACCTCTAGGTACTGAACAAACTTTATCCCCTTTCTCTGCCCAATGAGACGAGAGTCAAAGTCAAGGCTGATTCCCATCAAGTCAAATTCATTTCTATTCCGAATTGGAACCAAGGAGGCAAATTCTTTTTCTCTTCCCTATCGAGTCCGAGCGAATTATGCTCTCCAATTTCCGTGGAAAACGTCAAATAACGCCACCCACCCACCCCTCTTCCTAGGGTCTTCCTATTCACCACCTATTGGCATCCGCATCATTTCCTTGCTCCATCCAAGGAGCACCACAACATCCAATCCATTTGGAACTCTCCAATCCACCATCCTAGCCTACTTCCTTTTTGATACCCTGAAGGTCACCACCCTTTTCACGGACGACAGTAATTTACAGATTGTTCCATTTTACTGAAAGTTTGCAGGAAACTTTTAAAAATTTTAATTCTCATTCTCTTGGCTGAGTATATGAAGCAAACGTTGGTTTGTTTGTTTGTTTGTCTTATAAACTTCACATTTTACCTAACCAAATAAATGAAAACCCATTTTTTCTTGTTTAAAAGAATGCCAACTGTTACTAAATTAAACACTTTTTTTTTATTACATTGAGCACAACCAAAAGGCGAGCCGAACGTGGAAACAGACTAGACCTATCGTGGAAAGAAACATCCAATAAAAGCCTTGTCCCAATAGAAGGGGGTTCCCGAAAGGAAACCCACCATAACATACATACATACAACATCCAACAAATGGAATTAATTAAAGATTCAAAATCCTAGAAGGGTTTAAAATTGATTTTCGATACTCTAAGTGATGGTTTGAGTAAACCTAAAATGCTCGAAACAAACACAAACAAATACTAAACCCAATTTTTTTTAAAGAAATTCAATTTAACATCTTAACGATACTTGACACATTGTTATCAAACGTATTTAATTCTTAATTTTTTCAAATTGCTAATGTTTACAATGAAAAAGAAGATTTACGCATTATCAACTTTCTCTCAAAGCACTTTCTCAAATTTTACTAATTTGACAAACAATGGGCTCAGAAGGGGAAGGAATTAAGGACGTTCAAATTCAACAATATCTACCATTAAATCTTCATCGGTCTCAAGCTCATTCTCATCTACATCTCCGGCTAGGCTTGTCAACTCCTTCGTTGTGGTAATTTGAATCGTGGCACAGGTAATTTCGGAAGTTACTTGAAAACCTTCATCACACAAGCATTGGCCTGCAATATTGGAAAATTCTTGGATGCAGCTGGCTCCGTTGACGCAAGCATGGTGAAGTCCGCCAGATTCAGCAAAAACGCCACTTAAAGTCTTACACCTTGACCCTACGAGTCCAACGCATTTGCGGAGAGTAGAATTGAAGTAGGACATTGTATCAGGGCATGCGCAGATTTCGTTTCGACATTCCAGTCCGGCCATGCTGTCACATGGGACGCCTTCATTATAGGCACACGCACGGCCCCAAGCTTTTTCACAAGTGCCCTTCGAGTTCTCCACAAATCCATCTTCACAGCGACATTGCTTGAGTTCAGTTTTGGAGTTGAGAGTACAGATGGTGTTGGGAATGCAATCGCTAGTCGTTAAACAGAAAGAAGAAACCAAGCCAACGCATTTCTCAAATGCACTGTCATAGATTTGGTGAGTAATTTGTGGGCAGTTGCAAATCCCGTTGGTACAGCGAAAAGAGTCACTGCAAGCTGAAGTTGCAGAGCAGCTAACGCCGTGGGCTAAGGCGCATGTGCCTGAAGATGTTGGAGCAAGTCCCGCGTCGCACTTGCAAATCCTCGTTCCTACTGAGTTCTCCTTGCAAGAAGAAGATTTGACACAATGCGAATTCGGGTTACATTGTTGCTCAGCTAAACCGACACACTCGTCCGCAGTTTCAGTTATCGTCTCCTCATAAGGGGTCATTATATACGCATATGCATACCCGTAACCATCTGATCTCAAAAAGGTACCGTAGACAGTTGTCCTACCGTCAGTTGACAAATAGGCATCATTATGAGATGACCCAGGGTTTCTGTGACCTCGGGAGTACACCTTCATTTCTTTCTCATGTTCGACTATGGCGATAGTAGTGATCGTCTGATATTCATATTTCCCAGGAGTGCATTCACATTGCCCCTCCACACAAGTCAAGAATTTCCCGTCAAATTGACACTCGTCGTCCCTTTCGCATGAGGCTCGTCTTGTTTTCTTTGTTTGGCATTTCCCATTTGGATCTGCAAAGGATTTTGAAGCAGGTGAACAGATGCAGATACCGTTGATAGCAATAGAGCCATTGATGCACTTGTCCGTGCCTCGAAGTTGTTTACCCCCTTGCCCAACACAAGAGGCCTCTCTCCCGTCGTCGGTAAACCCGTAAATGTGGTTACTTGTTGCCGAGCAACCGCAAACTCCACTGAGACACACGAGTCGCTTGGCAGTTGCGCATTCCCGGTTGTTGACGCAAGTACCAAAAATGTCCTTCTGTTTCTCACAAGTCCCAGACACTGTTTCGTAATATCCGTCTTGACACACGCAAGTGTAGTCGCTTCCACAAGAGGCGTTGCTCACACACTCAATGTCATCAAACAGAGCAAAAACTGTATTGTTACTTTTGAAATCCGTGATTTGGAATCGACAGCGCTCCCCTGGTTTGGCAAGGCACTTAGATTTTTTGTGATCAAAGACCATGTCATCCATCATGCAGACACAAGTGGAAGACTTGCAGTTGAGCCAAGCCTTTTTGTCGCACTTTACAGTCTCGTTGCAGAATTGGCCCCAGGAACTACGCTCCAAGGCTTGGCCATCGGACTCTCCAGCCAATACAGCCACAAATACCAAGAATGCAGTTAAAATGGGCTTCATTTTTGTGAAAATATTAAAATTAAGGCGTAGAAATAAGTAGACGTGATCAACTTTTAGTCGTCCAACTGAAGTTCTACTGTCTAGAGATTACTGAAGCAAAATATGTTTGGTTGCTAAACCAACTCTGGAGTTTCATAGGAGCCTCAATCTGAAGAAAGTCATATCTATAAAGATAAATTTTTAACTACTGGTTGCTTTGAAGTTTTTAGGACTCTGCCTCTGTTGATGACTGCATGGTCAGCCAAGTTTTATCATTTGGTTTAGGAAACAAAAAAAATCGTTTTTTGTTTGTTCAAGAGTCCAGTGGGTCCAAATGTCCAGGCAAACATCAACAGCCTCAAAGAAATGTTGAGAAATCGTCACTTTATTTAACAATACGTAATATCGCAAGCCTTTTACGTTTAATTTTTGTATAAGACAGACAAGAGTCCAGTTAAATAAATCAGTCGCACGTTTCAGTTTTATTCAATTTCTAAGTCATTTCCTGAAAAAATTAATGCATGCTGGTTACTTTTCTGTGTACTGCGGGTAAATTATTATTCGATGACTTTCTTTTCCATTTCATTTGACTACTACCTAATTCAAAGGAGAAGATTACGAATTAGAAATGAAAATAAATATGACGCACAGGAGAGTTTGTTGTACTTTGAATGTTTGTAATTCTTCACCTGGAAAACAGGAAATGAGCCATAAAATAGCTTTTTATTGAAATTAATGACCGGATTCCACAACAGGAATGAACACACGGTTGCAGTTTCAGTATTTCATACTCTTAATCTCTGTTCATTTTTTTTAAAATTATGCATTAGCTTGCATCCATTCCATTATGAGGCTTGCATATCTTTAACCAATGGACAACTGTGATTATTTTTTTTAAATTTAATTGCCGATGGTTTGTGCAATTGTTGTTGTACAAGGATAGCGGCGATAAATCGAAGTCCATCATTTCATCTTTCACATGTTTTTGCGAATCCTCTGCTCATTCTGTAAAATATAAAATAGAGATTCAGATTCCTTAATCACATTCTTGTAAAATCAAATTAATGGAGCTTACTGGCTACTACTATGAAATATCCATTGTGAAGTAAGTATAAAATTAACGTTTATTGCCCTTGAATTAAAGTAAGGACCTCTATGGCAGACGTTAAAAGCAATAGCAAACTAACTAAATTCTAATCTAAAATCTAATTAAATAAAATATTTATTAACTTTGCTAAACAGAAATGCAGAAACAAATCCGATTCCTACTCCAGGAACAGAAACACTACACTTTAAGCAAAATTTTCCAAACTACAAACTGACACTTCAAATTCGCTTCGCCTCTGCCAAAAATCAATAAAAACTAAATTGATTGATTGTAAATGCAATTTTATAAGACAAGGATTTGGAATACGCTATTTGAAGTAATCATGAATTTCAAAACTACAAAAAAAATTTTTTATCCGAAATTCAAAAAATACGGACAGAATGGAAATGAATAGGTTAATGCAATAGGATCTGCAACAACGCAATTCTGAGATGTAACGTTAACAACCGAATTCCGAGATACAAACACAATTTTGAAACTTGATATTTTGAAATCTAATTTCAATGTAAACTTGTTAAGACGGCTAACTTGATATTGTAAGTAAACTTTACCACTCACTATTATTCAGTTGAATTCTAGAATTTCAATTTATTTTTACCTTCGCCAAAAGTCAATCTTATTTTTAATTAGAAAATGTTTAACTCATTTAAATACCCCCACATTGAGGCATTACTTAAAAAATGTTTATAGGAAACGCAACGTGATTGGACTCTTTAATATGCAGAACCAGAAATAAATATTGTAAAAGAAATTCTACCAAGCAAAATATGGATGGGAGAATATAGAACTATTAAACCAATAACGCATCTAAATGCCAAGGAGTAAAAGCCGATTATTAAGACCTAATAAATTGAATCCATCTCAATCCAGTTTCTGCATATCGTGGAAGGAGTTGAAGTAACCATGGGATTGAAGAAATCCATCAAATCTTTCCCGCCAACCACAATGGCAGCGGGCAATTATACTGTTCTTGCATTTACAAATGAGCTAATTGATCAAACCGTTTCTCTTGTTTTAATGTAGTAAGAAATTACAAGGAGAACAATGGGCGAAAACACACACAAAGTACTAGCAGCAATAGATACTCTAAAGTTTTAAATTTATACCCTTGTAGTGTGGTAAAACCAGCACATAAATTAAATGTAAGAAGATTCTCCACATAGAGAACTGCTAAGACAGAAGAGAAATAATATTTAGTAAGTTTATAAATAGAATTTGTAAGTCTATATGCAGCTAGTGAAAGTCGGACAACGTACTTGTTGACAAAAATTTTTTTTAAAAAAATGTAGTCGTTGAATTATTTACTTCTACTTTGCCAATTTCATGAAAGAAAAAATTATGGCGACATGAAGCCAATGTAAAGCTCTGTTCCATTTTCGAACTATCTTATTACAATGTTTTTTCTAAACGTGAAGTAGGCATAGTTTCAGCCGCAAACCATTGTTCTATGGAGAAAAAAAAACGTCGACTCGTAAGAATTTCAAGTTTAATGCATTTAGAATTCGTACTGTGGCAAACGAGTTGAGAAAATAATTTCCGGAGTTGCATTAGATTGATGAGTTACAAAGTATAAAATAAACGTATATTGTCTTGACTATTGAGAACGACATCATAATAATTTAAGGTTCCTTCGCGTGGAAGCCCCTGACATTGCTGGAAAATTTAATGTTTCATGGTATTGCTAACTGCGGCAATACGCGGCCTGCTTTCTTTCGTTTTGGCTGAACACAAATTAGAAATCCACCAGTTGGATGTACCCAAATTCAAATTAAGCACTCCTGCAAATCATCCCATTTGATTTACGGATTTGAAATTCAAGTGGTAAATTTAACAAAAAAATAAACGAGTCTGCATTACTTTGTATACGAATAGGTTTTATGATAATAGCAACATTAATGTAACTGTACGGAATAGAGAACCGAAGAGGTTACTCTTTCTTATTATTAATTTACAAGTTGCACATTGTTTTATGGAGTCTTTTAGCTATAAAAAAAAATAATATTCAGAAAGAAATCATTGATTTATTGAAGTGCATCCAATTTAGGGGTCCTAATGTCTTCAGAAACTATTAAACTATGTAACACTTCACGTCGGTTAGCTCTCACAAGACTGCTGGGAATGAGTCGGTCAATCTATTTAATTTTAAGAGGTAGAACGATACAAAACGCCGAAAACATTTTTTTAAAGTTCGAGAATACTATTCTATCTGGAATTCTAAGGCGGAGGTAAAGAATCTACTGAGGTCAAGGTTTCTCAATGAATCACGGAGGTCCAAAATTGCGTCATAACTTAGAATCTGTAACACGGGTTACACTAGGTAGACGGGGATTGGATTAACTATGTCGTCCAAAACCGGACTTCCCTTAACACATTTAGAAGTGTGTTTCTCTTCTCTTTCATGCTCTCTATTATTTTTCCAAACGGAGTTATTATTCTTGCTGTTTCTACAAAAGTAATATTCAGAAACCAGTTCAGGGCTAAAGAATTTGATGACTGTACCCTCTTCAAATTTTCCAAAGCTAGGAAGATTAGATTAGGTGAATAAATGGTTTGGTGGTAAATACTGATTAAGAATGGATGGTGGATAGTGAATTCAGAATGATCCAATTTTTATTAGATAACTATCGTTCGTAAATACAACGTCATATTCTTCTTGCTCAAATCATTATATGCGTTTATTATTCCATAAAATTCCCACCACTACATAGAGGATATGGATTTTCAGGAAAAAGCGTACGTGCCTAATCCGCGGGAGACAACTAACCCAGTGTCAAAATTATTCTTCTGGTGGATTGTTCCATTATTTCGTAAAGGTGTAAAGAAGGATTTAGCTCTTGACGATGTCTACAATGTCCTACGTGAAGATGGTGCGGATAAATTAGGCACCGAGTTAGGAAGGTAAGACGCCAGTTCTGATTAACTCCCAACTTCTGATTACCTCCCTTGTACTTTTCATAGGGCTTGGGATAGAGAACTGAGACGCTCGAAAATGAAAGAGACGAAACCCAGGTTTTATAGGTCACTCCTATCGGTATTTGGAATGAAGTTTTTGAAATGTGGTATCTTTATGATTATCAACGAATGCATTGTACGGTAGGTTGAAAATAATCTTGTCCGGAGCTTTAGTGGTCAATTCGAAAATCCCAGTACTCTTTGCACATTGAGAAATCCGTCTTTCAAACTTATGAAAAAACCTAGTTCCGAAGAAACTAAACCGGGAAACGCTTAAATCAAGCAAAGGAGTGGAGGGATTTTGGAGTTTGTCGACATACCTCAAATTCTTCATTATGACTTTGATCTTGTTTTTCCACTTGTCTAACCACCACTAACACACTTTTAGGGTCGTGCAATTGATGTGCTTGAAATGGCTAATAGAGTCCTTCTCGTTAAGCAATATAGTCCAAGAAAACCTCCTTCTGGATCAAAGCTTGTACGCAACAGGAGTTTGCCTAACAACGTTCTTGACTACTATTCTTGTCCATCCAAGCGTATTTGTATTTCAGCACATTGGGATGAAAATGCGGGTGGCAACTTCCTCGTTAATTTACAGAAAAGTAAATACAGAGAATTATAACTTCGAGAAACAAAACTTATGCTCGTTTTCTAAGAAAGTGAGCTTTTAACTATTATTCCAGCTTCTAAAGATGAGCAAAGCCACAGACGAGCAAGCCTCAGTTGGGAAGTTGGTGGTAAATTCCCAAAACACTTTACTTGTTTTAACTCTCTTCATTCATCGAAATTTGTCCAATAGAATCTCCTGTCCAACGATGTCGGTCGATTTGATACAGCGTTGTTCTTCCTTCATTATTTCTACATCGGACCTATTCAGACGGTCATTCTTACTTATTTGCTATGGGTGGAATTCGGCCCATCTTCTATGGCAGGGACTGGATTCATCCTGCTCCTAACTCCAGTTCAATGTAAAGAGAAATAGGTTGTTGCTACAAGTAGTATACAAAGATTAAGTAGGCATTATTTTTGCCAATACGGTTTCCCACATTCGCCTCTCTGAGTTTACGCCGAAAAACGATTAACTTCTAATTTTAGTATGATTTTAATTCCAGCGCCGTCCGCTCAATCGAGCTAAAAAAAATTTTTTGGGGCAAAAGCGTTTGCTAGACTCTGCCTTCCTAATCTTTGTGCTCCTCAGCTTATTGGGAAGAGAATAAGTGTGCATATGTCTCGTCCAAAAAGTAGATGATAAATCAGATATCTTCCAATAGATTTGATCTTCAAAATGTTTACCATCTACCGACAACGAATTGCGGAAAGAACTGACTACCGTGGGAAAATCATGAATGAGATTATAATTGCAATTCGCGTAATCAAGATGTACGCCTGGGAAAAACCATTTAGTCAGCTCATCGACCAAGTCCGCAGGTCTGGGATTTCAAATTTCTCAATTCTCCCTCAAAAAAAATTAATCAGGATTTGATGTGTTAATTCAGGATGGAAGTGAAGATACTCCGAAAATCGGCCTATTTCAAAGCATTTTATCTCTCGCTGTACCTCTGGTCGTCAAAACTGATTACATTTCTTACTTTCATAACTTACGTCTTATTAGACGAGAATCATGTTCTTAGTTCGGACAAAGTGTTCTTTGCGGTAGCCGTTTATAATGTTATGAGAGCCACAATGGTCAGCTTTGTCCCAAATGCGGCTGGAGCAATAGGGGAGATGATTGTTTCAATTAATCGACTTGAGGTGGGTCTTTCAACCTGCTCACCTTATTTTTCAAAATAGTTGTAGTAAATTTATTTGGAAATCAACTATTTTTAGGAGTTTTTGTTGATGCCGGAACAAGAAGCAACAGGGAACATGCGCCTAGTTCTCCAAGCAGGAGTGAACAACGAGGAGGATGATGATGAGGGAGAAAAAAGGAAACCGATGATAAAAATGGATAATGCCTGCGCCAGGTCAGTGAGATAAGAAGAGCCAGCCATTGTTTACAGTTTTGTGGTCTTACGCAAATTTATTTCAAGTTGGACGGGAGATAAAATTACTTTGGACAACCTCAACATTTCTCTCGAAGGGGATGAGCTCATTATTGTTTGTGGAACCGTCGGGGCGGGAAAGGTTCGTAGAAGTTTAAAATGAGCATAATCCAAGACATGATGTAGAAGTTTAAAATGAGCATAATCCAAGACATATGACTAATATTATTGCTGTTATAGACTTCACTCCTACATTCTTTAATAGCTGAATTACCAATCATCAAAGGGAGCTGCGTCGTCAAAGGAAAGACCGAGTATGCGGCACAAGAGCCTTGGTACTGCTCATACTTTTTACATTTTTACATAATCCATCTCCGCTAAATGAATCGTTTCTGTTTTAGGATATTTTCTGGAAATTTGAGACAAAACATCCTTTTTGGGCAGGACTATGACGAGGATCATTACAGTGAAGTCATTCGCGTCTGCGCTCTGGAAGATGATCTGAAGCAGTTGGCGTTCGGAGATAATACTGTGGTTGGGGAGAGAGGCGTTAGTCTCAGTGGTGGGCAAAAGGTAACCCAGGAAGTGGGCCAAATTTACCAGCTTTTCTCTGAATAATTTTCTTCTGCTCGATCAGGCCAGAGTTAACTTGGCACGTGCCATTTATAAACCGGCGGACATTTACTTACTTGACGACCCCCTCAGTGCTGTGGATTCTCGGGTCAGCCGTCATATATTTGAAAAATGTATAAAGACTCATCTAAGCGGAACTCTCCGCGTCCTAGTAACCCATCAATTACAATATCTACCACAAGCTGATCGGATCATTGTTCTATTTGAGGTAGATTATTAAAAACTTCTGTGCATAGCGCGACATGTTTACTTTGCTGTTCACAGGGACGGATAGTAGCGCAAGGAAACTATGAGGAACTTGTAGAAGAAGGAATTGATTTCGTAAGTCTAATGGGAACTGAAACCGGAGAAGAAAAGGAAGAAACCAGAAAAGAAAGGACAACACAATTGGAGAAACCTATCCTGGTGAACAGACAAATAAGATTCTCCTGTTATAAGAATTAAGTTTCCTCATTTAATATAATGCCTTCTTCCAACAGGTAGCCAACGTTCTTGTGGAGGGAACAGTTGAAGATGAAAAATTGCCGGAAAACCAGGACGAAAAAATGGCCACTGGTTCAGTGAACAGTCGACTCTATTGGGACTATTTCAGTTCTGGAAATTCCCATCTTCTCGGAATTGGGATACTCGTCTTTGCTTTCATTTTCAATCAAATTTTATTCAGCGCCTCTGAGATTTGGTTATCGAGTTGGTATGCTATTGAAATTCCTTTGGATTTTTCGCCTCATACTCTTATTTTTAGTCAACGAGAAATTAGTCTTCTAAACATGCAGCAAAATAGGCCGATATTAAACTTAAAATGTCATAAACGCAACTTAGGGAAAACAATTCACCCGATTCCGTTCCGCCCAGTTAGAAGTCAACCAGTTAAATGGTGCATTCAAATTTCTCCACTAGTATTGTAAGCTTTGCGTTTACCACAGGTTAAGCTATCAGCCTTCAGCGTTTTGGAAAAGTCACTTTTTTGTTTTCAAATTGTGTTTGACATCTTCATGGTATTTTAGGACAAACGAGGAGGAAAGGAAAGAACGAATTGAGACAGAGGGCTCAAGCACTTCCTCTCCTATCGATGATGACTACCGGGGCAGAAATTATTACATTTACGGATATACTGGAATCACAATCGCATTAGTCCTTGTAACAAAAGCGAGGGCAGTCTACTTTTTTCATTTTTGCATGGGGATTAGTGTCAACATTCATAATAAAATGTTTACAAGTGTTGTCCGTGCCCCGACAAGATTCTTTGATGATAATCCATCAGGTAAGTGCATAGTGCTGGCACACGCAGTATCCAGCAACTATAATTTGGAATTCTGATTCTAACACAGGCCGGGTTATGAATCGATTTACAAAAGACTTGGGATCAATGGACGAGTTGCTTCCAACTGCTTTCTTTGACGCACTCTCAATTTTCCTAACAATGTTGGGAGTTTTAGTAGTCGTCGTCATTGCAAATGTAAGTAAAAGGATTTAGGAATGCCATAACTAAACTATAGAAGAATTGTAATTACTTTGAATTTCAATCGCCTTTTAGTACTACATGATTATACCGACTGTTGTATTACTTGTCCTGTTCTCACTCATGAGAAGATTCTATATTCGTACTGCAAGAGATTTGAAAAGAATTGAATCCGTTGGTAAGCACGTTCCCGCTTTCATTAAATTTTAATTTTAATCCCTAAACTTGAATTTTCCAGCACGGAGTCCACTATTTACCCACTTGGCAGCCACTCTGCAAGGGCTGACGACAATCAGATCCTCAAATTCGGAAGAAATTCTAATACGTCAGTTTGATGGGCATCAGGTAACTGTGCGAGCTATTTCGGACAAGAAAACAAAATTTCGGTTCAATAAAATAACATTCGTAATTCAGGCTGAGCG
>Ga0194135_10002368_pt1 | contig 11420 bp, 9 predicted proteins | sample LitLau_LLRF_2013_FD_134024 | JGI IMG/M metagenome (GOLD analysis project Ga0194135, IMG submission 134024) | Freshwater sediment microbial communities in response to fracking from North America - Little Laurel Run_MetaG_LLRF_2013 (version 2) | ecosystem: Environmental > Aquatic > Freshwater >... | reverse complement strand
GCATCTCTGAAGATGCCCAATTTAATTTAAGTTGATAATGCAGATATGAAAATAAAAATCCGGAAACCAATTAATATGATGTACCATGTACCCGAACGACTTTATTATCTTAGTCACATTATTAAGCTCTCATTCAGTAAAATATTCCACATACATACAAGCGCAAACTTTACATCACTGGCGAAAATTACTATTCAAAATAAAATCAAGTAAGTCAATAAAAATAGGTTTAAATCTCACTGGAAAACGCTCAAAATGCGAAAAAAATGTTTAGTTTTCTTTGTCGTCGAAGTCAATTGAAAATGCCAATCCCTGTTCGCTTCGTATTTCATCTCGGATTTTGGGGATCACCTTTTTTGGAACATTTTGTGCCACAACAAACGTCTGGCGAGAATCTGCCCCACGTACATCCTGTAAAAAAGATTCACAGTTCTTGTTAGTTCTCTTTTCAACACGCAGGGGACTTTTGAATGGTGAAGACTGAAATTTATTTACCCCGGAAGAAGGGATAAACCTCTGGTCAGACTCTTTCAGGGGGTGCTTAAAAGCTTGAGATCTGTCGAACTTTCCTCTAGCCTGAGTCTTCTCTGTAGCAATCCTCTCCGCTTCCTTCTTTCGCAATTTGAAAAGCTCCTGTAATTTTTTTCATAAATTAAATTATAACCTGATTTTCAGAAAATTCAGAAAATTTCATTTTACGTAGTCTATGACGTTAAACCAACACTCTTACCTGTTTCAAGGCTTCATTTTCTTCTTTAAGTTGAACCACATGATGAATTTTCTGGCGATGGTTGGAATGACCCATAAGTTGTGCGTATTTCTCACTGATATCTTTACACTGAGCTTCTAGTTCCTTAATTCGCCTCTCGTATGCTCTACATTTTAGCTCACTTCTTTCATCACGAACTGCTTGTAGCTTCTGAAGTTGTGCCTTCATCTGACTCTTGCTCTCTTCCAACTCAGATACTTTTCCGGCGTCAACTACAGCTTGAGTCTTCAGGATTTCAATATCCGTGTTGGCAGTTTCTAGTGACTTTTGGAAATCATGAAGCAGAGCCTTCAGCTGCTTATTTGTATTTTCAATTTCAACCATCTTCTCAGCAGAAACGGTAGCTTGTGACTTCATGACTTCCATTTCTTCAGCAGATTTTTGCAGAGAACCTTGGAGTTCGCAAACTTGATTCTCCATCTGAGTCCTGCTCTCAACTAATTCGGCAATTCTTGCTTTGTCAACTATAGCTTGCGATTTCATGGCATCCATTTCTGCTACAGATATTTGCAAACAATTTTGTAGTTCACAAACTCGACTCTCCATCTGAGTCCTGTTCTCTACTAAATCCGCAATCCTTGTCATGTCAACTGTAGCCTGCAACTTCATTACATCCATTTCTTCTGAGGTTGATTGCAGTGAATATTTAAGCTCGTGCATTTGAGCCTCCATTTGTAACTGTAAGCCCTCTAATTCGGCGATTCTTGTATTGTCAACACTAGCTTGTGACTTCATGGCTTCCATTTCTTCTGCACATGTTTGCAATGAACCTTGAAGTTCACAAACTTGATTCTCCATCTGAGTGCTGCTCTCTACTAATTCGGCAATTCGTGTCTTGTCAACTATTGCTTGCGATTGCATGGCTTCCACTTCTGCTAACGATATTTGCATCGAATTTTGGAGTTCATCAATTTGCATTTGCATCTGAGTTTTGGTGTCTTCTAAATCTGCAATCTTGCTAGCATCAACAATTGTTTGAGACTTCAAGACTTCTATTTCTGTTGCAGATGCCTGCAAAGAATTTTGGAGTTCATGAATCTGAGTTTCCATCTGACCTTGGGCGTCTTCGAATTCGGCAATCCTTGTCGTGTCAGCAGTGGCTTGTACCTTCATGGCTTCCATTTCTTGTGCAGATGTTTGCAAACAATTCTCTAGTTCACAAATCTTTTTCTCCATCTGACTTTTGATCTCTTCCAATTCAGATATTTTTCTGGCGTCAACTACAGCTTGAGTCTTAAGGATTTCAATATCCATGTTGGCAGTTTCTAGTGACTTTTGGAAATCTTGCAGCTGAGTCATCAGTTGTTTATTTGTATCTTCCATTTCAACAATCTTCTCAGCGGAAACGGCAGCTTGTGACTTCATGACTTCCATTTCTTCTGCAGATTTTTGCAGAGAACCTTGAAGTTCGCAAACTTGATTTTCCATCTGCGTCCTGCTCTCAACTAATTCGACAATTCTTGCTTTGTCAACTACAGCTTCCGATTGCATGACTTCCACTTCTGCTACAGATGCTTTCAAAGAATCTTCCAGTTCATTAATACGAGTTTGCATTTGAGTTTTGGTCGCTTCAATTTCTGCAATTTTTGCCGTGTCAACTGTAGCTTGAGACTTTAATATCTCGTTATCTGATCTTGACATTTCTAAATAATCCTGGAGCAACTGGAGCTCCTCAACCTGAGTCTTCATCCGGATATTGGTTTCTTCTAATTCAGTTATTTTTGAAGCGTCAACAGCAGCCTTTGATTGCATGACATCAATTTTTACTGTGGACGTCTGTACGGCATCTTGCAGTTCCTGAATTTGAGTTTGCATCTGCATTTTGGTGTCTTCTAAATCTGCAATCTTACTAGCATCGAGAGTTGTCTGCGACCTCAGAATTTCTGCTTCTGCTGCACATGTTTGCAAAGAATTTTGGAGTTCATGAATTTGATTTCCCATCTGAGCTTTGGTCGCTTCTAATTCGGCAATCCTTGTTGTGCCAGCTATAGACTGGGACTTCACGATTTCGATTTCAGTTACAGAAGCCTGCAAGCAATCTTGGAGTTCACATTGCCGACACTCCATTTCAGTTTTGATGCTTTCTAATTCTGCGATTTTATTCGCATCACCAGTGGCTTGCAACTTAAGGAGTATTATTTCCCCTACAGATGTTTGCAAAGAATCTTGGAGTTCATGAATTTGAGTTTCCATCTGAGCTTCAGTCTGTTCTAATTCGGCAATTCTTGTCGTGTCAACAGTGGCTTGTAACTTCATGGCTTCCATTTCTTCTGCAGATGTTTGCAGACAATTTTGTAATTCACGAATTTTATTCTCCATCTGAGATTTGGTCTCTACTAATTCGGCAATTCTTGCCTTGTCAACTATTGCTTGCGATTGCACGGCTTCCATTTCTGCTAAAGATGTTTGCATCGAATTTTGGAGTTCATGAATTTGCGCTTGCATCTGAGTTTTGGTGTCTTCTAAATCTGCAATCTTGCTAGCATCAACAACTGTTTGAGACTTCAGGACTTCTATCTCTGCTGCACATGTTTGAAAAGAATTTTGGAGTTCATGAATTTGAATTTCCATCTGAGCTTTGCTCGCTTCTAATTCGGCAATCCTTGTTCTGCCAGCTGTAGCCTGGGACTTCACGATTTCGATTTCCGTTACAGAAGCCTGCAAGCAATCTTGGAGTTCACATTGCCGACACTCCATTTCAGTTTTGATGCTTTCTAATTTTGCGATTTTATTCGCATCATCAGTGGCCTGCAACTTAAGGAGTATTATTTCTTCTACTGATGTTTGCAAAGAATTTTGTAGTTCATGAATTTGAGTTTCCATCTGAGCTTCGGTCTGTTCTAATTCGGCAATTCTTGTCGTGTCAACAGTGGCTTGTACCTTCATGGCTTCCATTTCTTCTGCAGATGTTTGCAGACAATTTTGTAATTCACGAATTTTATTCTCCATCTGAAATTTGGTCTCTTCTAGTTCCTTATTTTTCGCTAAATGAACAGCAGCTTGGGATTTTAAGGCTTCTATTTTTGCTGCAGATGCTCGCAAACAATCTTGACTTTCACTAATCTTACTTTCAATCCGAGTTTTGGCTTCCTGTAAGTCCGCAACTTTTGCAGTATCAATTATAGCTTGCGACTTCATCACTTCCATTTCTTCTGTAGTTGTTTGCAGTGAATTCTGAAGCTCTTGAATTTGAGTCTCCATTTGCAGCTTGCAGTCATCTAATTCAGATATCCTTGTTGTGCAAGCTATTGCTTCAGACTTGAGGACTTTATTTATTTCAGTCACTTTTTCTAGCTCCTCTCGTGTCTTCAGCAAATCCGTCTCCATGTCATATTTCTCCCTTTCTATAACTTCCAATCTTTCTAGGAGGTCTTGGTTTTCCCGACTGACATCATCGAAGTCTTCATTTAAGGCACACTTTCCTTTGACCAAGCCCATACCAATGCAGCTTCGCGGAGCTCCTCTAGCAGCAGACGAAGAACGAGACCTCGAATCCGAGCCATTTATTGGTTTTCTATCTCTATCTACGATTTTTTTCCTCCCACGCTCTACAGTTGAAGGTGCACTCGGTGTGCGGAATTCCGATTCGTCGCATTCACTTTTAGTATCGCTTCTACCGGAATATCCATCAAACGCTACTCCCTTAGCGTTCCCACCCATCCTAGGGTCATATTTGGTCGGAGGAGGGGCACAAGCTAGTTTTTAAAACCACACATTTACATTTAAATTCGAAATGTAAATGTATACTTCCCAACAATACCAATTACAGTTATATGTAAAATTACTTACAGTGTTCCTCATTAAATCGTTTGATAGGCGCTTTCGAAAACATTTTTAGATGAGTAAGCCGTTGGATATGTAAAGGCGGAGCCGTGATGCTGCAGTACCAGATGAGAACTGCAATAATTGTAAATAACCAAGTTTAATTTAGTATAGATCAATAGAAAATGCCATGCAATATAAATATTTTGGTGACAAATTTTTCATCATTCAAATAATAAAGGCGAAGAAGAAGAAATTAATTTTAGATTTTTATCATACCTGTAGAGTCTTGCTGAGTAGTAGTAGTTCCACTTCTTCCTTATATGTCTAAGAAATAAGATAATACTTCGATAACCTGTTGAGCGTCGTTGTTGCGTTGAGTGAGTAGGCCACAGAAATGCCAACGTTGAAGTCCCCTTGGGGAGATGAGAGAGGCGAAGGTCCGGTCCTGTCAGGCACTGAGCTGAGAGTGGAGGAGAGTCAGGACAACAACAGAGGCAAAGCTGTAGTGGCAGTTGCATGAAAATATTAACAACGGTCAACTCTCCTTTTCCCGCCTCTCCTCAATTTGAATCTTCACTGTGCCTTTGTACTTTGTACCTGACAATGGGACCGCAATCTCCGTGTACGGTGACATCCAAATATGCTTCAGATCGGCTTCAGATAAGAAGAGATTCTTTCTGGTATGAGTTCTTATTATGGCAAGGCTAGCAAAGTAGGAATGTGTACCATATTTTTGAGTAGTTTATTTTTTGCTGTGTAGTTTTGTATTACAATTTTAGACCATGCAAATTGTTCTTATCATTAAGTCTGACTTTGACAAGACGCTTTTTCTCGTCCTTAAATGCTTCTGTGTTGGCTTTTCTTTCTAGTCGGCGTTCCTGTTTGGGGATTATAATAAAAGATATAGTATGTATATGATTATTTGAATTAAGGTAGACCACATAATTTAAATTGAATGACGAAGAAGACCCCTATTATACCTTTCTGTATTCTTTTACTAATCTTTTGCGTTCCCTTCTCTCTTCTGGAGTTTCGTCTTTAGTACGAATTGAGGTCGCTCCACTTATCATACTTCTTGTTGCGACTCCGGAATTAGCTCTATCGTTATCATACTCATTGTTCAATTGCTTTAGGTTCTGCTTCGTCAGGCCTCCTTTTCCTAAGACATCAATTGGCATTCCCGTTCTTCCACTTATTCTAATTCGCTGTGAGATAAAGGTCATCAGTTATCAGGTTATTGCTATAATATTTCTACAAAATGTTATTCTTTACAGCAGAAACAGTATATTTTTCTTACCTTTGACGGTTCTTTAATTATTCTGGGTCTGTTTTTAGTATTTGAATAAGTTGATAAGATACTTTCACAATCCCACCTGTCTTTTTTCTCCTCGTCTGATGAATCAGAGAGAGAATCTGACTCGTCATCTTTGTCTTCTACAGCAAGTTGCTTGATCTTCTCATTGACAAGTTCTTCTTTTTTCCTATCGTTCTCAAATTCTTCGGCGTATTTAAGTAGTAAGTCAGAATCTGGATTTATGTCTCCTTCTATTTCGTCACAATCAAGTGCGCCTATTTCGGTATCATCGTAGCCTTCAAACATCTACAATAAACATTACATAATTATAAAAATTAAAAGCCACAAGGTCATAAGATGATGAATGAACATGCGAATGTATGTATTATATAATTCGACCTTACCTTCTCGAATCTATCATCAACTAATAGCAGCTGTTTGTTTCTTCTCACGACTGAACTGGACATGGAATAGTTAGTAAAACGCGATTTATTTTCATCATCAGAATCATTGTCAGAAAAGTCGGGGAAGTTTAGCCGCTTTTCTCCTCGAAGGGACCCTAACGAATCCTCAGCCTCGTCTGAGTAATTCGACTCGTTATCGTCCTCATCACTGAAAAGACCCTCTAAATCTTCGGCTGTGGGCTGCGCATTAACATCAACGGGGACTTCATCCTCATTAGCCAACGAGATGAAATTATCTTCCAATTCATTATTAGGATCGTCAAAATCAAAGTCATCTTCAAGGGCTGCAATAACATCTGGATCTAAATCTGGTCTTGGACCTGCTGTAACTGCTGCTTTGTTGAGTAAGCCAATGTCTTCTTGGTATTCGGATTCAAACACCGATGAGGGTAACTTGAGTTTGAATTCTTTCAAGTCTTCTTTCTTTGTCGTCTCAGCAGCCGTAGAACTACGAGGATCTAAAGTAGGGGCTGGAATTCTCTCGCAAAAATCCCATTGAATACTTGAAACTTCTTGTGTATCTTTTAAATGTTGCAGATAGTCGTAATCATCGTCAAAATATATTCCGTATTTCAACTGTTCCTCTTTCCTCTTTAAAGCGGAATCCTGCACAACCAAAAAATCCAAACTTGAGTTTCCCATACAAAGTACGACTTCCATAAAACTTTATAAAATTAATAGCGCTTTCGTGAGCTGAACCTTTGGATCTTCCTTTTCCTTCGTGTGACCTGCTCCTCCAGGACCTCCAAACCCTCCGAAATTCGGCACCTGGTCCAAAGGGAGCAAAATATTCTTCGGTGCATTTTCATCTGCAATTAAAGGATCCCTTTGCGATCGATTTGCCAAAACAAACGTTGTCGCATTCTTCTTATCGATAAACTTCTTTGTTTTCGGCTGAAATTTATAACAAGACATTTAAAACATTCAATGGTCAATGTGGTCATCTACACAATCGTTGATTCATTCAAAATCTACTCAAGCATAACCCTTAAACAATAGAAACTTACCATCCTGCAGCCTTACACAGTGTTTGTGTATGTATCCACCGTGTTGTATCCGCTAACTGAAATCGCTTGATTTCCTGGAAATTTCGAAATCGCTGTTTACAAAATAAACACGTGCAGACTTTCAACAAAATTCTCGGAACATTCATGCTTTGAAATTGCCGGCTAAACGCAATCACTAGATTAGCCTTGTAACCTTGCATATTTACTAACGTGTACACTATATTAATTACGAGCATGGTTACTCTGAGAGGTTAGGTAGCGGAGGGCCTTCAATGATGTGTGGGCCACTCACTTCACCTTGCTTTCTCTAGTACGTCACTCTTTCAATTTGAGCAGAAGGCTCGCTCACACAAAAATCAATTTAACTCTTCACGCGATTAAGCTTATCAGTATCACACAAGATTCGACATTTAAATCGTCTAAATTATTCGCCAAACCAGAATTCGACCGCAGTTCTCCAAATGTAAGTGTTTGACTTGAGCATTATTATTATTATAAAGTTAGTATTGTGTTGTATCAGGTCAGGGTGTGTGGAGCCATCATATTAAGGGTTAATCATAATTAAATCTAAGACACAAAGAAGTCTAATCTCTGTAGAGTATATTCTTGAGTGTATACTGTATATTCGTGTATAGGGAGGAAGTAGGAAGTGATTGGATCTCAATAACTCAAGGCTTCAATGTCATTTACTTTATTCTTTGTTTGTTACAGTTTGTCTCTGAAGAGTTAATTAAACTCGAAGAGGTTTATATTGCTGAAAGTTTCTGAAGTTACTGAAAGAACGCAAGAATGCCAAAGAATAAAGGAAAGGGAGGAAAGAATCGGAGGAGGGGAAAGAACGAAAACGAGACGGAAAAGCGAGAGTTGGTCTTCAAAGAAGATGGACAAGAATACGCTCAGGTCACCAAAATGCTGGGAAACGGTCGTTTGGAGGCGATGTGCTTTGATGGTATGTTTAATAATAATTGTTAGCGCATAAAAATGTGTTTTAGATTGCTTGAATTACTTAGCACATTATCTAACTTTTAGGGACAAAGAGACTGTGTCACATCCGAGGGAAACTGCGTAAGAAGGTTTGGATTAACACAGGAGACATTATTTTGGTTGGTCTGAGAGACTACCAAGACGCTAAAGCTGATGTCATCCTGAAGTACACTGCTGATGAAGCGAGGAACCTCAAATCTTATGGAGAATTTCCCGAGTCTGTCAAGATCAACGAGACTGTTACGTTTGTCGACGAAGGTATGGATGACGACATTGAGTTCGACGAAATGTCTGACGAAGAATCTTCGGACGATGATATTGACAACATTTAAGTAACAGCAGCAAGTAATCGTCGTTGTATTTCAACTCGCAACATATTCATCCAACAACCATCATCATGAAATCAATTAATTATAACAGTAAAATATTCCACACACAAGTCTCCTCGCTCATATATGTAAGTAATATATATGTGAAGTAAGAACTCTTTTCTAAATTGCATTCTATTCAGCAACAGTTACTCATCATAATTACACGCAACACGCAAGTGCTCTACAAACGACGACTATGAGACTATGACTAATAATCCTAATCCATCTCGTAAAAATGAACATCTTGTAAACACCTTATTTAGTTGTATGCGGCTTATTAAAATCGTGCGTGTACAAAAGAGATCATTATGTTAATTTAACTACCGATTATACCATGGATAAGATTGATTGACCTTTTTAAGTTTTAAAGGAATATAAAGAGGAATGCCCGTAAGTAATATTATGAAACTGAATATTCCGGTTTGTGTCTTCAGTTATTTTTGTCAATCAAATAGTTTTTACTCCGAAAATAGGGGAAATCTTAAAAATAAAAGAGCCGGGTGACTTGCGAATTTTTATTCGTTTCATAATTAAAACGCATGAGCATAATAGAAGTAAGTTAAGTTAGTACTATAAAAGGATTTTGTATTTCTGGGACTGTGGAACTCTATTTATAACAAGCCTTCCATCGTAGGATAAGGAAGCGAAGATCCAAGGGTCGAATGATGACCATTCTGCAGCATAAACGGCATCCTCGTGTTCTTCATACCTCGCTATAACTCCTTCTTCCAATCTAAAGAAGTATTTCCACTCATCATCAATTCACGAATTGATTTAAATTGATTAATCAGTAAAATATCGAATATTCTTACGGAGGTTGTGGCTTTCTCTTCGGAGACTTATTATCTTCATTCTCATCGTCCTCACTAAACAAAATGTGACCAGACGGCTCTGAGGAAATTGAAGCTATGGAATGAAGTAAAACTCTCGAGTCACTTGAAGACGTCAGAACCAATTGGTCATGAAAGGAATTAAATCTCACTCTCCAAACCCTGCAAACGATCCAATTCAAGTTGATTCAAATTCTACTTAAAAGAATTCAAGAAATCGACTGTTGACTGTCCTTACCAATGAGAGTGTTCATTAATTTCCTTCAAAGCTTCTGAAGGATTCCTGATGTCCCAAAACCTTGTAGCACAGTCATCTCCACAAGTCGCTAATATATATTGTTTGTTAGGATTGAAGTCGACATCTCTCACAGAAAACTTGTGAGCTTTGGGTGGAAGTGTCCACGCAGTTTTCGACATATTTCTTGTATCAATTCCCTTACAACTCGTTCCTGAGACATAGCAGAACTGATTTCCATCCAAATGTGGATTCCACTTTCCCATGTAGATTCTCTCTTCAGCAGCGTCTGAGATTTTGTGTGTCGCTCCGATTTCCGGTTTACTTGAATCTTCCAACTCCCAAATTTGAAAAGAAGATTCCTGAACTACACAAATTTTTGAAGGTTTTGACGGATGCCAGTCCACACACCTTGTGTCTTCAACAGTCTTATCTACTGGAAAGTCAAAAACAAGTGGAAGCTCCCCAGGAGCATTCGACGAAGAGATCACCCCAGAATCGCCCAAAGGAAGACTGTACAACGCTGCCCTCAGTTGAGAATCACATTCCGTAATAGAATTATACGTCACAGCGATAAGCGACTTATTCTGCGGAGGACACGCAACTTGCCAAACTTCTCCCGAAGGTTTCCAAACCTTCCGACTGATGTGATTTGTTTCCTCATCGAAATCTATTTGATGCAAATGACCACCCCCACCAGACGACCGTGGAGATAGAGTTCCAACGAAAAATCGTATAGATTCTGTTTCTGCAGTGTGTGCACACAGGGACCGTCCCTTCATAAAAATCAAATATATGTTTTATTAGTACACATGCTACAATTTGGATTCCATTTAAAGCTTGAACAATTCTTCTGATACCTGAGATTCAAGTCCGTAAATTGCGGAAGAGTCCATGATAAGGTAAAATCGACTCCTTTTCCAATGACACTACCTTGACTTCATTTCAAAAATTCAGGACCGCATGCGAAATCGAAATCTGTCAAAATCCGGAAAGTCCAGACTTGCAATCCGAAATTCCCAATTGGCCAAATAAGACTCCGAAGGAGCAACGTGAGATATGTGGACAAAGTGGTTTTTGTGCATCAGTTGTGCTTTCTTTCATGAAACTTCAGATAAAGCTTGCTAATTAAAATGACGATTGACGACAGCAAATGAAAGATTATATGAAAAATATAAATTGTTTTTTTTAAATAATGAGAGGCGATTGTGCGGTCGTGGTCAACCGAATATAATTAAACCATCTTCCTCATTATACCTAAATACGACTAACTATCATTTTATGATATCTCTAATTTTTAACTTCAACTATTCGAATCGATGTTCGAATTTTCATAGAAATCTTAACTGGTCGAATAAAACTAAAACTATATGACTATGCGAATGTATTGCATAGTAATGCATACACATTTCAAAACCAGATGGAAAGTCTTTATTACTGGTTTTTAAATTGATATGTTGTAGAGATTTGCCTATGTAGTATCACGAACCATAAGAGCCTGTTACTGAACCATCCACCAGCCATCCGCCTTGTCACTCCGTGGCCTACGACAAATTGAATTTAAATTCATAAGCAATTATTTATTTGCGAGTATAATATTTGTTTCGAAAGTAACCTGAGTCCTATAAAAGGTCGTGGTACATAAGGCTGTGAATTCGGCGAGTACCATGGACCCCTCGTCCGTGTTAGTTTTTTCGAAGG
>Ga0194135_10002367_pt1 | contig 11428 bp, 4 predicted proteins | sample LitLau_LLRF_2013_FD_134024 | JGI IMG/M metagenome (GOLD analysis project Ga0194135, IMG submission 134024) | Freshwater sediment microbial communities in response to fracking from North America - Little Laurel Run_MetaG_LLRF_2013 (version 2) | ecosystem: Environmental > Aquatic > Freshwater >... | reverse complement strand
GAAAATTAATGGAGAAAGCGTTTGACCAACTTCATCCGGTAAAAGACACTAAACAAGAAACCATCCTGGACTTTGAGGAAACGGTGAAGATATTTTTGCATGAACTTCCAGTCATAGGAAGATTAATTTTTTTGTCTTCTTCAATTATGGTTAAATTCAAATAAATTTCAATAAAAATAAGTCGTATGTATTAAAATGGCGTTTTTTCGTAGGTTTTAAAAAACGCTGACAGTCTTTTTGACTCCATGTTTGAATCACCTACATTGCACTTGGCTTGGACGGGGCCTAGTGAGACAAAGAAAGTCGATTTGAAATCTGCACTGTTTGGAATAAAACCTTGTTCGGCAACAGCAAAGTTTTTGAAAGAGGCCATTCGATCTGATTATCAAACATTAAACGCCAAAGAGTACACCGAAATCTTTGCAGGTGATGTTTTGACATGAAATTCAAAAGTGATGTATCAGAATATTTTTATTGAAATTGTTTTATCTTTTTAGATTACGAAGCTTTGGAAGCGAAAGGAAGGCGTCTATTTTCTTACTACGCAATCGATATTTCTAACATTAAAGAAGAAACGTTTATGTAATTTTCGATAAAGTTGAAAACAATACTATAGATAGATTACTGTAAGGTAAGAGTATTTCATCTTTGTACAGGCTTGAACAAACATCATCAGCCATCTTGGTAAAGCTTCCTATTGGCTACTCTCGAAATATGACTCTACTTGAAGGAACTTCCCATCAGTGGGGGAAGCTGATCCAACAAGTAAAGGACAATTTGGAAATGGATTCCTCACTCATGGTAATTCCTTTTTGTCAAGTACAAAATCTTACATTTTTGTTTCTTACTAGGAGTGCTCTTAATTGCCAGGTGAGTTGAGAGGTGTGTAAACATCACAAGTCGTAGTAAGTTATGCTGAGCTAAACATGAAACTGAAGTCAATTCCGAGTTCAAATTAAATGCTGCCCTCCAGGGTCGATAAGAAGGAGCGCACTATTAGTATTGCCATAGTGCGTGCTCTGGGTCGACCTCCGGAATGGCATATGCTAAAACATATGCTAACATATACATATACTGGTATATACTTTTTAGTACTGCTGTAGCACGCACTAGGAAAAAACCCTTCACAAGGGTCTCAATTCTTATGTCGCGACGCTCCTTTTGGACCCTGTAGGGCCGCATTTCATTTGAACTCGGAATTCACTTCGGTTTCATGTTCAGCTCAGCATCATTTACTACGACTTGTGATGTTTACACACCTCTCAACTCTCCTGGCAGTTGGGAGCTACTCCTGTTCTACTCCTATGAGTATGTGAAGTGTAAAGTGAGGTTGTTACACGTTAGATTATTGACTTGTGTGTAGATATTGGAACAGAGTGTTCCACTCGATAAGATGAAAGAAGATCCCATCGCAATTATCGGCATGGCTTGTCGTCTTCCTGGGTCAAATAACGTGGAAGAATTCTGGAAAATTCTCATGAACAAAGAGGACGCGATAGTAAAAGTCCCTGAGTGGCGTTGGTTAGAGGAACAAGTCGATCGAGTAACTGCAGACGCACGAAAGTTTCAAGGGGGATTTTTGAAATGCCCCGTCGACGACTTCGATGCCAAGTTTTTTGGACTTAGTCCGAAGGAGATGGATTATACGGACCCACAGCAGCGAATGTTGTTGGAAGTGTCGTGGGAAGCGTTGGAGAATTCTCTCGTGGACCCAACGTCCCTTCAGGGAACACAGACGGGAATCTTCACCGGAACTTGGACAAGAGGTTACATGGACATGATGACAAGACTTCGGAGTGATGAGGAGCATGAGTTCTTTCGATCGTATATGGGAAACGCGTACGGAGCCACGGCCGGAAGTACGGCATATTTTGTACATTATAACTGCAAAAGGTAATTATGTTCCATGTAAAATATGTGTTCTCTAGGGATGGCTCATTTTTACGGGACAACCGGATCGAATATTGCGACGGAGTCTGGATGCTCCTCTTCGATGGTCGCTGTTGGATTGGCGTGTAAAAGTCTCAGGAGGCGTGACACGTCAATGGCCATAGCGTGTGGTGTCAATTTGCTCCTTCAACCGACTAAATACAAAGTTATGGCAGCGTTCTGTGCCGAAGACGGTCACTCCAAAACTTTTGACGCGGCCGCAAACGGATTTGGCCGGGCCGAAGGATGTGGAGTCCTCGTGTTAAAGCGATTAAGTGACGCGGTGAGGGATGGAGACAACATTCGTGCGGTCATTCGAGGATATGGAGAAGCGCAGGAAGGGCCGAGTAAGAGTTTGGGGACGCCGACAGTAGAGGTGGAGAAATTGGCGATGTCGTTGGCGCTGAAGGACGCGGAGGTTTTGCCGGCCGAGGTGAGTTTTGTGGAGGCACACGGGACAGGAACTGCCGTCGGAGATCCGATGGAAATGGAAGCGATAGCGCAAGTCTACTCACACGGACGCACCTTGCCACTCGTTGTGACGTCCGTCAAGACAAACGTTGGACATACGGAGAGCGTCTCTGGAATTGTTGGACTGATCAAAACCGTTCTGGCTCTGGAGAACGAGGTCCTTCCCCCTCATCGGGCCCTCAATGAACTCAACCCCAAGATTGCCCTGTCAAAAATCCCCGCGGTCATCCCTCTCGAACCGGTTCCGTGGCCGGTGCGCTCAAACGCTAAACGCATTGCTGGAGTGTCGTCGTTTGGAATCACTGGAACTGACACCCACGTTATCGTTGAAGAGGCCCCTCAATTGGTCAGGCTGCATGAAACAAGCACACAACTTCCTTTAGATATCCTTGCACTTTCTGCTCGATCTGAAGATGCCCTGGTGGAAATGCTAGAAAAGTACGCGACCACGGTTAAGGAAATGAATGCCATAACATGGAGTGACGTTGCGTTCACTGCCAACACACGACGAGCTCATTTCAAAGACTTCAGGACTGCGATTGTGGCAAAGAGTGTTCCGGATTTCCTGCGTCAAGTCAAACGGAATACTGTGAAAATTGTGAAATGCCCTTCCAGCTCGGAGAAGAATTGTATTGTCTTTCTGTTCACTGGTCAAGGTTCACAGCACCCAGGAATGGCCAAGGAACTTTACGCACTTTCGACAGATTTTCGACGTCTTTTCGACAAATGCGACAAAGTTCTACGCGACTGTTATGACATTGATATTAAGCGAGCGTTGTGGGGTTCAAATGAGATAGACTTGCTTCACCAGACTCTTTACAGCCAGACGTCAATTTTTGTCGTCGACTTCTGCCTGGCTGAGTTGTGGAAATCCTGGGGAGTCCATCCTGACGTTGTCGTTGGCCACAGTCTCGGCGAATATGCCGCGGCGACTGTCGCTGGAATTCTCACTTTGGAGGACGCGCTTAAGTTGGTCGCTGGAAGAAGTCGACTGATAGACAACTTGCCTCATGGAAAGATGATTGTCGTCAACGTCGACTACGAGGCGACCTGCAAACTACGAGCCGGCTGCGGCATTTCCGATCTTGACGTAGCGGCAATGAATTCCCCGGAACAAACGACACTTGCAGGGACAGAGGAGGACATTTTGACGTTCAAAAAGTTCTGCGAAGACGATGGAGTAAAGTCGAAAATTTTGGAAGCGACGCACGCGTTCCACTCGAAAATGATGGATCCTGCATTGCCGCAGCTGAGGAAGTTAGCGGAAACTATAAATTACGGCACAGCAACGTCATGTACATTTATCTCAGGGATGGAAGGCAGAGAAGTTACGTCGATTGACGCGGAGTATTGGGTACGCCACACTCGTGAACCCGTGAACTTTGTGAAAGCTAGTAAAGAAATTGAAAAAGGATCGAATATAATTGCCGTGGAAGTTGGACCGCAACCGGTTTTGTCGTCTTTTGTCGGGCGAAACTTGGAGGGCACGTCAACGTCAGCTTTACTGCTTCCAAGCTTACGTAGGGGAAAAAGCGATTGGGAAACACTGCTGGAATCGATTGGGAAAGCGTACACGGCAGGCGTGGACGTCAACTGGCGTGGATTCCACAGAACCTCGGAGTCATTGAAAGTCACGGGACTGCCTACCTATCCGTTCCAAAGAAAAAAGTTTTGGTTCACGAAACCGAAAGCTAATGACCCGAAAATACAGCTTCATCCACTTGTTCAGTTCCGATTCCATTCGGCCACGCCCACTCGGGTTTTCGAAAGCCTCCTTTCCGTTAAGAGATTGCCGTACATCAAAGACCATGTTGTTGGAACTCACGTCATCTTCCCCGCTGCTGGATATCTTGAAATGATTCTTTCTGCGGGGCATTGTGCGACTCTTGCCGAATTCGAAGATTTCCGATATCCACGTCAGCCTATATTCCTCTCGGACTTGCTCGTTGACGCTCCAATGAAAATGACGTCAGAAGAAGACGACAACGTCCAATTACAAACAATTGTTAATCCACTGGATGATTCCAATTGGAATGCCGTGTCTATCCACCGGCGTGCAGAAGACGCTGCGGGAACGAAGAGTTGGATTCGCCACTGCAACGCTAAGTTCTGCTCATTTTCAAGTGACTCTATAGCTTTGGAGATTCCAGAGACAATTGACGTCGTGAAATTGGCAGAATCACTTGCTATTGGGGAGATGGGCTTGTTCTACGACAAGTGCAGGGAAGTAGGCCTGAACTTTGGAGAGACGTTTCGTAGCGTGAAGCGATTTTGGAAGGGGGAGGAGTCAGCCTTGGCCGAAGTGGCATGTCCAGAGGAAGAGGAGTGTTATTTTGTCCACCCTGTGGCAATTGACGCAATGATCCAGACACTCATGGCTGCCCAACACGAACAAATTTCTCAACTCATGGTTCCAGTTAAAATCGACCATTTCGCTTGGTTCGGACTCTCCCAAGATACCCCGTCGACGTCTCTATACGTCTACGTCAAAAAGAACGAACTTATCGCCGTCCTTTTAGATAGGAATGGTAGGAAAGTTGCCGTGATGCGCGGGGTAACATTAGTCCCGACTACAGTCGCGTCAATAGAGACTGCCCTCCAGTCGCAAAATTTAGTCCTCCCAACATTGTTTGAAGAGGAGTGGATTCCAGTACCGCATCTCTCTCAAGGTCAAATTTCAAATTACGTTTCAATTTGTCCAGTTGAGTTCTTCAAGTCGCCGCCCGGACTTCGCATTCTAGAAATTGAGAGAAAGCAGGTTCCTGTGACAGACGAAGAAAAATACGAGATCAGCTTAGCAAACGAATTTATTCTGCTCCATTTTCTTCAAGCTTTCTTAGAAATGGGTTGGAATCCTCACGTCAATAATATTGTTGACGTCCGTCGCTTCACGTCAGAATACAAAATTCCCGAAAAGAATTTGCTAACTACAAGAAGGTACTTTGAAATCATTAGCCACCAGTCATCCTTCCTAGAAAAACTGGACAGTTGGACATTCCGTGTGTCAGCTGAGATTCCATCCATTCCTCAGATTGAACTCAGAATCGCCGGATTAATTAAGCTTATTCATGTTATGACAGTAGAAGTCGAATGTGTGCGCTCTGTAGCGTCATCAATTTCGAAGGTTCTGGGTGGGAGGGGTACAGTCCTGCCCATTCTTTTCGGAGAAGATCGGATCGCTGAAAAATCATACACAGACATACTTGCATCAAAATACTTTAGCAAAATTCTTGGCCAGGTTGTTCAAACAATATGCGAACACGTCCACAAATGCCAGGGGTCAACGGAGCGGCGGACGTTAAGATTTTTGGAAATAGGCGGAGGAACTGGCGGCTCAACCCGCATAATCCTTCCAGTACTGAAAGAAAGTGGCATGGAATTCTCGTACACGTTTACGGACATTTCCGCGTCATTCTTCTCCGGAGCTGAGACGGCATTTGGGGAGTGTGCAGATCGAATGGAATTCAAAGTCCTGAACATTGAGAACGATCCAAAGACTCAAGGATTCATCCCAGAATATTTTGACGTTATAGTTGCCGCTCATGTTCTTCACGCGACAAGGGACATGACTGAGACAATGAGGAATGTGCGACATCTCCTAAAGCCAAACGGACTTGTGCTTATTGGGGAGTTGTTTAAACCGAGCCCTTTTGTTGACGCAATCTTTGGTCTGGTCGACGGATACTGGAGGTTTGAGGACTATGAACAGCGCCCGTTGCATTGTATTCTTCCCGAAGAGACTTGGCATTCGTTGCTCACTTCTGTTGGTTTTACTCCAGGATTTAATATGCTGGAAATTCCTACAAAAAATGCAGGCTTAATAGTGGCACAAGCGAGTTGTGGCACTTTCGACTATTCTGTACCACAGATGCTTATAAAGAATACGTGGATTGTTGTGCGAGGTTTGACTGATGACTTGGCCTTTAAAGAAGTGACGTTAAAGTTCATAACGCAAGGGAGGCAAGTTATCGGGGTGGAAGACGTCAATGAGTCTAAAAATAAGTGGAAGATTGCCTTGGAGGCTGGAGTCGTTGAGGGAATCATGTTTCTAGAGGACGGATGGCGGTCTGATACACAGGAGCATACGCGACGTTTTCTTGTGATGATTCAAACATTGGTGAGTGTTCGTATGAATTTAGCTCCAAGAATTGTAGTGGTCACAAGGGGAGCGTTATCAGTGGGGGATCAAGGGAGAGCTTATCCACATGGAGCAACGCTCTGGGGAATGAGTCGAACGTTGAGAAGTGAACACGCGACGTTCTCCGTAGTCAATATTGATTTGGATCCGCACGCTGCGAGTGACGTCAATGTGGCTTGCCTCTTTCACTTTTTATGGTCCGGGAATAAGTCTGACTTTATTGCGCTGAGGAATGGAAAGACGCTTACAGCAAAGTTGAAGCGGTGGAAGGTGAAGAGCACCTCGCTGAAGTTACCGCAGAATGCCGACAGATTTGGACTCATTCTTCCGAAGACTAATGCCGTGGTAGACTTACAATACGGAGCGTCGCCTGCTCTTGAAGTGAAGGAGAATTACGTGGAGATTCAGTTGAAGGCAGTCGCACTGAATTTCAAAGATTTGCTTTGTGTTCTGAAGCCAACGAAGGAATTTGAGAAAAACGCGGCAGTGGGGACGGACATGGCGGGCATCGTCACATCACTGGGACCTCAAGTAACGCACCTCAAAGTTGGGGACAGGGTGTTTGGGGCTTTCTTCCAATTTGGGGGACTCCCAAGTCACATCGCAGTGCCGGAAGAGAGCGTCATTCGAATTCCACATTATATGACGTTCGCCGATGCATCAACGTTGCCAGCGGTATTCACTACGGCGTATTACTGTTTGGTAGATCTGGCGAAGCTGCGGGAGGGAGAAACGGTGCTCATCCACACAGCCTCGGGGGGCGTGGGACTTGCAGCCATTCAAATCGCTAGAGCTGTGGGGGCGAAAATCATTGCGACCGCTGGAAATCGACGTAAGCGTGCCTACTTAAGGGAAGTTGTGGGGCTGGGAAATGTGTTCCACTCCAGGGACGTTTCCTACACTGACGAAATCAGGAAAGTGACAGGGGGACGTGGAGTGGACGTCGTGTTAAACTCCTTGACAAGTCCGGGATTTAAGGAAGCCTCACTTGAAGTGTGTTCGCAGAACGGTCGTTTTGTGGAAATGAGCAAACTCAACATTTGGAGTGAAAGCGAAGTGAAGGAACTCCGACCTGATGTCGAATATCAAATTGTCGACCTCACGACCGTCTCAGTCGATACATGGCGGCACCTTCTTCGCACGCTAGAAGCATTTCTGGACCAGCAAAAACTCCATCCCCTTCCTTATGAATCCTTCGAATGTGTCGACATTCGAGAAGCGTTGACACATCTCCAGAAAGCAAGGCACATTGGGAAGATCGTGTGCAAGATGCCAGAAGCAGTTGAGCGACGTCATTTTCTGTTCAACGAAAGAAGTACGTACCTGATTACAGGGGGACTCGGAGGTATCGGTCTGGAGGCTGCAAAATGGATGGCAAGTGAAGGAGCCAAGTTCATTGTTCTCTGCGGACGACGTCCTCCGAACGACAAAGCAAAACAAGTCATGTCCGAACTTAACTCCAACGGAAAGGTCGTGAAGTCAGTTTCAGTTGACGTTGGAAAATTTGAAGACTGTAAAGCTCTCATTGACAGTATTAACGAGAGGAAATTGGTTCTGGATGGACAAGTGTTCCCTCCACTGCGAGGAGTTCAACACGCCGCGGGATGTCTTTCCGACGCGACGTTCTCAAACCAGAAGTGGGAAAAGTACGAAGAGACGTTCAATGGGAAAGTAAAAGGCGCGTGGAATCTCCACGAGGTGACCATGAAGTCACAAGTGCCTTTGGAACATTTCGTCATGTATTCATCCCTTGCAGCCACATTTGGGGCAATCGGGCAAAGCAATCACGCAGCCAGTAACGCTTTTCTAGACTCATTGGCACATTATAGAAACGCCAGGGGCCTACCTGCGACTTCAGTCAATTGGGGACAGTGGGGACAGGTGGGCGTGGCTGCAGACCTGAAACTGAGTTTCTTCACTCCATTTACTCCCCTCCAGGGATTCACGTCTCTTAAGGAAATCCTGCGTCATCATAAAATTCAGGTTGGCGTGATCGAAACAGATTTTGCCAAGTTAAAATTAGGTTTCCCGTGGATCGATTGCGCTGGATATGCGTCATCTTTTGTGACGTCGCCTTCAAGAGCAGACAAGCGTTCTGCTCTCGCTATAACGCCTGAGAAGTTTTGGGACCAAGTAGAAGGTGCTAAGGGAGACTCCAAGGAAACGGAGTTGGTTCTCCAGCATTATCTTAAAGAGGTCGTTCGTCACATTTTGAGACTGGAAGAGGGAGAGTCAATCGATGTGGATGGGAGTCTCCAGGAAATGGGACTGGACTCTTTGATGATGGTCGAACTGAAGAATGCCATTCAAGCTGTTTTGGGCTCGAGAGTAACACTCAACGCGAACGATCTGGCGGATGCCAATTCCATCAAAAAGTTGGCGGTCAGACTACGGGAAAAGATACTGGAGGGTGAAAAGTTTTATCCGGAGGAAAACGTAAACCTCCTCATTGGACTCTCTGCCCTTCCAGAAGACATTAAAACGACTGAGGAAAGCTCTATTCAAAATTTATTGGACGGGGAGAAAGTGAGCGTGCTCGTGAGTGGAGTTGACGACTCTTTGTTCTGCTTTTTTGTACTGGAGAGCCTTACAACTCTAGACAATGTGAAGAAAGTGACAGTTCTCTCGTCGACATTTTCGAGTGAAACATTTGCAAGTAAGGTACAAGAGACTGGGGCGAATATTGACGTCAGGAAATGCCCATTGATCGCCCAAGATGAAGATCATCTTGCAGAGTTGGGAATTCCTCACTCTGATTACGACAAGTTGGCGTCTGAAGTTGACGTTGTGGTCGACATTCGACTGAAGATATCGAGTCAAAATGAGTCAGCTTCGGCGATTAAGAAAGAGACGGAGATGACGCGAAAGTTCTTGGAGTTTGCGACAACGAAGAAACTCAAGTTCTTGGTTCATGTGAACAGGCTTTTGCCCCAGAGAAAGGGGACGAGTCAAAACGTCCTAGAGGAGACTTTGCCACGTGGAACCAAAGAAGACTTAGAAGTATTTTTGGAGCGAGGCTATCCCTCCTCGCAATTCGTGAGCGAGAGTCTCTTGAGGGAAGCAAACAACGGACGTGGCGTTCCATGTGTCGTTTTCAGGGTGCCCCATCTCTCCGGAGACTCCAGGACGGGGCGATTCCAACTAGATGAAGGCCACATATTTTACCGTCTCTTACACTTCTTATCTGTGGGAAAAATTCCAACCGTTCCAATTCCGTTTGCCCTTGTTCCTGTCGACCAGGCAGCCTCACTTCTTATCCAAGTTTTGTGGAAATTTGGAAGCCTTTCCAAGGATGAACAATCTCTATGCTGTGTATTCAATTTAAGTAATCCCCACGAGTATTCCATAGGGGACTTTGTGAGAGTCTCGGAGGAACTAGGGCGACCCGTGAGAGCGGTTGAACTGGAAGAATTCATGGAAGGTAACAATCAAAATTCAGCAGTACAAACAATAACGTACATGTTTGGAGATCCGCTGGATTATTGTAAGGAGAATTCGAACTATTCGAAACTGATGGAATCAACTTTAGACGGATTAATTTCTTGTGGCAATCTGAAGAAAGTTATCGACTCTTCTGAGACTCGCGTTGAGACGCCCCTGCAGATTCTACAAAGGGATATTCGGTTTGCTGTGGACTCCGGAATTCTAGACAAGCTTCTGCCTTCGAACTCGGATAATTAGGATTGAACAGACTTCTTGTGTAATAAAATGCTCTCTTACATACCGCGTATTCTTTGAATTAAACAATCCTTGAAATCTCGATGCTACTTTTTTTAAATACTCCGAACTTGTTTAATCTAGTTTTATCAAGACATTAATAAAATTTTTAACTTGTACTATGATACAGCTAGTGCATGGATGGTTTATATGCACATTCCACAGGATGGGCTCTTTACATATTCGTCGACTTGAGGTCCGATCCTCTACCGTTACATACAGTACTTTATTCCTTGTCTGCGGGAACGATTGCCGGTCCATTTGCCTTCGTTCCCGTCGACGACCAGGCAGCCTTATCAATGTTTTGTAAAAATATGGAATGGAGAGAGACAAACAGTAAAACAAACTTTGGTTTCAACCTGAGAAATCCCCACGAGTGTTTCAGCGGGGACTTTAGTAAAGTGTCGGAAGAACTTTGGCGAATCTTGAGAAAAGGATCTGAAGTTGCTATAACTAGGACTTTATTGTTGAATAAATTTTAGCATAGTCACATCCACATATTTCTTTTCGTCACGTGTCTGATAACAATAAGTATATATAATATTTATTAGAATTAGATTTACTATCAATACGGACGTTATGTCTCATGCATAAGGTAACAGGATAAAGATAATATTGTTTTAAATATTTATAATAAATAATTGACACGTATGACGAATATTTATGGATTTACGGTATGTTAGTAAACAAAGATTACACAGACTAGTCATTTAAGAAATACTATAGAAAGTCATTGATAAAAGAAAACTAGAAATTAGAAAAAATGATGAAAGGCTTGGGAAGAGAGTTAGGAATGACAGACATCATTATGTGCGACAATGATTCGCCTTATTTGCGGAACTGTCTTACAATAAGTTTAAGTTTAACTTTTAATTGGGTGAAAGATAATGTTTAATTGGTTAGATCAGGCTATATGTAATTCCAAATCACATAGTATATGTATAAATATTATTAGTAAACTAAAGACTCTGTATTAGTAAAGGTGTTTATGTTATTTACAGTGTCACCCTAGGAAGAGCAATTATGTAATGGATTGGGCAAAATGGCACTTTAAGAAAGTTAATCAACTCAAATCAAATCAAATCTAACTTGATTTTATGTGTGTTTTACAATTTATGCGTAAAAATTAAAGTGATATCAGTCTTTCAATTTATATTCCAAATTAATTTAACT
>Ga0194135_10002366_pt1 | contig 11430 bp, 8 predicted proteins | sample LitLau_LLRF_2013_FD_134024 | JGI IMG/M metagenome (GOLD analysis project Ga0194135, IMG submission 134024) | Freshwater sediment microbial communities in response to fracking from North America - Little Laurel Run_MetaG_LLRF_2013 (version 2) | ecosystem: Environmental > Aquatic > Freshwater >... | reverse complement strand
TGAAAGCCATTTCTCTGTCTTGATTCAAAATCTTAACAGGTTATTCACGAATCGCGATAAATAACATACGGGATTGGCTACATCTCATAAAAGATACTAAGTGTTTTACGTTCATCTATAGTTTTAGAACAGTTCACCGTAACGCTTGCCGCAATATAAACCTTTTATACCACATATAGGAAGTTATACTGGATAGGCTAAACCATGTAACGAAATAACTAATATGTTCGTTTCTTAAGCTAACTCTAGTTTGTCCGGGTACAGGGAGTGAGTGTAGACGCGCTGAGGATAAGTCTAGTCCGGTGATTGATACTAAGTCCAGAAACACTTCTTCAGTTCCCAGTTTGTCCGCCATGTACGGGACATCTCTAATAATTAGTCAAACTTTATTAGCACTGATAACTACGTACAATTTTTGTATTTAGTTGTAAATTGTGTACCTGAACATCATGAATCCTTGTTGGTGGCTATTTTTCGGCATAAACGGCTGTCGTGTTTCGGGTTTGCGAACGACACCAATGATTTCAACAGTTTCCTTCGTTCCATTGAATTTGCTCGGGTGACGATCTGATATCCAACCCCGATTCACCAGAATGGTCATGCTAAAAATAAACGAAATTGGTGATAAACTTCCTTCATGAAGTATTTCAACTTAAAATTCTGCTTTTTAGTAACCTTACTTATCATCTTCTAAGTGAAATGGTGTAACAACATGATAACCAGTTGCTGAGGATCCCTTGGTAGTAAAAAGACCTCCACCTTGGCCATGTTGATCATCACTATAATTATACAATGATCTTGGACCCAGCAAAATTTCTCTCGAATAATCGAAAGTCCCACGAACTTTAACTTTACGGTACTCCATGTCCTCAAGAGCTTCCAAACTGAAACGACATTATAACAAACCCAATTAATTAGTACAATTACAATTCTGACAAAAATTACTGGAGTCTATGTCCGGCTTACTTTGAAGCTGGAAACTGTTCCGGGACTGCTTGAACTTTTTTTTCCATGTTGTCTATCAACTCCAATTTCCACCTCCATCTGTAAACTTGCCATATTCCGAGTAATAAGGTACTAACGGGGATTATCTAAACCATTTCCAAGCCCGTTTTCTTTAGATTAACTTTCTATACTTATTATTACACAACATTAACGACAATTAGACCAAATCAATCTTACAAGTAGAAAATAGGCACCCGCTGGGATATTGAGCTCTTTAGACTCTCCAAACAGTTCTTCAGGAGATGTTTCCTTTAGTTTCGGTTGTACTGGCTTAAACTTGTAATTTTTAGCTGACACTCGCCCCAAACAAATTGTTCTTGCAGCAGATCCATTTCCATAAGCCAAGAAACACGACCCTCCTTCTCGAGACCATGATGCAGATGCACCACCAACACTTGATCCGACCTGAACGACCTGCACCGCGAGTCCTCCTTTCTGCCACGCATTCTTCAACAATCCGATTCTACTGAGGATGACCATCGTTTGTCTAGTAATAATGATTTTCAAAAATCGAAATACTTTTTAGTTTTAGGAACTAAAAAAATCGGGAAAATCGGATGAAAGGGAAAACACCACCGCACGAGCACGAGAAACTGCGAAGACGGCGAGAGTGTGAGCGAAGAAGTGAAGGAATCCCGCCAAAAAGGTTTAAATGTCCGGACCAAGGTGAGCGAGGGTAACGTGAGACTTGGACAAATAATGTTACAATTATGGCGTCGTCGTTGGTATGATAATGTTGCATGCAACTCAAAGGAACTCATTGTCAGTATTTGTCAGTAGCTTAAAAGCTTGAATGGTATGGAACATGTAATCAATAAAGTTGTGCTCTGCGATTGATTTTGTACAATTTTATGTGCTCATTGCACCCGAGGAATTTTTATTAAGGTAGATTTTTAAATTGTTTCGTGATTATAAGTGTATTATTGTTATACTTTATACTACTTAATAGATTTCATAATATGTTTGCTTAAAAATAAATAATGTGTTTCGGGATTTATGATTTTAAAAGGCTTAAATAGCGGGCTCAAAAAAGAGTAGAATAGTTTCAAGAACAGTTGGGAGTTGTGTTTTTTAAGGGCTTTTGGAATGTTTTTAATCCATTTCTTGTAGGCAAGTAGTCTTGACTATGCGCTCAGTTACCCGGTAAGGGTCGCAGTTACTAGCTGGCCGACGATCTTCCAAGTAACCTTTCTTTTCTTCAGCGCAGGTTCTGGGAATTCGGATGGATGCTCCTCGATTGGCAACTCCTGTGCAGGACAAATTAAAATAACAAATACAGCATTAGTTATTACGAAAACTATTCAAAAGATGAGTGTAGACATAGGTAGAACCAGTTTTTAGTACCTGCAGAGAACTCTTTGATATTTGAAGTTTCATGTTGACCTGTCAGTCGACGGAGATTATCTTGGCCTCCCTTAGGATCGTAAACTTTGACGTGGTTCTCGTGATTTTTTTCAAGGAGTTCGATAGTCTTCTCAATAACTGTAAGCCCTCCTTCTTCTCTCATGGCTTTGGTGGAGTAGTTAGTGTGACATCCAGCACCATTCCAATCTCCTGGAATTGGTTTGGGATCCAGGCTAACAACGACTCCGAAGTCTTCAGCCACTCTGTGCAAAAGGTAACGAGACATCCACAAGTCGTCACCCATACTGATTCCTTCGCAAGCTGTAAAATAAACGAGTACCATTGTAAAATAATGAAATAAGAACTGTGTAAAAGATTTATAAAATTTTAACTTACGTCCGACTTGGTATTCCCACTGAAAATCAGAAACGCAGACGAAATTAGTAAAAAATAAGATGGCTTTTTAAATTATTTAACTGTTGTTTGTTTCGAAATGGCTCATACCTGTGCTGGCATGACTTCAGCATTAGTTCCAGAGATGTTAACTCCAGAGTACACGCACGTTCTGTAATGAGATTCAACAACGTCCCGACCGTAAACTTTGTCTGCACCAACGCCACAATAGTAAGGTCCCTGTGGGCCAGGATATCCATTCACTGGCCATCCGAATGGATGCAAGCTTCGACTCAACAGAGTGTACTATAATTATTTTTACATACATTTGTTATTGATCATTATTCTTAATTATGCATATAACTCTGTTAACTGTTACAAAACGCCTCAAGCCCTAAAAATTGACGAACCTCTTGCTCCATTCCAAACCAAGGCACTTGGTCCTTCGCACGTTCCATAACCTGAAAAGATCGTTCAAAATATATCATATTATCGAATTGCGTCTATTTTCATGCGTCTAATGTATTGTTGTTAGGCTTGTCTCTGTTTACTGGACATTAAACTGTAAAAAACAATTCTAATTGAGTTGAATCTATGCAATTCGCTCAAACCTAATAATAACTCTGCATTTTCATAATCGGAAGATTGCGGTGCACCTAAAGATAAATAGAGTCAGGGTCACTTGCAGATATGTTACTTTGTAAATCAGCTAGCGAATAACAAATTAGCATGATTGTATGTAAATTTAGCATCGCTGAGGAATACTAAAGATATATAAAGTTTGTTCTGAAGTCTTATTTACCAGGAATATACACCGGCAGATCGCTATACTTATTAAATAAATATGTTCATTGAAGGCAAAAGAAATTAAAAGTTATGATGCTGGTTAGGATGCCTTATACAGAAAGAACACACCGTTTATTGCCGTGTTGTTGATCCAACCAAACGCACTTTAAATTGATTGAATTTTGACATACATTACGAAAAAGGTGATGATGATTTTCCTTTCATTCATCCTTTTAGCGAGTTGGATCTTATAGAATTGAAACAAAACTAATGACAGAGACTGTCGATGTCTCCTAAGTATCAAATGGCTCTCCGTGAATGAATAAATTATTATGAAACAATCAAAACTTGTCAAACTTGACACTTGGTATAACCAAGGACCCTACCAATAAAGATAGTACACGCAACGCATGAACATATGTCCAAGTAAAACATAATTTGCATGAATTTTTGTCATCAGTTCATCATCAGTACCAATTCGAATTTCCACCCTCGCCTCTCTAATTACTCAGACAGTCCTAAAATATTGCTGAAGACTACATTAAGAGATAATAACATTCACCTAACACATTAAAAACGGGTGGAATAATCTTAATCACTACGTAGAATAATTGTTACAAAATCTTTTACTTGCTTTGATGCAATTCGTACTTCGAAGCCACTTACAAATGAGTGATTACCTTGTCTGAATCATAATAAAATTAATAACTGTCCTTCTTCAAATAGAACCTACACATGTTGCGAGGGTTGTAAATGGCTTATGGCACACCGGCCAAAACATGTCGATATAAACTTGACGAATAATGAGGAACTCACACAAAAGGTGTGCATAATTCATCAGATATCTCATAATAACTACAGATAACGACCAATTACGATGTGCTGACAGATTACTACAGTGCTTCTAAATTGAGCCACCCAGAAAACTTCGTAGGCCATTTGGCTTTTGGCTTTTTTGGCATCTGAATTAAACTATTTCTTTAAGCAGTGTGAAATTGGTATACAAAGCTCTATAATGAGTCGTTGTTGTTGTGTTGGGTAAATTTAATTAAAAATGTCCCTGTGGCTCAATCATTCGCTTGAGTTTTGACTTGGTGACTAATTATTTTTTCAAGTGAGTTTCCTCGTTTCGATTGCTATCAACAAGTTGTCAAGTGATGACTGCAGGTCGGTCCGCATCGACACTTCGACTCATGATAGTTCCTGTGATTTATTGCGGTCACATTAACGGAGAAATTGATTTCTAGCAGAAACAAACACAACGCAAAGCATACGGACACTAAACCACATAAAAGATAAATATAGCTATACAAGTAGTAAGACGTCAGCAGATGCATCAAGTTTAAAGAGAGCCAGAGCTCACATTAAGAGTTGAAGCTTCATTATGACTCAAGGATAAGAAAATATATAATTACCATGCAAGCAGTTTATAGTACGTCTGTACTTCAACATTTGTTTGGTATCACATACCAGCTAAAAATAAGCACATTTTGAAAGTCGATTCTGAACTGAATATTACAGGAAATCTAACAGCTTCATGCAAGTACGCAGTCAAGTGAAATGGACTTTGAATATCGTCGAGTGTATATGATTGTTATTAAATTGACTAATTTGGTATTCCAGAGCAAAATTAAGCAAATATTGGAGAGCAATGATAATGATGAATGACAACTTACCTCAAGGCAGCTCTTCCTGTAATTAGTTGCAGCCGGCTCCTTATTGTATTTGTAAGTCTCACATAGGACCAGCTTGTGATTTTCCTGTTGGAAAGGATCTTTGTAGATTGCAACAGGTTTCAAGTAGACATCAGAGTTTGACCCTTCTGCCTGTGCAGTGGAGCTTCCGTCGAAATTCCATTCTGGGAGATCTAATTATCGTAAATCAAAAACACCAATAACAATGATATTAATCTTTCAAATATGTAAAAGTACACATCAAGGGTCCTTAATTTTTGAATTCTACTAACCATCAAGAGACTTGACTAATCCCATAACGGTTTTCGTCTTTGATCGGAGATTTTCTCCGGAGCCATCGATCCACACGTAGGTGGCAAGTGTGACCTCAGTCTCAAGCTTCAAATTGAGATATCTCTGAAGAATATTTTTGTCTGTGAAAGTTGACGCCATTTTGAATGCTGGAATGTGAGAAAAAACTCTGGAAAGAACGGACAAACTACCAAGTGATTTTAACTGGATGGAACTTCCTTTAAAACTAAAACTTTTCTAGTGGGCATCACGAGCTTAAGTATAAAACCAGAGTGGTCATTAGTCTAGACTATAAATTGAGAAATACAAGGAAAGGCAAGAGAGCTCTGCTTCTAAGTATCTAACAATAAGCCACAAATTTTGTATGCAGAAAACACAGAGCATACATTAAGAATAGTTATTTTTGTGAAACTGTAAGCAAAGTTCAAAGTATCATTTAAATACACATAGGTAAGTCCAGCTAGCAATCAAGCCTTCAAAACGTGACTATCACTAAACGAATATATATCAGAAGCATTTGCTAAGTAAAGTGCACATTGTCTTTCTCATTTGCACACGAAACCTACTTCGTAGTATTGGTAGTATTATAAGTATTATAACAGTTTACTGCTCTCTGTGCTTATGGTAATGTGCTCAAATTTGTAGTGGCCACTATATGGGCGAGCAGAAATCGTGGGATTCAAATGATTCTTCAGAGACATTTCAAGACATACGTGCAAGCACTGACATTTCATCTGACGCAAATCGCACTTCGTCCTCAACATATTAGACTTTTAAGTATGCTCAAGAGTTCATTTGGTATATCACAAATCATACATGTCACATGTTATTGTTTAGTTATTTTTGGATTCAATTCTACAGCAGTAATTTGCACTGCATAGATAATATCACTACTACGTGCATTTGATCATGGATTAGTATATAGTTTATGTAAGCTTGATTTATTCTGAAAGATTCAGGTTTTCAAACGATGCGATGCATCACTGCTCTTTAAACTTAAACGTATTCCCAGCAGAAATGCTGCAAGCATGCATAGTCTATTAGCTTATTTATTTCGTGAGGGAAATAGATGTACAAATGATACAAAATGAACACCCTATGCAGGGTATGTACAGTACTGTGTTGTGAAATATAAAAATAAATGCAATTTTTGTAGGTTAAAACTGGAATAGAGCAGAAGGGTGCAGCAAAGCATTAGCAATTTTTCAGTCGGACTGGAATTTTTCATCAATTCATACATGTGAATGAATTTGATTGAACCACACCGTCACCCATTCGTCATTTCACTAGGATTTAAAAATGAGGATGAAGAAAAGATTAGACAGGAAAAAAGTAATTGTATACAGGCCCAGAAGACGATCAGTCATCGGAGCTGTGTGAGCTGAAAAGAAATGTTGGGAAATGAAAGGATTCACGAGAGTCTTAAGTATTACCCAATATGAACGTGTAGTCATATGAGTCTCTGGAGATTTAAAAACAGAATTATCAGGACCTTTCTGGAGGAAAAGTGAGTTGATGCGTCGTAATGATGATGATGAGGCTGCTTAAGTAAGAAAAAAGAAATCTCGTTGCCTAAAGCTCCAGGTGGACGCACATTAACAATTGTTAGCTCTGGTTTTTTGGAACTGTATACAAGAGTACATTCCAGGTCCGTTCATTCGTGGGCAAATTGGGTATATTATTAAATATTGAGGGTGTGATATCAAGGCTCGGAGCGCAAATAGTTTTCGAAGGTGTAATATATATGCCTATGCATCTGTATACTATATAGATAGATATGTGTTCTTGCACGTATGGATCATTAAGTCTTGAGTTCCAGTGAGAGTGCAGCAAGTTAATAATAATATTGCATGGGAGGATATTATGAGAAAACCCTTAAAGCAGAGGAGTAAACATATTAACAAGTTTCCTAGCATTTTTTGTGTATTGGGAGTCTCTCACACTTGAAGAACTCGAAGGGGAATTGCCTTTCAGCTAAATAAGAAGTTACATATCACAAGTAGAAGTTGTTGGAGTCAGTAGGGTCTCTGCAGTTATAACCATTTACCTCAACCATTACAGCTTCCTCTGACCGTCGTCGAATAATGTTACCCATCTACTTTTGTATCCCTTCTTTCCTCTACACTTGAGGCTGCGAGAGATTGAAAAGTAAAAATTCATCTGAATCAACGCACAGTGGTATTTTATCTACCCTCGTGGTTGCATATACACAAATCTTACCCAGTTTTTGTTCAAAGACACTGTCATCATTTTCCATCCATGACTTGTTCTCCGCAACTTCTAGCAACCACTCCATGCAAATGACTTTTATTGCATCCCAAGTCATTTGAATGTGAGATTACGCTCAAACACATTAAATACCAAATTACTACAGAGATTTTTAGTTAAGAGTTTAAGAGTTTGTATCGTGTTCCATATAATGCTGAAAGTGTTGATCGAAAGAGTGGACGAAGATAAAAGCGACAAGAAAACTTGTGAAGAATCTCTCTTTCTCAACTCAAACTTCACATCTGCACATTTCCTCCTACTTAAGACACTCTCAGAGCAATTGGATATTTCTAAAGAAATCTTTCAATTGAAAGTCTGAAAGATTAGTTTTTACCCCTGGAACTTGATACGTCACAAATTCAAATGGATTTTGTGACACACCAGAAGATCTTTTGTGTGTGGGAATTCTATTAGAATAGAATTTTAATCCTCGAAGCTTGTTGCTTGAATTCATCGAATGAGAAATGTCATTCAAAGCACAACAAAAGTAAAGGACGATCCAAGAACTTTTAAATTGTCAATGAGCGTTAAAAATACACTTATGAAGCATAAAATATTGTCGTGAGTGGTTTGAGAAGAGATTGAAATCTAACGAAATTAATTGTAAATGGATTGAGTGGCATACACGTGAAATTCTTCATACTCAATTTCTATAGATCCGAACTACACGTACGTATGTACTTGTGCTGGTTGACAGTGTATTTTGCAGTCTTGTAGCGTCAATTTATAATATCAGTTGCCCAAAGATCTACTAAGCGAAGTCTTATCCTTGGACAGAATAAAGAGACAAAAGAACGGCAGACGGATTTAAGTGGACTGATTGGATTTGAATACCATTTAACACTTGTGTTTTAATTAAGTTTGAATGTATCTAATTAGTCATTGGGAATGGAATCTCCAACTCCACAGAGTGAAACAAATCTCAGAAGATACAAAGGAATAAGGTTAGTTGGTGACACAAACGAATTTTTCCATTTCTCAAAGACATGATATAGAAAATTACGGGTTACTTGTTTCAAATTTTCGTGTGTGTCATTATTTTGATTGAGTTAAATGGAACTGTCAATTGTCAATTAGCCACAGTTGTAAAATGCAACTTATTTATTGCTTTTGAAGAATAAAGATTTTTCATAATCTTGTCACATTTCCCAAAAGATTTGCTATGCTGACCTTGTTCGAAATGTATTTATCATGTGCTTGAATATTATCTAATTTAAAATTCAATTCCAATATATATATTGGAGAGAGTAAATTGCTGTCATTGGTGAATTTATAAGAGATTGGTAGACATGCAAACAGGCCATCATTAGTACGGTTTCTTGACATTGAGACAGTTAAAAATCACCCACTTATTTCATCTTCTCATTCATTACCCTTAAAAGTCAGTGTATGCAACTGATTGTAAGTTTGTCAGTGTCTCATTCCAATAATCTTGTTTGAAAAGCTAATTTGGTAGCTAAACTTTAAGAAAAACCTACCCACACGACACTCCTTACTTTTCAATTTATTTAAAACTACCTATACATAATATATATAAGTATATGTATATGAGGGTTGCTTTCATTTTTAAACTAAAAAATTTATTTCCAACTTTGATTCCTTGCTCTTTAATTGATTTAAAGAGAAATTGGTACTTCACACACACTCACACAGAGACGGACTTATACAGTAAGAAGGTATATGTATTATTACTAGTACTGCACACAAATATAATATTGATTGATAAAAAAGTGAATGAGTATTGAGTACTTAAACCCAATATGAACTGATACACGTTAAGTCATGCACGATGTTGATGTATGTGCAAAGTAAAAGTTAATAGGAAAAAATGTCATTCTATCGTGGGCGTGTGTGTATGAGTAGGCAGATCCTGTAATCATCTTTTATTCTCTTTAATTTTAATTTGATAAAATTTGAACTTGCATCTTATCTTTGGTTGCATGAAGGAATGCTGATGAATATTTATTATGTGTGGAGAGAAATCTTCCTGGGATTTTGTAGGGAACACGTAAAATGTACTTTTTTCGCACACGTAAATGAGCTAAGAGAGATTAAGTGATGTATACTGATGGTATGCCAATTGCCTTCAAGAAGAAACTAACAATTTCCTTTTCCTCTAAGAGAGTTTAACCGACAAGATAAAGATAAAGTACAAAGTTACAAAGTATATAGTGCGATTGCTTTTTAAGGAAAGTCAGAATAAAGTTTATACATTCAATTCTTGATGATGGCTGATGAATACATGACGACTTATAACAAGTTACAATATATGTAAAGTAGTTCGTTGTGTATTACACAACCAAGTAGGTACACAGATATATTCTCGTTACGAAAAAAACGGAGTATGTTTCGGAGGATTCTATTTGTTCAAATGCTTTATTATTATTATAGAAGCGTTTGGGAGATGCCATAAGGCACAATATAAGAGAGCGTCGGTGTGAGTGTTGTTATTATTATTGTAGACACAGGAGGATCAAGAATACAAGAGAAGTTGTAGTGAGATAAGAACAATAAACTTTTGACTTATTCCCATCCTTATATTCTTTTGATGCGAAAACTAAGTGAGTTTTTTAAATGGGGAGAGAGACAGATTGAGAGTCTCTTAGAGTTCCATTGTTATTATTCTCCTTCAGTCTCCAATTACATTCTACATTCCCCTATTTCCTCTTGCTCACCATCATCCCACCTTGTTTGACTTTTCTCATCTTGTTTTGCATTGTGTCGACTGACTTCAAAGTCACTGTCACACACACACACACACACAACTCGTGCAAAAGACAATATAATATGTGATGAGACGATGTACTTTTTTGTCCTGCAGGATTAAGGATTGTCTCTTAAAAGCTTTGAGTACTTTTGTACTACACCGATTGTACTATTATGCGAAAGCCTTTATTTAGCTTTTCTCAGTTGGTCTCACGTCATTTGTGTGCCAGGAAAGAAGAATACTAGTAAAATATAAGCTCGCAGGATTAAAGGAAATCGCTATGACTTTGACTAACTAGCAGATTCACTCACTCTGTGACATTTCGTCTTGTTTTAATTTTTTGTCCCTAGTCTCTACGGAGTTACCTATATATGCAGTTTAACCATAATATCACTTTTCTGTGTACCAAGCACACCAAATATATATTATTGACTTAGCTTCTTGACGCACCATATAACGAGTATTTTGCCATTTTAGGAAGGGTTTGTTCACTTAAAAGAGATCTAATTTTAGGACAGGTTTAACTCTTCACCCTTGTGAGGGAGTCAATGTTTCTTGTTTTTTTTTACCTAATTGCCCATTTGTTTCGATTATTTGTGTCTTTTGGACGCAAAATCCCCCTCAAAAGAGAAGGAGGAATTTGAGGAATTTCCTAAGCTATTTGTAAGTTTTGTCAAGCTCCAGTAGGATACATAGTTGTAATCTGTAGCAGTGACGGAGACTTTAGTGTGAAATATATATATGGTAGGTGCGTATTTGTGAAACAGAATTATCTGGGACTAGGAGGAATCGATGAGCTCCTGTGCCCTGCTGGGCTTAGTCATTTGTGAAGGTTTTGGGCAATATTAAATTGAAAGCTGCTGCTTTAAAATAATACAAGGTTGACAGTGAAGATCATGGAGGTCTGTTTTTCCTCCTAAGTCGAGAATTAGTCGGCTTTAT
>Ga0194135_10002365_pt1 | contig 11431 bp, 7 predicted proteins | sample LitLau_LLRF_2013_FD_134024 | JGI IMG/M metagenome (GOLD analysis project Ga0194135, IMG submission 134024) | Freshwater sediment microbial communities in response to fracking from North America - Little Laurel Run_MetaG_LLRF_2013 (version 2) | ecosystem: Environmental > Aquatic > Freshwater >... | reverse complement strand
CACATTTTCCTTTAGATTTAGTGAAGAAAGAGAGATAAGATAATTATAGGTTAGTGCGAGAATGATGTGAGTCGTCTTTTGCTTAAGTTCAATTAAGTTTTCAATGTTCATCTACATATATATATAATATAAGCTCACTCCTGCTGTGTGTACACATACAATTAGGTGCAATAAGTGTGTGTGTGTGTGTGTGCAGGTCAACACAACGTGTATTGTACATAAAATAAACGGCCTTTGCAAACTTGCAAATCTAAATTTCCTGCACACGCTTGCAATATCAAATATAAATGCTGACCTTGTTTCAATCTTCTTTGGATTGGAATATAATGAATGCGTGTTGCAAGCATGAAATACACAAACTCGCGAATACTTTTCCAGTACTTTCTTGTGACGATTCAGCAAATTGCTTGTAATGTCTTATTTAAACTACAAAGCTTCTTGTGCTTGTAGTGTTTACTACACTTTATAATTAATTGCCGTATTATATACGTGTACTTACTATACTTTTACACAATGATTTTTCCCTTGTGTTTTTGGTTTCAGGAAGAAAAACAAAGACAAATCTGATTTGCCAACAGTCTCAACTCTAATAAAAAGAGTTGCTGAGCATTTGCACTACTCTTAACTTAATTCTTAATTCGATAATAATTAACTACACACACATGTAATATTTCATATTGATATCCTGCACGAGGCTCCATGTGCAGTTTATTAAGTCGTGATGACTATTCTTGGCTATTTATATACTTATTAACTACCAGAGGGACCAGAGGGGTATTATAATCCTTTTAGTGTGTACTTGAATAGGATTTAAGTAATACATAATTACGCGTTTGTATGCAAGTTTATAACTGGATGGCAAAATGACGACGAGCTGAGCTGCTTATTATAAAATCCTAATAGGAGAGATTTATATTTCCTAGATTGTCTAAAAATAACCAGCTTTTTTATTACTTAAACGACAAACTGTATAACTCTTTTGGTTCCTTTGCTAATAATATGTATTAAAAAATAAACAATAACATGCACACACAGAACTCGAGTGAACTCAATAAGAAGAATTCTCCGAATCTGTGAATTCCATGTAAAAATAAGTTTAGCCCGTAAGGTCATAAACTAACAATGTACCCAAAAGAATGTTAATTGTTTAGGGAAGTGGCAACTTTTCTCCTGACTTTTCACACAAAAAGTCACAGTCAGTTTTGCATAGAGCCAGAGCGTATGCATACAAACATGTACATAGTTGGCTGAGATCTCTTTTCTTAACTGTACATTATTGTATAATGTGTGGACAGAGCAAATATAAGTAAAGGAAAGAGAGAGAGAGAGAAACGGGCTCATTAAGTACTTTTTTATCGTCTCACTCTCTGCTGGTGTAATCGTTACACCGAATTCTTCACCGACTTTCTTTCGTGTTAAACAAATTATACGATTTATAAACAAACTCTCAAACTTTTAACTAGAATGGCAATGAGACTGTGAGACATTCATATAGCTGGAATAATATGTGGGACTCACACATTCTCCCTACCCACTTGTGATATTTATCTCTCTCTCCATTTATTTCCCAGGAAAAAAGCAACACACACTGGATACAATCTAAGGCAAATTCTAAATTCTTGACTTTAAATAAACGGTTCAAGATAAGCTACTAAGACTACTAACACACACCCAGCAGGATCATTTGCTGTATATAGAAACCATTAAACATTTGAGATGGTGTTCATCTAGAATTTAGATGAATTACAATATTATCAGACTGTGTAAGAAGTGAATTATATTCGGGTTAAGTCTGGTATAAAAATCAGACACAGTAAGTTACAAACCAGAGCATGCATTTATAATATATTATATGCAAGTGTGTGCATGAAACAACCTAAGGAAATATGTTGTGATGGTAGGGCGTGAGAAAGTCTAAAAATACATGGGAATCGAAAGAGAGAGAGAGATACACCGATGAACGATGCACAGTCAAGAAACATATACACACACAAACTGTCTCGTAGTCACATATTATACACACACAGCAGAGTTCAAGGGTTGTTTGTAAAGGAAAGAAGCAAAAAATAGTATATACGAAGGTCCTACGGATAATCAGACAGACCCTCAGACATTTCATACGCGTATTTGAATTTAAAAACCGTCTCATGAGACACAATTCAAATATATACACATTCAATATAATATACGGGTGCACAAGACTTCTCTCCAGTTAGTCTTTTAGGTGTTCAGCTCTAAATTAAAACACCCACTGCTCACTGCATGCACGTATGTATATAAAGAGAGAGATATGCACCACCGAATCTTCACAAAATGCATCTGATGCATATAATTCACTCCAACATAAGTAATAACAACAAGGAGCTCATTCAATTCCTAGAAAGAACAGGGACAATCAACCGGCAACCGATAACTTGGATTATTTATGGTTTGTTTCAACAGCTCATCTCGTCTGCTTACATGCTTTTCAAAATTTGATATTCCTGTAAACCATACACCTATGTAATATAGATTTTCATCTGTTGAGCAAGTCCAGAAGACTCTGTCTGGCATACAAACCCACTCAGTCAGTCTTTATATATAAAAATGTACATTATATATATTTATTGCTGACACATTTCGCAACACGTATGTATTATTCAAAAGCTGAGATTGTGTGTGGGAGCATTTCCAAAGCCACTTTCCAAGACCAACGCGCGCGACAACTATCCATCCCATATAATTCCTATTTACTCTAGTTTAAATAATCCATTAGGTGTATGTGTGTGCCTGTATATTTGACTATCGAAATCCGAAACTGGATTTAAATTGAAATCCAGACAAATAAATTACCGAATAGACATCTCCACTCCTGCCACTACTAAAGTCAGATCCCATTATTTCTGTTAAGCTCGTGTCATTCATTCCTATCCCGATTATCTTGCACAGGAAACTAACTCTTTCTCTAAAGAAGCATATGGAATCCTTTCAAACACTCACCAGATAATATAATACTGCATACACACACACCTCCAAATGCTAACACTCATTTTATACACTGTCAAAGTGCATTTCATTGCCAATTCAGTCATCCATCTAATCTAACCAACCAGCCGTCGTCTTTCCCCGTCTCTCTCTCTCTCTCTTTCTCTGTGATTCTCTTCTCTAACACCTCAAAAGATGTTTCTGCAATTGTTCTTCTCTCCCCTCTTTGTAAAACATTGCACTGGCGTCTCTTTTCTTCTCAACCTATAACACACATTTACTATTTGCGAAACCGAGACACACTATAACATTAATCTCAGGAGAATCAAGAAGCGCCAGAAGAAGAAGTGGAGATTCGCATGACATTGAATTCTTCATAGTCGCCAACAGTTTTTTGCTCTCTTCCCCTAACACATACAAATATAAATATCTATAAAGATATATGTATATATGCTCATAGAGATTAGTAGCATTAAAGCTGACTCGAACCGGATGACACAATCCAAATGCTATATAGAAATCGATTGCGTACGACATTATATATAAGAACTTATATGTATATTAGTTGCAACAAGATTCTCCCATGTATAAATTAGGCTAGCTTTCAAACTGTCTACATAAAGTCTTTGTCTACAATTACAATTCGTCATCTAATGAGATTTCTAAAAGCCTCTCTCTCAAAGAATACTTGGTGGATAAGGCGCAGACTAGGACAAACTTGGAAGGAGATTTTGGCCACAAAAGAAACCAGTACTTTTAACGGATTGTTCAATTAAGAGAGTGAAAAATGAATCTCCATGAAATATAATAATTGTTAAGTGTGGGAGAGAAACATTAGACTCCTCCAAACAGACACACCACACCATCACCAGAATTCGCATATATAGACACGACACACTGAGATTTGCAATGTATGCAACTCTATATCCATGTCTCGAATATTATGCACATCATCATTATCGCATACGATATTCGAGTCCTGTTATATTATTCCAACCGGGTAACTTATTATATTGTACCTTGCACTATTATTTGTAACTTTCCACACTACTTAAAAAAACCAGACCATCATCGCATCATATTATATATACCATATACATATCCAATTTCTCGTCTGCAAAATTGGAAATTGCGAACCTCAATTCTATCCAACTTGTGCAAGGCTATATTCCACGTTAATTTCCCAACAGGGATCATTATATTATGTACATGATCCCCCAAAATCCTGACTGGACTTTGCATCTCGTGTCTCATAAAATTAATTCTACGCCACATGCAGTCACAAGAATGCACATTAAAAGTTATAAGGACTCCCTTTTTCCTTTTAGTGTGAGACGCCCATCTGTGCTAAAACATGTATACGAACAACAACATGATCAGAGACTAAAGTTGTGCTAAAACATGTATACGAACAACAACATGATCAGAGACTAAAGTGATTTTTGCAAGAATCTCTTCCAGCAGGATAGAGAGAGCATTTCACAACCCCAATCCTCCATGTCCATATACATAAGCATACATAGAACAGCAAAATTTCTTCCAGAAGAAGTAGGAGCATAATATAAGTAAGTGTAAGCTTAAGCAAGTTTTGCAAGACACACTCGAACACACTCACACTTTGAATGCATGTTCGCAGTGTGTCTCATTCAGTTAGAATTGCATTCGCCACATGAAACAACACTCGTAGAAATAAAAATCTACTTAACTACATAACCTAACCCTACCTCACTCTCTCACAGACAACTTTTGCCATTATATATATTTGTTACCATGCAAAAGTCTCTCTCTCTCGTGTTGTGTAGGTCAATGAATCCACACTTAACATACACACACACACTCACAATCTCAGCTAGCAACAGGAAATCGTGAGAGATTCACACTTTCAGCGTCGATTGAGTTATGTCCCAGGCAAGCTAAGTCAAACTTTGTCTCTCTCTCTCTCGTCCTTTTACTTAATGCTCCTCCTCATGTGTCCTGCTTTTATACATGCATACATAAATGCAGATTTTCTTTTCCTTTCGTCACACACGGACTATTTGAACATTTTTCCAGTACAAAACTGCCAGACAACCATCTTCAGACTAACAAATGAGAAACTAACAAACCCAGAACTCAGTGGGCGTGGACCTCATGTGCCAAATCCCAACGAAATCACACAAAATACATTGAAATTAAACACTCAATCTAACACATTCCTTGAGATTCTGTGAATTCCTTTTGTCTACATGCACAGATCTTTTCATTTATGCAACAATTTAGTTCCCTTGCACTGCTATAATGTGTATGTTACAATAAGTCGTTGAAGCGGCTATACAATGAGATTTAGAATACTGCTTGCTTGCATACACACATTATATTTGCACGGCTCAAGTACATTTTATAAGGGACCCTCTCTCACTCAATTATTCACTGCAGGAATAAAATAAATACTTAGGACGTATCTCAAAACAATCTATCCGTAGTATATACATACACTTCTTGATGTTAATCTTGTGATCGTAAAAGAACTCTCTTTACTTTTGTCTATCTCTTGAGTTTTAATGTACCAGAGAACTTTTACATATAGTACTTCAAAAAATAAAACATCCGTCCATCCGCTCGTCCGTACAACATTTTCTTGACAAGACCAAAGTAACAAAATGTGTCTCGGAGGTTAATTCGTACAGCAACACAAACACAAAAACATATAACCTCCACACACAGCAAACACATTTCAACTATCACATCGTGATTTATCCATATCAAATCGCAGAAGCAAATTTATCTCCCCTTTTAATGAAAAATTCTAGTTAAATTTAATTGACTTGCGATAGACAACTGAAACTGTTCTTTGGGAATTCATAGACGCTTCGCTTTTGTTGTTACATCCTCCTCCTCTTGTCTTTCCAACGCGATCATTGTGTACACTTTTAAAAATTAAGGAAAGCGACACAAAATAAGCTGCCAGTGTTGTTAGTGGAATGTTGGAGGAAATAATGTTACTCATTAAGTAAATACACTTTTTTTTTAAATCTTAAACACAGTTTTTTAATCTGGCAAAGGCAACGGAGGAGGAGAAGAGTAAAGACCTACGAAATCGTTTTGTGTATATTTCGGTGTTGTGTTTTTATTAGATTGACCCCGTTGAATTAAAACACACACACACACACATGATGCAATGATACAACAATAATGGTTCAACAAGGACAAAATAAAAAGCAAAATTACAAAAGCATATTATTAAATATATCTCCGTTGATTATGCAATCACGTTCGTTCAGATTCAATTAAGGTTATCTATGTTTGTTGTACTCTTCTATAACTGTAAGAAATATATCCAGCTATATGTAAACACACACACATACATCTGGATTACATGTAAATTAATGAAATTTTAAGAAAAAGCAAAGGAAACTTGATTCACCCCTAAGATAATAATACATTTGTAACGTGTACGTATGTATAGATCTTTAGAGAGAAGAATGCACTTTATACTCCCCATTAATGTTCCTCATCGGTAGTTAAATCTTTATGAGACATTTGAACCAAAACGAAACCTTAGAAGGTTTAAAAATATCATATTTGTGACTATACACACTACACACACACTCATGCACTTAAAAAGCCTACACACTAAACTTTATTGGCAGTTCATTCAAACAACGACCATCATTCACCAACATGTATTTCAAATGAATACACACACACACACACACTCACCATATCCCCAAAAATCCCATCTTAAACTTTCTAATAAAACATACAATAAAAATCTCCTCAGGAGTCGAAAATTAAACCTGAGTTTCAACACTCTTAATTGGCCAATATAACTAAACGCCACTATACATAAAATAAAGCTTTGTAATATAATTAAATTATTATAAATCAAGAGATAATTCAAGTCACTCTCTGTAACTCTTTCAGGGAAGTTTTTATGTTAAAGTGATGACGACGAGGATGCTCACGAGCAGGTGTGTTTATATGCTTTTTCCTGCCTGCTTTTGCTACATGTACATTTTCCTATGCATAAGTTCTACGTACACAAACCTTCTTTTTATAATTGAGACACAAGAAAAAACACCTCATCATTACCAAACACCTTGAGAATGGAGAGAGAGAAGGTCGTTCATCGCTCATCATCATCATCATCTTCATCTTTGGAATTGAAGATGCGAAATGCTCTCCCTGTATAATATATGTGTGTAGGCTAACATACCTATAAGGCTGAGATCTGCAATTTCCAACCTACAAAACTAAATTGAATATTTGCAAATAACTCTGATGCTCTTTCTCGTTTGGGTACATTTGATTTAATCTACCTTAGTAGTGGTCTTTTACATCATTAATATTAATAATAATAAATATCATGGATTCTGCACAGATTCTGCAGTCTGCACGTCTTTCCACCTGACTCTCGTTTTAACTTTTAGCCCATCATGGTTTATAATATTATAATACAATCCAGACGAAGATATTTCGAAATATGACGAATGAAGCAGTTAACGGAGCAATTTGTTTATGCATTCGTAAAACTCCCCGCACGGGGGCTGTATATATAGACAATATTATACACAGGCTATTACACATATATAAATTATGTGCTTTACACTTTATTGCCCCCACTTCCAAATTCCAACTTCCCATATCAACGACGAGTCTTTCGTTTAATAAAGAGAGACAGGTGGTTGCATTTCTACCCACTTCATTATAATCTTTCATGAGTATGAATCTTAATCTTCTAAACGATGAATAATGTCTCTCTCTCGCTTTAAAGTTTTAAAGGTAGAAACAAGGAGGCACACACACAGAAAAGCTAAAAGAGTCTGGAGGCCGTGTATATACATCTTCAAGTATTTCGTCTATAAACACTCGCACACACACACTCGGCATTTATTATCTCTCCACTTAAATCTGTATCTAACTAGTTAAAACTCCTGTAGTCAACCTACATATCATAAGATCATCGCTTATCTTTAAAACGACAAGCCTGCTTATGAGCTTGTTCATAGTTCATACGCGGAATTCATTCATCTTACATATTTCTCCTTTTCTCATGCAAATTTACACACTTTGAAACAAAAGCTTGTATAATTATTATTATGAGTTATGGAGCTTTAATGTTTAATAAATGTGCTCTAGTTCCATAAACTCTCAGTCTAACAATATATAAGTCTGCTGGGCTTCATGTATGCAGTGTTTGTATAATTCATAGCATTTCACCTGTGTCGTGTTTGGAAGAAGGAGAATTTCAAAAGAAGAATATATTTAAACCCTCAGCCCTGAATCCTGATGAATGTGCAATGCAATTTACGTCTTCACTCATATTTTTATTGCTCAAGTGGATGTCGTAAACCATTAATAAGTTCCTTGCTCTCCTCCTTACATACTTATTTCTAAAGTATATTTTCATTCTAATTTATTTGGGGAACCGGACACAACCAGATTACATCGGAGGAGAGGCACCACCACCGCACAAAAGCAGAAGAAAGAGGAAATCAGTTTTGACTGTATAAACTACAGTCACACAATACACTTAAATGCAATTTCGAAAGTGTTTGACAATGAGTCTGTACACAATACAAATATTATGTGGAAGCGGTTAAAACCACTTTAATGTTCCTTAAATTCATCTTATCTTCACCCACTAAAGATCCCAGACAGACTATTTTTATAATTCATTAAATTTAATAATCCAATTAATTTATTATATGGTCCGTCGTTTTCCTCCCTATTTACAGAAACACGTCCTGTGTGTGGTAAGTTAAGTAATAATAATCAGCTCAGAAAATAGGAATAAAAACATATTTTACCTTGATGTTTCCTTGACCGAAAATAATAAAAAATAATGAGATACGTTTCAAATATTTAAAAATTGCACGTGCGTACTGCGTGAGTATATAATAGTATATATCATCCTTAAATAACGCTTAAGTAATTGCAAAAGAAGTAAAGAGAGAATTCCAGGCACAAGTATAGTTAACACTCGTGCAAATATAAATAAAACCCTTACATCATATTATATTATAGTAAGATAAGAAGGACATGGTCATCATCCGCGATAACCTTTTTTTTGTCAAATTAACTTGCTCTGCTGTTACTCTTATTCTACCTTATCAATATATCAACCTGTTCTTATTTATAATAATATATGTTCCCATGTAATGTATTTCATTCATATACTGAATTCTTGCTACTGGAAGTCATTAAGCCCAATATATATACATATTCACACACATGCTTACACGACATGCAACCATAGGTTTACAATGAAGTGGCCAAAGGTCGGATTGAATACCAACAACGAGGTAAACAGACACACAGAATGCTTATACAATATGGAACAGGAAAGTCTGACAACAACCCGTAAGGACTAATGGTAAGAATATCCATTTGTGTGTGTATGTGTGCAGTTCATTTGCTTGCGGATTGCGGTTGCCTCTAACCTGAAAGTGTGACAAAATGGTCCTTAACTAATAAGGCTGACATTTTGGAGTTTAAATTGGATTCTCTAAGTAAAAAAACAAATGGTTTTGTGTGGGGAATGGGCTTATGCATGGTACATATATCTACATATATACCTTGTAGTAATAATAAGAATGATTTCGTGTATGTCTATTGTATTGCATATATATAGAAGCAGTGTTGTTAGTGGTGGTGGTGATGGTTAAGATGGTGTGGTAATTGAGCCAAAATCCGTAAATATTATGGGAAGCTATGGAGTCTGCCAAAGAAAACGGTCTTAATAATCCTTCACTCTCTTCCCCACAGAAGAAGATGCGAGACTTCATACACAAATGTATATAAGAGAGAGAGAGAATACACACACGGAATGCGAATGTCACTCAGACTCAACAGACTTAATGATTTCAAGTTAACGGGCAATTAAATCGGGATTTGTGAGGGTTCCGACCCAAGGTACAGCAGTTGAGAACATATATTTTATTACTAGTTCACTGTCTTCCTCTCCTGAACAAGGTGCAATTCAATTTCTCTCCATTTATCAAAATTTCATATGAGTCAAGACTATCATCCTTCCAAATAGCTGCTTTTCCAGTCCAAAATCCATACTAACCTCTTTCATGTACTATTGGCTTTACAGAACCAAGAAGTGCCTTCGGCTTCGGTTGCACACACATACACAGACTTAATATCCACATTTAACTCACGGAAAGAAAATGACTAATCTGGAGTTGTCTTCTCTTTCTCTAATGCATGTCGGAACTTAAATGGCCTACATACATTCATGAGACACAGAGGGACATGTGCCAATTCCTAAGTCAATTGCAACTTTCAGTTTGCATTTGAGATTCAAATATGTTTCTTCAAGCAAGCCCAGCAGCAGCAGCAGCAGCTTCACCAACCAATGTTGAATGTCTCTACATATAAGAAACCCACACACAGAATTAAATACTGACACTCTCTATATATACTTTATATATCCCTATAAATATATGTACGCTCGTGTGTTCTTCCTCCATCCAAGTTCACTTGGCCTAATTTCGCGTGTGCCATGGGCATAAAAAACAGAGCAAACAAAATCCTAAATCCCATCACACACAACTTCTTTCTCCATCAGTTCGTCGTCATGTCCTTTCAACTTTTGCTTCCTTCTTTCACCCACTCTCTATCTTTCTTTAGGAAACAACCCTATAAATAGTTCTTACACAACAATACTGCTGGCTTTTTAAAAACCAAGCTTATCTTGCAATTCAAACTGACACTCAATCTCTGTAAAACTTTCTGCAACTCACTTTGCAGTATGTAAATAAATTGCAGGCAGTCAAACTTGCAAATAAGTTATCTCTCTTTCTCCTAACAGGCACTTATTTAACTTATACTTTCTCGTTATTGACTCACAAAGGGATTTACTCGTTATAAGCTTTAGTTGCAACTTCTCATCCGTACACATGCACACACACACATACACCTCCACTTCTGAACTATATATACAGGGTGGTGCAGCCTTAAGCGACACACTTTGAACTCTCGTAACTCATGAACTACACCAAAAAATGAAATTCCGATTTTTGATTATGATTCTCAACGAAATTGAAAATTAAGAGCATTCGACACTGTGACACTTGATTGCGGTCCAGATTGGGAAAATGACCCCAACTGGCAACATGACCTTCAAACCTTAGAAACTAATTCTTTCCACTAATTTTCTCCTCGATATCATTAAATGAATGCTAATAATTGCGGATCTCTGGAGTAGACATCATCTTAAATGAATTTCCGAAATCAAAAATTCGGATGCATCACGTCAGGACTTTTCAAAAGCCATGGAATTGTTCTACCCTACGAATCAATTTTAAAAGGAACCTGCGATCTTTGAATCTTTTAACAGCTTAAGCCAATGCAATGATCCTGAATTTTCCAAAATTAAAGCTCTAGAAGCCATTTTTAGAAGATTGTAACCTTTTTGCATTCATTCGAGTGAATAAAACCAAATGGAAAATCAGTGGGAAAAAATTCGAGCGCATTAGTT
>Ga0194135_10002364_pt1 | contig 11432 bp, 6 predicted proteins | sample LitLau_LLRF_2013_FD_134024 | JGI IMG/M metagenome (GOLD analysis project Ga0194135, IMG submission 134024) | Freshwater sediment microbial communities in response to fracking from North America - Little Laurel Run_MetaG_LLRF_2013 (version 2) | ecosystem: Environmental > Aquatic > Freshwater >... | reverse complement strand
TTATTTGAGGCTTTACCTTTTTTCACCCTACCTAGGTTTTCTGTAAGTAACACGTCTCAATCAACTTAATAATATCGTGGTTCCCTTTCAGGCATTATTAAAGAAAACAGCTTTGTCTGTAGTTTATTGCTTTTTCTTTCTACAGTGAGGGAAGGTGTACAGTGTGGAAATGTCCATTGAGAGAATTTATAAATTATGTTGTGAGCTGTGAGGTGTACAGAATAGTATTGCGATGGATTAAGTCATTATCTCACACTGATTCGTGTGTGATTGTCTGTCGCGTCCGTTCGTAGTATTCATTTAATAAGGTTGTCTTCCTCTTTTACATTGCAATAATCACAATGCGTTTCCGGTTCACATTATCATTATTAGGAGCAATTATCCAGGAGAAAAACAGCGTTGGATACAACACAACAATAATAATAATGATCGATTATCATCGCCATCCTTTTATGGCTTTTGACATCAGAGGTGTTCTTCTTGTTAGTAGAGCTTTAATGTGAAGAGAAGTTGCAGTTTCATTTTTCATATCTTTTGAACTAAAATATGTTACGGAATTTAAAGACATTAAATTTTTTCCCTTTCGTTTTATGTAGTTAACTTTATTTTTATGAAGACAAAAAGAATTTCATCTTTCCTCTGTTGGATTTCTTGGCACTGTTTCTTAAATTTCCTCTTTGAATCTGTAGAGTTCATTTCATATACTTATAAGAGAGAGAGATGATGATTATGATAGGATTTAGTATTAAGTTAATAGTGGAACTCCTACACAAGACTGCTAGTGGACATGATTATCGTACAGAGTGGCCAAGAACAAGAAGTTACTTTTGGAGTTTTGTGTGTGTACTTTCTTCCAAGATGCAAGAGAGAGAGAGAGAGAGCGTGTATGAAGTTTATTCCCCCTTTGAGTCAAAAAGTATGCAGAAGAAATGGAGATTTATGAATGTGACAAAAATTACTTCAATAATAAATCATAATGTCTGCACTGCAGTATCTCTTCAGAGAGAGAAGGTTGGGTGGATGATGATACAATAGAGCGAGAAAGAACACAACAGCAGGATACAAGAAAGACTGTGTCTTCACTTGCGAGGAGCAGCGGACGGATAAGCTGAAATCCCAAAACTCATCTTGTGTTCAAAATCTCATTTTTTCAACATTTCTTATGCTCACATGATGAACACACACACACACACACGCAAAATATGTATAAATCTGAGAGAGTTTTTCCTCAAACATCGTAATCCTTTTAGTGCTCAAGAAATCTAACGACATTACCCGAGTCTACTCTAGCTCTGTTATCTCATCCCAAATGAGACTTATTGTAGACTTGTATGTGTGTGTGTAGTTAGATTACCTTTTGGTTAGAGGAACAAGACACACAGAAGCGTAATTTACGACTTTTTGAACACTTACAAATGCATAGAATTAACCTAAAAAGGAAATCCCACAATCGTAATCATAGAGCTAGGAGAAGTTCATTTTGATACAAAAATAATTCCCTGAGTTTTTTCAGGTACTTTGATCCTTCTTCTTGTTTTAAGTAGTACAAAAAAGGATTTCACGTGTTTTCAAGGGTATTTTCTTGTTAAGCTACTTGGTTGAATCTCGTCAAAGTAATCCAGAGTCAGTTGAGGACACTTTAACTCATAGTAAACTTAATATTAACCCTAAAAATTCAAAAAAGATAAAGATGAAGTGATGCGTAACCGGATAAAGTCTCTTGAATTTGAGAATCTCAAAGCTTTGTGTCTTGTTCATGGAGAAAAAATACCTGGCTAGGTTTTATAAGACTTGAAAGAATGTTGTGTTTATGTGTGTGTTGTTCTTTTTCAACAGGTGGGAATCAGTGAAGGAGATTTTAAAGCCGACGTATCCTTCCAAAGGGGATGTGATGATGATGATGGTGATCATCTTTCGGAAGAGATGGATCCACACAGAAAGAAGAGAGACAGACAAGGCAAGAGAGAGGTGCGAGTTAAAAAGTTTAAAAAGTGACGAGAAGGGACCGACAATCCGTCTTAAGAACAGCGGGTAATTCTTCACACCTTCGTGAACTCACCTTCTCAAGAAATGATGATAATAAGTCTTAAGAAGAAGAAGAAGAAGCGTTTCATAATAGAATGGAATGTTGTTTGGTGGTGCTTCTGCTTAATTATTCTGACACTTGGAAATATGCTCATGCAACCAAGTAAATACGAAAGTAAATGAGAGCACAAAAAAGGCAGAAAATTTAATAGAGCTGGAGCTGGAGGATATGGAAGTTGAGAAAAAGTCAGGATGCGCCAAGCATTCGTTCATCATCCAAACTATATGGGGAGATTAAGTTGATGAGACTTGATCAGTGGAACAAGCAAGATAGACTCACTATACGTGTGTATTGTTTTTTGAAGCCTTCTTGTCTCATGTTGGCTAAGGAATTGTAAGAATCCCTGGTGTGAAAAAATTAGAGCTGCTTTACTTTCTCATACAAAACATGACCACATGAAAACATGATTCCTCTCGGTATGTGTGTATATAAATGACTTCATCGTATGATCACAGCGTGAGACAGTTATTTACACAAAAGTTGGTGCGACATACGGCCAACTTGACAATATGAGAGAGGAAGAAAGCCGTAAAACAAGTCAAAGAACGATTAAAAAACTCACATACAAATTAATGGACAAAATAGTGAAACTAATATACGTAAAAAGCACTTTATAAATAACAATAATAAAGTGTGGGAGTATTCGTTTTTGACGATATGCAAATAAGTACGAATCGGATTTTTTAAACCCACCACATGCAAAGTTATTGTAGAGTTCAGGATTTGATAAAGAAATAACTGGCCTATTCAGAAACTGAATAAAAATTCTTCGCTAAAATCTGCAGAGAAAGTATTATAAAGAGATTTTTTAAGCTTTTAATGCTGAGAAGGACTTCTGTTCTTTTTTTATCCAGTATATAATTGGAATGAGGAATTAAATGATTAAATTGCGCAGCTCTACCGTAGAAGAGGAGTTTTGAAATGACAAAATGTTTTATAAAGGGTTTTCGTGTAATTAAGGTATAAGAAAATATCGCGTGTTCTATTTTTGATGAGCTACTTTACATACACTTGAGTATAAGTTAAAACTATATGATAAGTGTCAAGTGTACAGATAAGAGAAGGTTGTTGAACAATAGACTTGTTTATAACGTGTTAGTCTAATCGTTATTTATTATGGGCTAGCTTTTTGTGTAAAAATGCATTTAAGAGATTAATAGGTTGATTGCCAGTTCCTCATACTTCTTAATGTACAGAGACTTGTTCACTAAATACTATAAATACATACACACAGGAAATTTTGCAATCGCAACATATCTGAAGCCAACATATTATTGTGTAATATGGCTTTGTCCGATACATACACGGCGCACGAGAGCACGACAACATTATTCCTACAAATTTAATTGTAAAGGAAGTTATTGACTTTTAAGACTAAGCCAATATATTAATCGACTAGGCCGCCATTTATCTGTCTAATAAATATTTATATCGTTCAACCACAGGTCGCTGGGGTCTACTGTACCATAGTTTATGTAAGTGTATTAAAGGGAAGATGGAATAATACTCGATTTATAAACTCGTTAGTGAATGACACTAACCAATCAATCACTTATTTAAAAGGGGGACGATATTCAAGTTAATTAAAAAATGCAAACTGTGTAACAATAAAATCCTTGCCATTCGATTTGCCTCAATTTCTTAAGTGTAGGGGACTTTTTGACATGGAATAATTCAAAAGTAAACGTGAGTTAGACGTACGATAACATAAAGTCATCTTGGACCGAATGCTGAATGCTTCGTTGTACAGACATAGACTTAAATACATCTACATTTAACAATTTATCTACGAGTTAGTGTTCGGTTATAAATAAACGCATGTGACTTACCTCATCCTCAAGCAGGCTCTTAGGTTGTTTAAGATCTTGTACTTAACTTGCTATATACATGTACATATAAAGTTAACACTCAGGCCAGTTGTTCTATAGTTAGAAAACTTGTTCGTCACTGTAATCATTAGTCTCTTAAAATCAGATGGATGCTGCAATGCACAAGAGTAATGCAGTTATAGATTAACATTTAGATTTTAGATATAGATGAAGTCAGGAATGAGTTTGTCAGGAACGTTAATCCCTCATCCCTTGTTATTGATCAATCGGAGCAAATAAGAAAATCGTGGGTTGTGGTCGTGAAGAAAGCAAAAGAATATTAAAAATTTCTTTGTGGAGAATATAAAATTAAATGTGCTCATCATCGGAATAATATATCGATCGAATATCGGAAAAAGGTGCTGGAAGGTCTGTGACTTAATTTAGGATTCACTATGCACTCTTAATAATAAATATATATATTATCCCGTTAGTGATCCATCTCGTAATCTATAAATGGTACTTAATAGAATCAAGTGTGCTTTTCAATAAGTTCTTCATCTAGTCAGTCATCGAAACGATCCTCAGTGTACCTTCAACTCACTTCGCAATCACTTACATGTAGTAATAAATATTTATATGCAATTGATTACTCATCTTCCTTTGCATAGACAGATTCAGAATGTTGGTCTTAAGACACTCACACATCATTAGCATGTAGACAATATCAATCACCACTCTTCATGTTAGATCGTATCAAAAGATCGAGTGCTTGTAGTCTATCATAATAATACATGCATACATAGATAGAGCCTTTATAAAAGCGTAATAAAACTGTAGCAAAAATGCACATTCGAAAATAATCCTCCTACACATGCACAATAGTAGCAGGCCTATAGACCATCATCTATGTATAAATAGATTAAGAACCTTAGAGATTAAGTACAGTCATATGAACAGATTTCTGAGAAACAACGGTTATTTAAATGGCAAGCATGTTTAAACAAATAAACTAGATCATCTTCACATTTATGCACACACATTCATAAATATGCAAATGTGGTGTGTGTGTATAGGAGAACGTTCAAGCGAAAAAAGTATTCTCTCTCTTTCTCTGAATCAACAATCAGTTGCAACAATCAAACCAATCATTAGCTAATTGATCATCGATATATACTCGCGAGTACACTTCAACGAAGAGATAAATATATAGAAACCCTATTTATTTTTATCATCATAACTTATCAAGAGACTTACACATACCGCACTGTTGTTATATATATATTGATCCATCTTCCACATATCTCTCTATCCTAATCTTTGGTTCTTTGTTATTGGTCAGGTGTGTGTCTTACGTTACCCCAGTGTTTAAGTATTAAGTGGTGTCATTATGAAGACAATGCTGGTATGAAATACCTACCATATCTTTTGTATTCTTCACACGATAGTGAATTGTTAAACGCTCGTTTAATCGTCAATCGTTTTTCAATGCAACTCATTTTTATACATTAATACTTTATTCACTCAACTATTTTTAAATTCCATTAGTACAATAATTAAGACAAAAAGGGCGACATGCGTATAAGTGTGTGGGGAGATCATGCCAGGATATTCTTCTGTTGTATACAGCGTTGAAGACTTATATTATAATGAGTGGATGAAGTGAATAGGTTGCATGCGTTTTTCTAATTAAAATATATCACTGCACAGAGTGTAATTGTTGAGAATGTTTTAAATGTATATAAGAGTGTTTTCTTTATGAATTTTAACCGAAGGATATTGAGTATCCAAATGAAAGCTGTTGGGTGTAAATGTGTAAATAGAAGTTTAAGAATAAGCGAAGACAAAACCAGAAAGACGTATTGTATAATGTTTGTTAATTAGAATATCAATTAATGTTTAAGGTGTGATTAGTAATTAAGTGCGTTGTTAAATAAGAGTGTGTTTAAGCTAAGAAGTATAAATGTAAACTATGATCTAGTCACTAGTGTGTTCCTCATCTGCAGGTCTAAATAATTGTGAATATATCGGTTAAGGAGAGGAGGAGCAGGTGTTACTTATTATATAATAAATATTAATATACATAATATTATTCCTCATGAGTTTCCTGTGAATACGTCTGCGTTTTTTGAAAATGTTATGAAACTCTTAATTCTAACTCGTTGGTATGTGTAAGACTTAAAATTTTAAAGTTTTTCGATATCCGCGTGTGCTGTAAACCGACATATAAATTAATCCTTCGGGATTACTGCTAACAATACTAATAAAGTGGAGATTTTTATCGTGCAAAATTGTTGAATAAAATTGATTGTTTTGCATATTATGCATCAAACAATTTAAATTGAGACAGGTAAGAATTATTTATTGGCAAAGGTTAAGGACTGAAATGTACTTGTATAACTTTATATGCAGCATTGAATTATCTCGCGTTGCATTTAACGATTTAACGAACTCATTTACCATTTCAAAAATGCGTTTCACAAAACACCGTGAGCAATGAGGATAATTGCAGACCGGCTTGCCTAACTTTGAACACTCAATTTCTCTGACACCGAAGAAGGTGGACTGGACTCTCTCTCTCTCTCTGATGTCTTAATCGAACTTGCTCACAACTTAATTCAAGGTTTCTCAGGTATTTTCAGGTGCTTGTACATCATACGCAGTTATCAGTTATGTGTGTACTAGTCTGTTTATTGTTGGCATTTTTTAAATTTTTCTGAAAAGAATTGCCCAACCCGCAAGGTTTTTGAGGTTAATCGTGAAAAATAAAGAGAATTTTATTTAAATTATATAGCGCATCTCTTTTACTCTTCTTACACTTGCTTGTGTTTAGATTTTGGGTAGGTTTGGAAGAAAAATAAATGACTCAATGAAGAAAAATGAAACAATCCAATCATATGTCTGATTGATGGTGAGGAGAATTGGGGAATAAACAAAACAATTCTTCTTCCAATGGGATAATGAGACATGAAATGAAGTCATACAAAAACTATCAATCTTTTAACAAGGATCTTCCTTCCCATCACTTCAGTTGTCAGGTTTGGTGTGACTAACTACTAACTACATAATAATATCCGTTGATTTCTGCGTGTGTACCTTTTGCTCTGCATCAAATTGACTCATGATCTTGCTCCCTAGTTTTGTTTGATTGCTCTACATTTGAGACTAACTAGAAAGTCCAACCACTACCACACTACTGTGCTTGGAAGTAGTGGAAAAAGTATCGTATACTTCGTTGTTGTAAAGTCATAATTGGATGATGACCAATCTGATATGTATGTGTAGCCTTGTTCAATTGCTCGCAACCATTTTGATTTTAATCCACATAAAATAAATGATTGCATGAGAGCAAAATATTTCCACCACCTGAGCTGGAGAGGATTCTCACGAAGTAAATAAAATGTATGCATAATAATATGTGTGTTCATTTATTGCCCTCTCTAATTAAGACACAGAGAGTACGAGGCGTGGCACGGCAGCTCCTGAGAGTTCTTGCTTCTATTCATATTACATTGTCAGATTGAGAAGACCTACCAACAGTCAAAGCATCATCATTGCAATCTATTCTATGTGTAAAAGAATTGAACTAAAAACTCAATCAGATCGTTTATTCAATGTTGGGAAAGTAGTAATCATCCTAGAGGTAATTATGGGAGTGCAGTGAGACTAACTTTGTTTAAATTGAGACAGCAGACAAATAAAAATCCCAGGTGAGGTGCGTTTTATATTCTTATATGCTTTGTTACTACTCAATTTCAAAAGATCTGGATCTGATGAAGGAACAATCCAACTGTGGATGTCTAATAATGATAACCAGTTGTGTACTGGCGGAGTTGTCGAGTTATTTCTTCGCTTTACGGATGGACGTATAGCGTTCATACTTTTCTTAATTTGTTTGAGAGTAAAAATACTTTTGATAATGTTTAAAGGGAAAGTATTTTTGTGATTACTAAACGTGCGCAAGAAAAGTTGGAGGAATGAAGGGATGTTCTTATTTTTCTACTTATTATAAAGTTGATTCATATTTAAGGGAGTTTTTATTTCTTTTGGAATACAAACCCAATTTCTTTTCTTCTTCCTTTTGTTCAAATTATAAACTTCCTTTAACAATCTTGTTACTCTTAATTTCAACTTTCGTGAACTTTGATTAAACTAAACTACTTGCTGTGTGAACATGCAGGACGCTCCTTTACACCATTTTGAGGGAAGATAACATCTCAACGTTTTTATTATGAGGAGAAGGTTCTTGGTACACATCATTAAATGCATAAGGTGACTTTATCAGGAAATCTCTACGGTTTTATTGGTTTATGGTTTAAGTGTGTAGTAATCTGTACATTGATTAGAGTCAATGTTGTGAAGTTTCTGTCTGGTCAAATTGAGTTCATCTGAGAAGGTGTAACTTGGCTTGTTTTTAGATATAATTTTCTCCTTCCTTACAATAAATATGAAACACTTTTTCTAAACAGGGGATGAATGTCAAAATATGGATTGAACTTGCGTATACAATCAGTGTGTATAATTTGTAAAGCCATCATAATTTAAGCATTGCTTATACAAAGTTCTCAGAGAGAAGCAATCGACTTTGCGTTCCTTGTATGTTATGTGTTCGTTGATTCGTTGTATCTTTATTTATGATTGCTTAAAAGAAGTGTAGAGAAGATGAAGAAGGATGCAATGTGTGTCTGTATTAGTGTGTAATCTGCCATAAACCCAATCATGTTGTACATATGCGGGACAACGCGGTGAAGAGACCGCTTTCCGGCATAATTTTCCAAATCATACGACCATCTGCATGTAATAAACCCGTGTATTGTAAATTGTATCTCCAGAGAACGGTTGTAAAACTACATAAACACCAAAGCTTGTTGCTTGTACCAAATAAAGATGTAAGTTGTTCAAATTACAAGATGAAAACTCGGTTTGGAGTCGTAAAGTCGTTTGTTTATCGTTCAATTTGACGGCAATATTAATATTAGTTCGGGTGTATTAACTACTTCTATATTGTGACGAATGTTTTTTAAACCGAGGTTTGTGTTCACAGTGTTCAGGAATCAGTTCAACAGAGATTTTTAACTTGCAAAAAGTTTTCTGTGGTTTTTAAGGGAGTCAGGGAACTGGTGTCTTAAAATTCCCCATAAGTTCTCAAGAGATTATGAGGAAGGAAAAATTGTTTAATGCATTTTAAACAATATGAAATGGAATGGAATTCACAGTGGACAAGACAAAAGACGAAGGAACAACTTTTAGGAACTACATCGTGAATCAAGATGCATACATACATCCTGATCTAACACCGGAGGCTGGACAAGACACATATTGGCACATCATTCTCATCTCTCTCTTATCTTTGTTTTCCTAGCTACTAAACTATTCTGTGAATTGTTTTTCATTATTATTATTTGTTGCTCTTGCATTCGCAGACAACTTGTCTTATTCTTCACAGATTATGAGCTGTGTGTGATGTTCATCATGCTTTTATGTCCAATTCACTTCTGTAAGTTACGAGACATTTGTAAATTGCTTTGGCTTTTATCAATCGTTTCAATTACAATAACTTTTCATGAATTATTTGTTCGTGCAAAGGCGAACGACGACAGTCAATTGTGAGCGGGTTAGATTTCTACATTTAATTGGATGCACCGCAAGTATATATTTCAAACACAATATTTGAGTTGGTACCAAATATTGTTAAAGTATCTCCGAGTCCCAAATTTTGGTGATGAATTCCTAAGGATAATTTAATGAAAAGCCAAACAAATAATTGAAGTCGGTAACGACCAACTCCTTGGAATATATTTCAGTTGGTCGTTCATTTATTCAGAATAAAGTGTTTTTATCCTCGCCCCCTCCTTTCTTGGCATAAAATCGTAAAGTTCTCCGTCTTAATGAACCCGAGTTATGAATATTTTGGCATTCCTTGTTTCATCCGAAGCACCCAAGATCCGCCCCTTCTCAGTTTCTTCGTACTAGGCCCAGAAATATTGATGTCTTTCGGGAGGAGACCACAACGATATATATGAACCAGTCGTCATATCAGACACGAATTCCTTTCGCATTATCCCCTTTCGTCTTTTTAGTTTATGATGCTAAACAGTCGTTTCCTCAAATTGGAAAACCATGACCTGCAGTTATGACTTGAATAGTTGAATAAGAAGCCAAAGCTATGAAGAAGACAGAGCAATTAAGTTTTTACTTTTATTTCCATTCTCATATTCAATTGTTCATTGTTTTAGGAGGATTTTGAGACTTTTAAAAAAGAAATAGACAGGCTAGGACTATACCATCACGCGAAGGAACCGAAAGAAGAACACAAAACAGAAGACAAGTTACCTTTTCCCGTATGAATTTTTAGTACTCAAGTAATAATAATAATAAATGAGATGGATTATTGTTTATTTCTTCATTACAGCGGAGGTTTTTAGAGTGGACTCACCTGCGAGAATTCTTCGTGACGATGGACAGCTTCGTATACAAGACTCTGGTGCATGTTAGACTAGAAATGGAGTGGTGTGATGGAAGGTTTCATAAATCTTTCACATTAATTGCGACCCTCACCAGCAGCTCACTCAGCTTTTTAGTCTGCGTGAATCCTCTTTTTAGTCCAGCAGCAACTAAAGAAACTTGCCGACTTGTACTTTTCATATACATGCACTGTTTAGTATAGCAGATGGTTTTACATGAGAACTATTCGGTTAATAGAAGGAAGAGAGATATGTCATGTGTACTCGTGTTGTTTTGTTTCACTAGGCAGGAAATTCATAAATAACTTGGTTGCAAATTATCGACTTCATTTGTTAGTTATAAGTGAGTAATTTTTTTGTACTGTGCAAATTCTAAGCTAATTGGAGAAACGTAGAGGAATTTAAGTGCAAACTAATTGTGTATGCTAAGCCTAGGAATGTTTGGAAAGATAAAATTAGGATTATCGACTGGGCATTGATCTTTCTCTCACGATAATTCAAAGCGTATCCGTCCACCATAAATCCAATGGATATTCACGTATACATATAATTGAGACGTTTACGTTTGCTTATTCTAGTGCTGCTGGTTCGTATCTGCCTTTTCTTCGTGGGTAATTGAGACTCAAAACCTGTTTTCCATACTTTTTATCCAATGCTATCCATCTTACTCGTTACTTTAGATGATGATTTTGTCATAAAAATGTGAATATAAAGAGGTATGGCTACCCTGCTGTGTGTGTGAGTGCAGTTTATGCATGGCAAATTATCCAGTGAGATAGAAATTACAAAATAAGCAAAGAGAGAAATTGAGTGGGGGTGGTTGCACATCGAAAAGTGAATAGCCTGTTTTATTTTTGAAATTACTTTTAACTTTAATATACTTTAGAAATTAATGATTTGCTTGTTGATCACAACATTTCTTGTCCCATCACAATATCTGACTAACTCTCGTTTTTTTTTGTCCTCTTGAATCTTATTTTGGCACTCAAATTACCAATTCGTCCTCATTCCATTGAATCATGTATCCTTTGAATTTGACATACATTAATACAAGAAAAAGACGTGTATGTGTAT